>Ga0183095_10350_pt3 | contig 156931 bp, 154 predicted proteins | sample BioMet4_FD_130346 | JGI IMG/M metagenome (GOLD analysis project Ga0183095, IMG submission 130346) | Microbial communities from bioreactor (seeded with sewage sludge) at LBNL, California, USA - Biofuel metagenome 4 (v2) (version 3) | ecosystem: Engineered > Bioreactor > Anaerobic > Unclassified ...
GTTTGGCTTTTTCTTTTCAGGCATTAACCTCACCTTTCCTTTCATTTGGCATAGCAGCTTTGAACACTACTATTCTAAATGGAAAGGTGAGGTTTTTGTATAACATTTATTGCCCACCCGCATAGCAGGTGGTTTTTTGTTTCGCACGCTTTGCGAGCGAAACAGACTAAAGTCTTATATAACAGAATGTAGCGAAAAAACTCCGAAAAGTTCCTTCACTACATTGTGATTACTATATTATATAATGCCATACGTTTTGTAAAGTATTAATGTGTAAATTATTGAACAATATTGTATGCCATACATTTTTATTCAGTAAAAATACTCCCAATAACGCGCTACACTATTTAAATTTAAATTTACTAAACATACGTTTAGTAAATTTGTATATTTTCGCATTATTACAGGTTTTTCATTGACTTAATGGCCATTAACTGTTAATATATAATCATAACTTAGATAAGCGTGGTGAATGTATATGTATACAATAAATAAAGCGAAAGTAAAAGAAGCAATGGATGCCGCTGGGATAAAAACACAAACACAATTAGCTCAAAAAATAGGTATTACAAAAAATCAATTATCCTTGATTCTTTCAACAAAATATACCCCTTTAAAAACAAAATTTGAAGAAATGTGCAAGGTATTGGAAGCATCACCAGAATACATAATAGATTTTGACAATCACCTTGGTAAGAATAGTGAACCAAATTTATTCATTAAACCTAGTGAAATAACTGCTATTGAACTTTTTGCTGGTGCTGGCGGTTTAGCGTTGGGTTTGGAACAAGCTGGAATAAGAACATTAGCACATGTAGAATTCAATAAATATTGTTGTGAAACATTAAAAACCAATAGACCAAAATGGAATGTCATATGTGATGATATTGCCAACGTTAGTTTTAAATCATATGAAAATATGGTAGATATTGTAACTGGAGGGTTTCCTTGCCAAGCGTTTAGCTATGCTGGTAAAAAACTGGGCTTTGAAGATACCAGAGGAACTTTATTTTATCAGTTCGCACGATGCATAAAGGAAACAAATCCCTTAATGTTTATGGCAGAAAATGTACGCGGACTTATATCGCATGATGAAGGAAGAACGCTAAAAACAATATTGAGCGTTTTTACTGAAATAGGATATGACGTTCAATATAAAGTACTAAATTCTATGGAATACGGCATTCCACAAAAACGTGAGCGTATTGTAATTATTGGCGTTCGTGACGGTGTGGAATTCTCCTATCCGCAGAAAGCCAGAACAATTAAAACATTACGAGATGCTTTACTTAATGTTCCACCTTCTGAAGGCCAATCTTATAGTCCAGCTAAAAAAGCTGTACTAGACTTGGTTCCTCCTGGTTGTTGCTGGAGAAGCTTACCATTAGAAATTCAAAAATCTTATATGGGAAAAAGTTTTGATAGCGGTGGTGGACGAACAGGAATGGCTCGCAGAATATCTTGGGATGAGCCTTGTCTGACGCTCACATGCTCTCCTAGTCAAAAGCAAACCGAGCGTTGCCACCCCTCAGAAACACGCCCATTTACAGTACGTGAATATGCGCGGATTCAAACCTTCCCTGATGACTGGTCATTTTGCGGTGGAATTGGCGAAAAGTATAAACAAATTGGTAATGCCGTACCAGTGAAACTTGCGAAACAACTTGGCAGAGAATTAATTAGAGCAATAAAACAATATCGTGAAACTAATATTACTAAAGCCTTGTGAATAATCACAAGGCTTTTAATTAGTTACATTATCCTATTACGCTGTTCTATTTCAAACGCTAACTTTTGTACAGTATCTTCAATCAATTTTCTACTATCCATTTCTACTGCAACCTCAGCAAATGCATTAGCCAGGTCAAAATAAAAATTTTCATCCCCTGTTAAATGATGCCAAAATTCCTGTCCAACTATAACAGAATAATCTTGAGAAATTCTCTTATAAAATGTAGAAAGTTTGGTTTGCTCCCCATAAAATACCCCAACAATACAATCAATACTTGGGTTAATGTCTGTCTGTCTATTTGTTCTTGCTATATTTTTTATATCTTTAAAGTGATCCAATATAGTTTTAACGTCATCTTTATTTATAGTATTAGGGCCAGCTTTTACTTGACAATATTTTTTCCGACCATCAATTGAATCAATAAACTCAATATCTAGTCCTGGAATAACAGATGCATATCCCGTTAGTATCTCATTACAAAAAATCTGCAACAGAGAGCCAAAAGAAGTGTTTATTGATGTCCCCAATATTCTTGGATATATCAATGCTCTTGCTATATTTTCAGAAGTAGCTTCCCCAAACGCAAAATTCGCTAAATACTTAACCAAAAATGGATTAACATTAAATATGTCTAAAGAAGAAAGTTTCTTTGTATTTTTAATATGGTTTTCTGCGATTTTTTCCTTAAAAAATTTGCGCGCACGCAACAAAATATCTTTTCGTTCTTCTTTTTTCATTACAAAGCACTCCCTTTTAATGCATTAATTATACTACATTCAGTTATAAGCAACAACTATAACCATCTTTATGATTACATAATATTTGCATATAATTACAAAAGAGGCGAAAATTATGGATTGTTTGACACCAAATCAACGCCATAAAGCAATGAAGGCAAATAAAGGTAAAGATACCAAAATAGAATTACTGTTACGGAAAGCATTGTGGCAATACGGTATTCGTTACCGTAAAAATTATAAAAAAATTCCTGGAATACCAGATATTGCTATTACTAAATATAAAATTGCAATTTTTTGTGATGGTGAATTTTGGCATGGAAAGAACTTTTCTGAAAAAGTCTTTGAAAGCAATGCTAAATATTGGAATAATAAAATTAAACGCAATAAAGAACATGACCTAGATATAACCATTACTTTAAGAGATATGGACTGGATTGTATTTAGGTTTTGGGAATCCGATATCACGAAAAGATTGGATATTTGTGTTAAAGAAGTATTGGACACGATTGAACTAAAGAAAAAGCAAAAGCATATATGATAAAAACAGAGGACAACACCCCCCACGGAGTATTACCCTCTTATTTTCTTTTCTATCTATTCCACCAATCTAGCCTCCTGCATGGTCTTAACCAAAAAGGCTTTGCTAGCATCTAGTTTTTCTAAAGCTTCTGCGGTTTGTTCATTCTTGAATTTTTCGTTCAGGTAACGTGCTTCCAATAATGCTATGTAGAATTTCAGGTATTGTAAGTTATTTGGCATACTAATACTTGGTGTTGCACCTAGCTTATTATCTGCCATAATTTTATCCTGATTTTGGTAATTATTTTTTATAAAATCATACCGTTTAAAAAGCTCATTGTGGAGTTCTTCATCGCTAGCGGTAAGCTTAATAACAGGAATGGTGCCTTTCACGCTCATATCTGCCGCCGAAGCTATACTCATATATCCATACTTGCTTGCAAGTAATGCAGCTACTAAAACCATTGTACTTTTTTTCATGACAATCCCCCCGTTTTTTGTTCTTTATCTTAATAATATTATACAACACAAGAAGAGTTCCCAAAGGGAACCCTTCTTATTATTTTTATATTTTATTTTTTCTCTCTATCTCTTTCTCCGAAGCTTTTCCCTTAAAATGTTTTTCTTTATATTCTTCCAAAAAGTGAGACGGCCGAGACGCTGGCAGAGGCGAAAAACAGTGCGCATTTCAAGGAACACGTACAACCCGTACGTGGACGCAGGAAGCGTAAACTGTGATGAAGCATATGCCTGTGTATCGGCTCTCTAAATTAAACGTGAGACGGCCGAGAAGGCATTAATGACGCGAAAGACCGAGGCTTGCGCATGAGATAATACAACGTCGTATATCGAATAAGCAACACGCAGGTCTGACAAAGTCAGGAATGTCTTATCGGCCGTCGATTAAATCAAGACTTGCGAGGAGTACGCCCATGCGTATAAGTCGGCAACAACAAAGGACTAACCTTATCCGTTTCAACGCCTGCATCTGCTAGAGATTTCTCAAATTTTTCAACATGAGCCAAGGTAAGTTTCCCTGTTTTGGTTTCTTTAGCGCGTGCTGCGGCACTCTTGCCGGCAATACGGCCAAAAACAATGATATCTAATAGGGAATTACCCATTAATCTATTCTTGCCATGAATACCCCCAACGGCCTCACCTGCAACAAATAGGTTCTTAACATTGGTAGTTTCACCATCAGGATGAATCAAAAGTCCGCCATTTTGATAGTGTAATGTAGGATAAACAAGGATAGGTTGTTTACGCAAGTCAATGCCAAATTTAGCATACATACGAAGCATACCCGGAATACCTTTTTCAATAGTTCCTTCTCCATGAAGGTCCTCGATCATAGGAGTATCCAGCCACACAGCACTGCCGCCATCCAAAGCCGGAATTCCTTCTTTATTAGTGGAACATTCACGGATAATTGAAGCTGCCGCCACATCTCTGGTTTCCAGAGGATTCATGAAAGCGATACCGTCTCTATTTATAAGCTGCGCTCCCAAAGAACGAACTTTTTCTGTTACCAAAGCACCAAAAATCTGCGACGGATAGGCAACTCCCGTAGGGTGATATTGAATAGCATCTTGATATAGTAATTCAGCACCAACACGATAGCCCAAAATCAAACCATCGGCAGTAGCACCGTAGTGGTTAGAAGTAGGAAATCCCTGGTAATGCAGGCGTCCGGCACCACCGGTTGCTATAATTACAGTTTTTGCTCTAACAACGGAATATTCTCCCGTATCAAAGTTCATAAGAACAGCACCTGAAGCTTTGCCTTCTTCATCCAAAATAAGTTCTATTGCCGGAGCAAAATCAATAGTTGTAATGCCGCGGTTTTGCACTTCGTCACGAACTACGCGCATGATTTCCGCACCGCTATAATCAGCAGCAGCATGCATACGTTTGCGGGAAGTACCACCGCCATGAGTAGTAATCATAGTGCCATCCGGCTTTTTATCAAACATTACACCTAAATCGCTTAGCCACTTAATAGCTAAAGGACCGTCGTGGACCAAACGGCTTAAAAGTTCCGGCCTGTTGGAAAAATGTCCACCGCCCAAGGCATCCAAATAATGAATGGCAGGAGAATCGTTTTCCTTATCGGCGCCTTGAATGCCGCCTTCGGCCATCATAGTATTAGCGTCACCCATACGTAATTTAGTTACTTGCAATACTTTAGCACCGGCTCTATCAGCTTCAATAGCCGCGGAAGAACCTGCACCACCACCGCCAATGATAAGTACGTCAACGTCATAATCTACCACTTCTAAATCTATATGTTTGCCTGTTAAGCGGCTATGTGCTTGCAACAAGTCCGTTAATTCAGATGGTGCTTTTTGCCCTTTGTTGGGACCAACCAGAATATTCTTAAAGCCGGTGGTGCGATAGTCGGGATGATATTCTTGTAAAAGCTTATCTTTTTCATCTGCCTCCATGCGTCGAAGAGTCGCATGCAATCTTTCGCTTCTTGTTCTTTCAACGTTTTTGATTGAATCTAACATTTCTTGCGTATACATGTGCAACCCTCCTCTACTTTTCTATTTCTCGATGATTATATAAATCTTTTATTTCATCCATAGGTTTGTCCATTAGTTTTTTAAGTTCTACGTTCCACTTGCCTTCTTCTATCTCTTTTACTCTTAGTTCCAGATGTTCACATTCTGGAGCAATGTATTTGCCTGTTAAGCGGCGTGCCAAAAGTCCAACCGCACTATGAGTTATTTGTGCAGGACACCTAGAAGCGCAAATATTGCAGCCTACACAGTCAAAGGATTCATGTGCGCAGCGTTCATATTCACCCCGTTGGGCATAGGCAATATATTGCATAACATTAAGACCTTGTGGACAGCCTTTAGTACAGGCATTACAGCCAATACAACTATAAATTTCCGGATACAACTGACCCATAATATTTGCTGTTGGTTTAATTTCTTCAATGTCAAAGGTCCGTTTATTTGTAGGATAAGATACAATCTGTCCTACACACATACCGGCTTCGATTTTAGTTTGACAGGATAGACAAACTTTAATTTCCGTTGTGCCTTTAATACGATAAACTACCGCGCACGCCCCGCAAAAACCACTGCGGCAACCACAACCACGTACCAGTTTGTACCCGGCATATTCCATGGCGTCCATAATGGTAAGTTCCGCTGGCACAGTGTACTTCTTACCTAGTAAAAAGACTTCTACCATTTCTTGCATTTGGCCAACCTCCTATTGTTTTGAAATTGTGGCTTATTAAATGCCACACACTACACTTCAAGGTTGAAAAGATTATTAGCTAATCTTTTCTCAATACTCATCTGGTAATTCGTCGATTTCGTCACAACGGAATACCGGTCCATCTTTGCAAACGTATTTATTTCCTACATTGCAGCGTCCGCATTTACCTACACCGCACTTCATTCTGAATTCAAGAGTTGTATAAACTTGGGTTTTGGCAAAACCCATTTCAATAAGCGCCGCCAAACAAAGCTTAATCATAATTGGTGGTCCGCAGAGCAGTACCGTTTTATCCGGAGTAAATTTTAAATCCTTCAAAAACTGTGGTACAAAACCTACATTACCGGTCCAGCCTTCTTGGGCTTTATCAATGGTTAAATGTACCTTTGTATTTTTCTCTTTAGGCCATACTTCACTAAGCTCTTTGTAATCCACGAAATCTTCTTTGCTGCGAGCACCATAAACCACGTCAATAGAACCGTAATCGTCCCGATTTGCCAGCATATAATCAATAACGGAATGTAGTGGTGCTAAACCAATACCGCCGGCAATAAATATTAAATCTTTGTGCTTTAGCGCCTCCGTAGTTACCGGGAAACTCTTACCATAGGGTCCGCGAATAGCAATTTGCTGTCCCACTTCTATGGCATGTAAATACTCGGTAATCTCACCGCAACGTTTAATACTAAATTCCATATAATCTTTCGTAGTAGGAGAAGAAGTAATAGAGAAAATTGCTTCGCCCATACCCGGAGCGCTTAGCATTGCGCACTGCCCCGGCATAAAATCAAATACCTTACCACCCTCTGGCTTTTCAATACGAAAAGTCTTAACATCTGAGGTCTCTGTACGAATTTCAGTAACGACGCCAATTTGCGGCGTTAATACATCTTTGCTTCCACAATTACACATCTTTAGCCACCCCCAATGCTTTGGCTACTTTCACTATATTGAGACTAACCGGACATTTCTGCAAGCAGCGTCCACAACCTACGCAAGCAAAAGTTCCCTCGTTATTCTCCGGGAAGTAGACTAATTTGTGCATGTAACGTTGACGGAACCTTTCCAAGCGGCTTACCCGCGGATTAACTGCCGCCATTTTAGTAAAGTCCTTGCACATGCAAGAATCCCAACAACGAAAACGTTCTACTTTATTGTCTATTTCAAAGTCTCTAACGTCATAACAATGACAGGTAGGACAAACATAAGTACATGCGCAGCAAGATAAACAACTGTCACTCAATTGTTTCCATATTGCAGAGTTAAATACTTTTTCTTGTTCTGCCGGAATTTTAGGATCAATTTTGAAATCTGCTAAAGGCAGTTTAGCCATGATTTCTTTGGTAGCTTTTTGCTGAGCGTTTACTCCTGCCTCATCACCTTCAGCTAGTAAAGCTTGTATTTTTTCCGTAAGTTCTTTGCCTTTATCCGTGTTAGCCTGCCAAAACAGGTCATCACCGACCAGCCAAGTAGTAACATCACCACCGGGGTTAGTAGCGTCAATAGCAAAAGTATCACAAAAACAGGTTTCATCAGGAGCACTACAAGCCAAAGAAACAATCGTGCAATGTTCTCTTCTGGCTTTATAGAAGGCATCTACCGGTTCTTTGAGAAATACTTTATCTAACACTTCAAAGCTGCACACGTCACAACCGCGTACGCCAAAAGCGATGGTATCTTCTTCCGGCAACATGCGTTGTTCTACGGAAAGTTTAAGACCATCTGTTTTAAAGTCTAATAAATTTTCAATTTGTGGGAAGAAAACATTTTTAATAGATTTAGCAGTCTGGGTTGCCTGCAAATTAACTTCAGTACCATCTTGCCAAACAGTAAAATCCACCTTGCCATCTACTTCAGCCGGTAAATACAAAGTTCCCTGAGCAGACAGTGCAGCAAAAAGTTCAGCCCATTTGGCTTTATTAATTTTTAGCATACTATCTCACCCCTTTCGCCGAGATAGTCGGCTCAACGTCATCAAATTTGTAGTCAACCAAGGGTGCTTTACTATCGTCATCAGCACCAGGCTGATATTTCCCGTAAAATTCATTAATATCTTTAGCAAATTTAGTGTTCAATAAACCCAATTGAATTCCTTGGGGGCAGACTCTGGCACATTCGCCACAACCAACACAACGTCCTGCTACGTGGTAGGCACGGATAATGTGGAACATCTGCTCTTCCGCAGTGTTTGCACTAGCCTTACCGGCAACAGCGGCCTCTTGATTGTCAAATATACATTGTTCGCAGCTGCAAGCCGGACAAATATCGCGACAGGCATTACAACGAATGCATTTGGAAAGTTCTTGCTGCCAAAAAGCAAAACGTTCTTGGCTGGTCATAGCCTCCAACTTCTTAACCCCATCCTCCGGATTAAGTTTTTGGCATTTTACTTCCATTTTTTCGCCTAATTCCTTGTCAGCAATCATATAATCGCTGCCTTTGCAACTCATGCATTTAGCAAGAAGCACTTCTGATTTTTTGAAGTTTTTATCGCCATAAGCTGTAGTAACAATAACATCGTCACCGCTAACAGAAACTGAAATAATACCCTTAACTCCTTGATTTTTAATCTTTTTAATATCAATCATGCCGGAGCAAGGAATACCTATAACAGTAATAAGTTCCCGTTTTATTCTATGATCTTTTATTAATTGGTTAATACCATAGGTATCACAAGGTTTAGCAAAAACAGCCATAGTCTCATTTTTCTTAGAACCCGCCATCAAATATTTGCCCAAGTTTGATGGACAAAATTCATTGTAGACTAATTTATCAAGCTGCTCAGGCGCAGTAAAACAAACAGGCGAATTATCATAATAAAATTCTCCCGGCTGCCAGGCCCAAACAGCGGTTACTTTATTTTCTTTTAATAAGCTCTCTGCTTCTTTTTTGATTAACTCAGCTATTTTTTGCATCGCAGATCCCTCAACTTTACATTTTCTCCTAGACTCTTGATGGTTTCAGCAAAGCTGTTCATTGTCTCGGAAAACTTATTTCCTTCTGCCGCACTGACCCATTCTACTCGCATACGTCCATCTTCAATGCCCAAATAACTGAGCGTACTCATGAGAAGTTTCATGCGGCGCCTGGTGTAGTAGTTTCCTGAGGTATAGTGGCAGTCTCCCGGATGACAACCGCAAAGAATAACCCCATCCGCACCACGCAAAAACGCACGTAAAACAAACAGCGGATTAACTCTGCAAGAACAGGGAACTTTAATAATTTTAATATTAGCCGGATAAGATTTACGAGCAGTACCCGCACCGTCTGCACCAGCATAACTACACCAATTGCAGCAAAATGCTACAATTAGCGGATTATAATTTGTATTTTCGCAAGCTTCGGATTCTAGCATATTGCATCCACCTCCGCTGTGATTTGTTTATTACTAAAACCATTCAAATCCATAGCTCCGCAAGGGCAAGCAACCGTACATGCACCGCAGCCTTGGCAAAGAGCCTCGTTCACCACAGAAACCACCCGTTGTTCACGCTTACCATTAAGGTTAATAACCGTTTTTTCTTCACCGCCAATTGCACCATAAGGACAAACATTTTCGCAGGCTAAGCAACCACTGCAAATTCTTTCATTACAGCTGGCCACACATGGATTAGTAGCCAAGGTATCCTTAGACAATATACCTAGAACCTTCACTGCTGCCGCACCTGCCTGAGATACAGTTTCAGGAACATCTTTTGGTCCCTGACATACCCCGGATAAAAACACTCCGGCTGTAGGACTTTCTACCGGACGCAGCTTGGCATGAGCTTCTGTAAAGAAATTATTATTGTCAATACTAGCGGTAAGCATAGTAGCCAATTTTTTTGCATCCTGGGATGGTTGAATAGCAGTAGCCAAAACTACCATATCTGCCTCTAAAGAAATATGAGAATTGGAAAGAGCATCAGAAGCATACACCAGCAAATGATCTCCCTGTTCCAAAATTTTACCAACCTGCCCTTTTATGTAGTGTACGTTATATTCTTCCACGGCACGACGATAAAACTCATCAAAGCCCTTACCCGGCGTACGCACGTCAATGTAGAAAACAGTAACATCCGTATCAGGATATTTTTCTCTGGTGAGCATAGCTTGCTTCGCAGTATACATACAACAAATTTTAGAGCAATATTCTTTACCACGTCCGGATACATCACGAGACCCAACGCAAGAAACGAATACTATGTGTTTAGGCTGCTTGCCATCAGACATTCTTTGTAAATGTCCCTCCGTAGGACCGGCAGCATTGGTTAAACGCTCAAATTCCAAAGAAGTAATAACATCTTTGCTCTTTCCATATTGATACTCGCCAAATTTTGTTAAATCAATGGTTTCAAAACCTGTTGCTAAAACAATGGCGCCATATTTTTGTGTAATTATTTCATCCTCTTGAGTATAATCGATAGCCTTAGACGGACATACCTTTTCGCAAATACCGCATTTGCCGGTTTGGAATTTCAGGCAATGTTCACGGTCGATAACCGGTACCTTAGGAACGGCTTGTGCAAAGGTAATATATATAGCACTTCTATTATCTAAACCTTGGTTAAATTCGTTAGGGGTTTTCTTTGATGGACATTTATCTTGGCAAACGCCGCAACCTGTGCAAAGATCAGCTTTAACGCTACGTGCACGTTTACGAATATCCACCTCAAATTGCCCTACATAGCCACTAACCTTTTCAATTTCACTATAAGTGTAAATAGTAACATTAGGATGGGCTGCCACGTCTACCATCTTAGGCGTCAAAATACAGGCAGAACAATCTAACGTAGGAAACGTCTTATCAAGCTGTGACATTCTGCCGCCAATGGACGGCTTTTTTTCCACAAGATCAACCTTGTATCCAGCCTCAGCTATATCCAAAGCTGTTTGAATCCCGGCAATGCCACCCCCGATAACAAGTGCCCTTTTCACTACTTCGCTTTGTCCCGCTTGCAAAGGTGAATTGAATCTAACCTTGGCAATAGCAGCCTTAGCTAAAGCAATCGCTTTCTCCGTTCCTACCTCTTTATCCTTATGCACCCAAGAACATTGCTCACGAATATTAGCAATTTCTAACAAAAATGGGTTAAGTCCGGCCGCTTCAGCAGCTTTTCTAAACGTAGCTTCATGCATTCTAGGTGAACAGGCACAAACAACGACTCGTGTTAACCCATGCTCGCGAATTGCATTTTGCATGAGGTCTTGACCGCCTTCTGAACACATATAACGATAATCTGATGCAAAGGCTACGTCGGGAATAGCTTTGACGCTCTCGATAACTTTAGCTACATCAACCGTAGCGGCGATGTTGCTTCCGCACCAACATACAAAAACGCCTATCTTTTGCAATCTAATCCCTCCAAAAACTGAATTTTTCTTGCTAATTCCACCACTAAAGAACAGCTAGTTTCCACCAGTGTCCAAGTAGATTTTGCTTTATTTATTGTATTTTCTAAAAGCCGCTACAATAGCCTGTTGCGGCATTTTTTCGTCAATATATGCCGGTATTTCTTCAACAGTAATACAATTCTCGCCTTGTTGGCGAATAATGCTAAGCCTTACTGATTCAATTAGTGCTGCCGGACTCACACCTCTTGGGCAGCGCTCTGCACATGCAAAACATGAGAGACATTTCCAAGGAGTAACCGCTTTTTGCAAAACATCCACATGCTCATTAATGAGCTCCCATACCACACGATGTGGTTGAATATCCATTTTGTACCCAGCAGGGCAAGCAGCTGTACACTTACCACATTGCATACATTTGCTAATATCCGTGCCGCTTCTACGTACAATTTCTGCCGCTTGTTCTTTTTCATTTACTTGCATCAGTTCTCCTCCTCTTCCTTAACGCCGAGAGCTTCCGCTAATAATTCTGTAAAATAATGGACGGGCAAATGCTCAGAAGATGCCGCGTTGACATCCATATTGTAGTTGCATAATGGGCAGGCAGTAATTAATTCTTCCACGCCTTTGTTACGAGCCGAGGCTAGAATCTCACTTACCATACCTTGAGCTATGCCTTTTTCCTTAATAGCCATATACCCGCCACAACACTCATTGCGCATGTCAAAGGATATAGGGCTTGCTCCCAAAGCTTGTAAAAAGTCTTCCAAAATAGTTGGGTTTTCCGGATCGTCAAACTGCATAACACCGGCTGGTCTAAGTAACATACAACCATAATACGCCCCAATTTTACGACCGCTAAGAGGCTTTACTACTTTCTCAGCAATTTTATCAAACCCCACTTGGTCTCTCAAAAGTTCCAAGTAATGAATAACTTGAGTTTCTCCTGCATAGGGGGTGTCCAGCTCTAAATACGCGTTAACCTTATCACGCATTTCGCTGTTGTTTGCCATGTCATCATTAACACGTTTTAAAACATGGTGACAAGCTGAGCATAGTGTTACCAATTTACCATCAATTGCGGCTGCTGCCGCCAAGCTGCGCACAGAAGATAACTTAGTCGCTATCTCATCGTCCGCCTGGGGATAAACAGCTCCGCAGCACTGCCAATCTACCAGTTCCTTAAGCTCAAAACCCAAAACCTCTCCGGATCGTTTGGCGTAAAGGTCAAGCAGTTTAGCCTTGGTGCTCAGGGTACATCCAGGATAATAATTATAGATCATGTTCTCCCGCCCGAAAAAAATCGGACTCCCTCCTTTTCAAAACTTTATATTGTGAAAATTTTACATCCAAAGATTATATTGTATACACGATTCTATTATACAATAATTATTCTATAATTATAAGACATTTCCTTAATGTGAACAGAAATTGTTTGAAAAAAAGTGCAAGCAGGGGCAACTGTTACCCTACTTGCACTTCTAATTTAAATTGTAGCTGTTTCTTCTTCTGCCGCCTTTGCTTCTCCAAGCAAAATAGCCATAAACTCTGTTCCCGTAATAGTCTCTTTCTCTAAAAGGTATGCGGCTAATTCATGCAGCTTTGGTATATCTTCCAGCAAAATCTTGCTAGCCGCTTCATGAGCCTTTTTTATAATTTCCAAAACTTCATAATCAATTCGAGTAGCAGTTTCTGCAGAACACATGAGGGAAGCATCACCGCCTAAATAAGCGTTATTAATGGTTTCTAAAGCCATCATATCAAATTCTTTACTCATGCCTAAACGAGCAACCATGGCCCGAGCCAACCTAGTTGCCTGCTCAATATCGTTAGCAGCTCCACTGGTAATAGACTTGAAAATTAGTTCTTCGGCGGCACGGCCGCCTGTTAAGGTAACAATTTTATTAAAAGCATCTTCCCTACTCATTAGAACGGATTCTTCCTCCGCTACCTGCATGGTATAACCTAAGGCTCCGGAAGTGCGGGGAATAATTGTAATCTTATGTACCGGAGCAGAATTCTTTTGTCTGGCTGCCACTAAAGCATGTCCGATTTCGTGATAAGCAATAATTTGTTTTTCTTTTTGAGAAATTACCGCTCCTTTTCTCTGATAGCCGGCAATAACTACTTCAACTGATTCTTCCAAATCACTTTGAATAACCTCTGTCCTATTCATTTTAACAGCTCTTAGAGCCGCTTCATTGATCATATTGGCCAAATCAGCACCGGAAGCTCCACTGGTAGCACGAGCAATGGCATTAAAATCAATATCAGCAGCAATTTTAATTGCCGCGGAATGCACCTTTAAAATAGCTTCTCTGCCCTTAAGATCAGGAAGTTCCACCGGTATACGGCGGTCAAAGCGGCCAGGACGTAAAAGAGCTTTATCCAAAGTTTCCGGTCTATTTGTTGCGGCCAAAATAACCACACCTTTACCACCATCAAAACCATCCATCTCTGCCAAAAGTTGATTTAAGGTTTGTTCTCGTTCATCATTACCACCAAATTGCCCATTATCACGTTTTTTACCAATGGCGTCAATCTCATCAATAAATACAATGCAGGGAGCTTTTTCTTGGGCTTGTTTAAATAGATCTCTGACACGGGCAGCGCCCATTCCTACAAACATTTCAATAAATTCAGAACCTGAAATAGAAAAGAAGGGTACATTAGCTTCTCCGGCTACAGCCTTAGCCAATAACGTCTTGCCTGTGCCTGGAGGGCCCACCAAAAGTGCTCCTTTGGGCAGATTAGCACCTATGGCTTTATACTTAGTCGGATCATGCAGAAAAGACACCATTTCCATCAAAGCTTCTTTAGCTTCATCTTGACCTGCTACGTCAGCGAACACCTTACCGCTCTGAGCTTGTACATATATTTTGGCTTTGCTTTTACCAAAACTCATAGCATTACCGCCGCCCATGCCCATTTTAGGTGCTAAGTAACGCATAAAAAGTTGTCCTAATATGAAGAAAATCAAAATAGGAATAACCCAATTGTTAAAAAACCTAGATAAGGCAGTTTCTTCCTTAGGAATAACTTGGGAAAATTCTACCTTACTCTGCATTAATCGGTTAACTAATTGTGGATCTTCAATACGGCCGGTAACGTAAATAACATCTTTATCATTTTCCTTGCACAAAAGCGCAATCTTATTTGCCGTTATTTCTACCTTTGTTCCTTTTCCTTCATCTACCATTTTTAAAAAATTTGTATAAGAAACCTCGTGTACCTGTGGTTTGAAAAACATAGGCGTTATGATTGTATTAATTACCATTATGATGATCATGGCAACCATGTAGTAGTATACTATGGGTTTTTTGGGGTTTTTTGTCTCCATACACTTACCTCCTGAAATTAAAAAACAAATATCTTATGTATAATACAATCATAATAGGTATCTAATATTAAAACAAGTAAAATATTAAGTAAAATAAAGCGACAAACAATTTATTACATAAAAATGGGTATCCTTATACGGACACCCATTAAAATATACTCTATTTATTCTCAGCGTACTTCTTAATATTAGACGCATTAACATACTGCTGCACATTACCACTGTTTACTGTAACCAGTGTAGGCGCACTTTGCACACCATATTTCTCTACCAGTTTTATGTTTTCTTCTGCGTTTATGGCTTGATACTTAATGTTGGCTTTATCTAAAAATTCCTTGGCTATTTTGCAGTTAGGACAAGTTCTAGTTGTAAAGAGTAAAACTACGTCGTTTGGATTACCCTCTCTTGCTAGAACATTTTCACTGTTAGCAATAATAGTGCGTCCCTCACTTTTCAGCTTAGAGCGAGAAATATCGTAGAGTTTGCGTTCTTTAAATTCTTCGGCCTTACCTTCATTCCAGTTCTGTACCGGGCGATAATAACCGGTAATACGACTGTAAACCTCTGTTTTTTCACCGCATTCAGGGCAAATATATTCTTCGCCTGCAATATAGCCATGATTTTTACAAACTGAATATGTAGGTGACAATGTATAATATGGAAGCTTATAGTTAGCAGCAATTTTGTGTACCAATGCCGCAGCAGCCTGCCAGGAAGGTAATTTTTCTCCTAAGAAAGCATGAAAAACAGTACCGGAAGTATACAAAGTTTGCAATTCATCTTGGATATCTAAAGCAGCAAAAACATCCTCAGTATAACTGACAGGCAAATGCGAGCTATTAGTGTAATATGGAGTTTTACCATGTTCACTAGCCGTAATAATATCCGGGAATTGCTCAACATCATGCTTAGCTAATCTATAGGAAGTTGATTCTGCCGGTGTTGCTTCCAGATTGTAGAGATCACCATACTCTTCTTGGTAGTCAGCTAACCGCTCACGCATATGATTTAAAACAGCTTTTGTGAATACCTGTGCTTCCTCATGGGTTAAATCTTTGCGGATCCAGTTAGCATTAAGGCAAGCTTCATTCATGCCAATAAGACCAATAGTAGAAAAATGATTGTCAAAAGAACTTAAGTAGCGACGGGTGTAAGGATATAAGCCTTCTTCCAGCAAACGAGAGATTATCGTCCTTTTAGTTTTTAAAGAACGAGCGGCAATATCCATCATTTTGTCCAAGCGACGGTAAAATTCCTCTTCACTTTGTGACTGATAGGCAATACGCGGCATATTGATAGTCACTACACCCACTGAACCTGTGCTTTCACCGCTGCCAAAAAATCCACCGGATTTTTTACGAAGCTCACGTAAATCCAAACGCAAACGACAACACATGCTGCGCACATCAGAAGGTTCCATATCACTGTTAATATAATTGGAAAAATATGGTGTGCCATACTTAGAAGTCATCTCAAATAACAGTTTATTGTTCTCAGTATCCGACCAATCAAAATCTTTAGTTATGGAGTATGTGGGAATTGGATATTGGAAACCTCGGCCGTTGGCATCGCCACTAATCATAGTTTCAATAAAGGCTCTATTTACCATGTCCATTTCTTTTTTACAATCTTTATATTTAAAATCCATTTCCTTGCCGCCAACAATACAATTAAGCTCTGCAAGATCATTGGGAACTGTCCAGTCTAAGGTAACATTGGAAAAAGGAGCTTGAGTACCCCAACGAGATGGCGTATTTACCCCATAAATAAAAGCTTCAATGCATTTCTTTACTTCACGATAGGAAAGATTATCCGATTTAACAAAAGGAGCTAAATAGGTATCAAAAGAGGAAAAAGCCTGAGCTCCTGCCCATTCGTTTTGCATAATACCCAAAAAGTTTACCATTTGATTGCATAAGGAAACCAAATGTTTAGCCGGTGCCGAAGTTATTTTACCGGGAATACCGCCCAAACCTTCTTGAATAAGTTGCTTCAAAGACCATCCTGCACAATAACCGGTCAGCATGGACAAATCATGCAGATGCATATCTGCATTTCTATGTGCGTTAGCTATTTCTTGATCATAAATCTCGCTTAGCCAGTAATTAGCTGTAATAGCACCTGAATTACTCAAAATCATACCGCCAACAGAATAGGTAACGGTGGAATTTTCTTTTACCCGCCAATCAGTCAAATGCACATAACTGTCCACGATTTCTTTATAATCCAAAATAGTGGATTTCATGTTACGAATTTTTTCTCTTTGTTTTCTATATAAAATGTAGCTCTTGGCCACATCGGCGTAATCAGCGGCAATAAGCACGGCTTCAACACTGTCTTGAATATCTTCTACTGTAACTAAAGAATCTTTGATTTTCTTTTCATAGTCTGCCGTTACTTTTAAGGCAAGCATATCAATAATATCTTGATTATACTGCCTATCTACGGAATCAAATGCTTTACGAATAGCAATGCCAATTTTCGCTAAGTCGAATTTAACTTCTTTTCCGTCTCTTTTCATTACCTTATACATAGTAATCATTCTCCTTTGTCTATCGCTTGTAACACTTATTATAATTCATTGAAAAATCTTGTCAAGCGAAAAACACAATATATTGCAGTATTCATTTTTATCAATACTATATATAGCGGTATTGTAAATAAATTAAATTCCGCGTAATTCCACGAATTTCATAGTCTTTCGTAGTATTTGCACGAAAATTTCCATTTCACTTTTGTGGTAAGCGCTAAAATTTTCCCCAATTAAATCTCCTGAGTCCACAAAATTTTGCAGAAAATAAGGGGAATCTTTACTAAGCCATTTTCCAATAGCGACAAAATCATCGGCTGTGTGCAATTCTCGCACTACCGTAGTGCGAAATTCATAGGGTACTACATGACTCATTAAAAGTTCTGCACTTTCTTCCATATTTTTTAGCGGCACTTTATCCGTACCACTAGTTTTAAAATAATTTTCTTTGGAGTTTTTTATATCCATAGCTACATAATCAACTAGTTTGTGCTCAATTAAACGCCTCAGAAGAGCCGGGAAGCTTCCATTAGTGTCTAGCTTAACACTTAGTCCTATATCTTTGATACGAGCTATGAGAAGCTCTATATTAGGCTGCAACAATGGTTCTCCACCGCTTATACATATACCATCCAAAACAGGTTCTCTTTTTCGCAAAAAGGCCAAAAGTTCTGTTTCTTCCATGGCGTAACTAACATCAGGATTCACAACTAAAGAAGCGTTATGGCAAAATGGGCAACAAAAATTACACCCACCGGTAAATGCCGTACAGGCCACCTTTCCAGGATAATCTAACAAAGTTAATTTTTGCAGTCCAAAAATTTTCATGTTTCTCACACTTCTCCCTACTTGTAAAATAAAGTCATTTCTTAACTATTATACACCAAAAATAGAATTGCAAAATAGGCGATATTATGGTATCATTTCTACTGTACCACTAGTGCGGATGTAGCTCAGGGGTAGAGCACTTGCTTCCCAAGCAAGGTGTCGCGAGTCCGAATCTCGTCTTCCGCTCCAAAAAAATAAAAGGCCGGAACAAACCACTATCGACGTGATTTATTCCAGCCTTTTTTGTTTTTCTAAAAATTATTTTCTGCCCGGATAAACTTTCAAACCTTCGCCTAAAATAGCAATGGCCTTTTCTATATCCTCGCATTTTAAAACATATGCTAAACGTGCTTCGTCTATACCACAACCCGGTGTACTGTAAAACCCATTACCCGGTGCGAACATTACCGTTTCACCATTAACATCAAAGCTCTCCAGCAACCAAATAGCAAACTTTTCAGCATCATCCACAGGCAATTTAACCATAAGGTAAAAAGCACCTTTAGGATTGGAAGAAGTGACACCCGGAAGTTTTTCCAACGCGGCCTTAATAGTATCTCTACGTTTTTTATATTCTTTATTAACTGCGTCCAAATAAGACGTTGGTGTAGAATACAAAGCCGTAGCACCGACTTGTTCCAAAATAGGACTACATAATCTAGCTTGGCAGCATTTCAGTATTTGTTGCTGAAATTGCGCATTTTTAGAAATAATGCAGCCAATTCTTGCACCACAAGCACTATAGCGCTTAGATACCGAATCTATAATTATAAGATTATCCAAAACTTCCGGCATAGTTCCAAAACTAATATATTTACCATCATAAACAAACTCACGGTAAACTTCATCGGAAATTAAACCCAAATCATATTTGCATACTAAGCGGGCAATGATTTCCATCTCTTCTTTACTATAGACAACTCCTGTGGGATTACTTGGATTAGTAAGTAAAATAGCTCTTGTTTTAGGTGTAATAGCAGCTTCAATTACTTTTTCCTCCGGCAAATGATACCCATTTTCTACGCTGGTAGGAATAGCCTTGATTATTACATTATTCTCTCTGGCAAAACTATTATAGTTAGCATAAAACGGCTCAAAAACTAAAATTTCGTCTCCAGGATCACACAATGCCAAAACAGCAAAGCGCAAAGCTTCGGATCCACCGTTGGTAACATAAATATCCGCCGGCTCAAAAGGCATATCCCATTCCTTGTAGTATTTGCTAATAGCATCTACCAGACACTCTTCACCCTTAGAATTACTGTAAGCAATAACTTTTTCATCAAATTTACGAATACTGTCCATAAACAATTCAGGTGTCTCAATATCCGGCTGCCCTATATTGAGATGATAAACTTTCTTACCCTTAGCCTTAGCTGCCGCCGCATAGGGAGACAGTCTCCTAATAGGAGACGTAGTTAGAGCTTGTACACGCTGTGAAATTTTCATAAAGCACCCCTCATAATTAATATATTATCTTAACTTTTGTTTGTAGCAACCGTAAAACTCTTTTTATATCGGCGTACTACCTCTGTATTTTAAACCATACATTCTGCTTTTTCAACGTTTTTCTCATGTATACAGTATTTTTTCAATCAGCACCACCCGTCTAACGGGTGGTTTGCTCTGAGGCTATAAGCCTCTAATGCCGGCTAGCGTCTAAAGGCGCTAGCTTTCACTTTGTTCAAGCTACTATGCCCTTGCCACTTTAGCTGCCTCCAAGGAGGCTATTGTTTACGCGCTACCCCTTAAAGGGGTCCTCGTATTCTTTGACACTTAGCTTATCTGCCATAATGTCCTGTTTTTCTTGCTCTCGAATATATTTTGCTATCGTTGCTTCGTTAAGACCAACCGTTGTTACATAGTATCCTTCTGCCCAAAAGTGCCTATTGCCATATCTGTATTTCAAATTTGCATGCTTATCAAAAATCATTAGCGCAGATTTACCTTTCAGATATCCCATGACTGCAGAAACGCTCAATTTTGGTGGTATACTAACCAACATATGTACGTGATCTATCATTAGATGCCCTTCTATAATTTCTACCCCTTTGTGATTACAAAGTTCCCTCAGTATATCTCTAATGCTACTTTTATATTGATTATATATAGCTTTTCGTCTATACTTTGGGGTGAAAACAATATGGTATTTGCACATCCATTTTGTATGGGCCAAGGAGTTTGGCTTTTTCTTTTCAGGCATTAACCTCACCTTTCCTTTCATTTGGCATAGCAGCTTTGAACACTACTATTCTAAATGGAAAGGTGAGGTTTTTGTATAACATTTATTGCCCACCCGCATAGCAGGTGGTTTTTTGTTTCGCACGCTTTGCGAGCGAAACAGACTAAAGTCTTATATAATATAAATAAGGCAAAGGCACCTGATAAATCAAGTCCTTTGCCTTATCTATTTTTGGTTTATTAGAAATGATAAGTTACACCTAAATTAACATTATGAGTTTTGAAGTCTGCGCCATCCATACCCTTGTATTTAGTATCATTGTAGAACAAGTTTACATCAAAATTCTTAGTTAAATCATAACCTACGCCTATTTCATAAGCGGTAATTTTATTACCTACGCCTACGCTGGCCCAAGCAGAAGTTCTTTTAGCAATTGCAATACGACCCAAAACGCCTACTTGATAGCCGTTCTCAGTATCAGATACTGTCCCGCCTGTTTTAGCGTCTGCTTCTACTCTGTTATGAACATAGCCTGCAAAGGCAGCTACATTAGGATTAAATTGATACATTAAGTTTAATTGATGAGATTTTAGTGAAGAACCTATGTCTCCTGCATGAGCGGCATACTTGTAATCAATACCAATTTTGTCCCCTAAACCATAGGTAACACCCAAGCGATAGCGGTTATTACCACCGAAATCTATGCTTTCGCCGTCACCTTCACCCTTTAAGCTAGAACCCATGCTAAAAGCTGCGTCAATCTTACCTGTACCTTTGTCCATGCTTGTCATTGGTGCTGCGTAAGCAGCAGAAGTAGCTAACATGCTTAGTGCCAATGCACCTAAAATAATCTTTTTCATTTTTATTTCCTCCCATTACTAATTTTTTCTGTTCCATACTAATAGTGTATTGGAAATATTATACCTGCTATTATAATAACATTCAAGTGTTTTATGATTTTTATTTATTGAAAACCATAGATTCCGTCTAGGTTAACGCCTTTTCATTGTAAATCATATTTCCAATTATTTTAATATAAAAATAAAACAAAGAATCCAACACATGAATGCGCCGGATTCTTTGTTTTGTTTAAGTTTTAATTGTTAGAAATGATAAGTTACACCTAGGTTGACCCCATGAGTTTTGAAGTCTGCGGCGTCAAAACCTTTGTATTTAGTATCATTATAGAATAAGTTTACATCAAAATTCTTAGTTAAATCATAGCCTACGCCTATTTCATAAGCAGTAATCTTATTACCTACACCGATGCTGGCCCAAGCAGTGGTTCTTTTAGCAATCTTCATATTCCCCAAAACACCTACTTGATACCCGTTCTGAGTATTTGATTCGTCTTGTACTTTAGCTCTGTTATGAACATAACCGGCAAAAGCAGCTACGTTAGGATTAAATTGATACATTAAGTTTAATTGATGGGATTGTACTGAAGAGTCCTCATCCCCTGCGTGAGCGACATATTTGTAATCAATACCCAGCTTGTCCCCTAAACCATAGGTCGCGCCCAAGCGATAGCGGTTATTACCACCGAAATCAATGCTTTGGCCGTTACTACCTTCACCTTTTAAACTTGAGCCCATGGTAAAAGCCGCATCAATCTTCCCAGTACCTTTATCCATACTGGTCATTGGCGCTGCATAGGCAGCGGAAGTCGCCAATAAACTTGCAGCAACTACTCCTAAAACTATTTTTTTCATTTTTTGTTTCCTCCCATTTGTTTAAATATTTTAGGCATTTTGCTTTATAAGCTTTATAAGCTTTATTCTAATTGTATATATTATTATGGAATTATTCAAGTTTTTTAGGCCTATATTTAACGAAAATAATATGGTAAACCTAAATTCTCTTATTTTGCTGTTAGTCCACCGTCTACCGCAATTATAGAACCTGTCATATAACTGTTCAAAGGCGATGCCACAGAACAAATAACATGTGCAATCTCTTCCGGCCTGCCAATACGTTCCATGGGATAAGGCAGAGCCATCTCCTGCAAGGTATATTGGCCTGTCTTTAATTGTGCTTCTACCATTGGTGTTGCTACATCTCCCGGGCAAATACAATTAACACGTATTTTAGTTGCAAAATCCAAGGCTAAGGCCCTAGTTAAAGCGACCACTGCTCCCTTTGAGGCGCAATAAATAGGACACCCGTAGTTGCCTTCCAGTGCCGCATCGGAAGCTATATTAATAACGATTCCTCCTCCGCTTATAAGAGGCATTAAACTCTGACACAGAAAAAGCGTACCTTTAACATTAGTATCCATTATGCTGTAGTAATCCTCTTCCGCTATTTCCTCTAAACGCTTCTCGCTATAGACTCCTGCTGAATTCACTAAAACATCTGCCTTTGCCGGTCCTTCTTTAATGGTCTCAGCTACTTGTTTGCATCCTTGTAAGGTGCTAACATCTGCTTTTATATACTGAACCTTTTCAGAAAACATTGCTAAAGTATGCAAGGCTCTTCTACCCCGTTCTGCATTACGCCCTACAATAAAAACCTCCGCTCCGTCCTCCAGCATTTTCTTGGCCGTGGCTAAACCAATACCTGATGTCCCGCCGCTGATAACCGCTATCTTTCCTGCCAAATCGTAATTCACCGATCCCACCTCATCCTAAAACTATCCTCACCTGTTTCATCCCCTGCATAAACCATAACAGGAACGAAATCCTGTTGCTTATAAAATGCTAATGCCGCTTTATTTTTTACATAAACATCTAACTCCAAAGTAGCAAACATTTTTTTAGCCAGAGCCAAAAGCAAGGTGCCAATACCTTTTCCTTGTTGTTTTTGCGCTACAAAAATTCCACCAATAAAACCTTTTCTGACGAAAGATATAAACCCTACAATTTCTCCTTCTTCTTCAGCTACATACGTAACACTAGTGCGCAAATAATTATGCTCAACGGCATTTGCCCTCTGTTGCCAAAATCCAGCCTTTATAAAAGGATGGGAAAAGATACTAACATTGAGCCACAAATATGTAAGCTCCCTACCCTCTGTGCCTTTTGCTAAACGAATCATCATATCCCTCTTAAAATAAAAATGTCCTTCGTATCTATTTCGCTACGAAGGACATTTTACCTGCCAAAATGCTATTTTTTTTCTAATAACAAAATTATTTTTGTTTCAATTCCCGGCTGGCTTTCCATAGTCACTTCCATACCGTGGCGTTCAGCTATTTCCTTAGCAATAGCTAAACCTAACCCTGTACCACTTTTGTTTTTTTCCACTCTTGTTTTATAAAAACGTTCAAAAACATGTGGTACCATCTCGGCTGCAACACCTATTCCATGGTCAATAATCTCCAGTCTTTTCCCCTGAAGAACTAATTTCACCTGTCCGTTGTTGGGAGAAAACTTCACGGCATTATCCATAAAAATCATAAGCATTTGTCGCAAGCGTCCGTAGTCACCATCAATAGGGTACCACTTTGTATCTGTTTCTAACACGATGTCGATATTCTTATCTTTTCCCAACCGCTGACTACTATGCACTGCTTCCAGCAAAACATCATAAAGATTGAGTTTGGTCATTTCTATTTTAAAGGTCAGATTTTGCAAACGTGATAAATCCAATAAGTCATTAATCAGTCTTTGCAAAAAAATTGTCTCTGACAACATTTGTCGGTAATATTCCTCTACTTTTTCCGGTACCGTCACCACTTTTTCATTCAAAGCTTCCAATGATCCACGTATAACGGTAACAGGCGTCCGCAATTCATGAGAAATATTAGCAATAAAATCTTTACGCATTTGATCCAGCTGGGCACTCTCCTTGCGTGCAATCAACAGTCTTTCGCCCAATGAGTCTAAAGCTGTCCCTAATTCTCCGATTTCATCATTTTGACGCACATCACAACGCACGGTATAATCGCCTTCAGTCATTCTCTCCGCCGTTTGCTGCATGGTTTTTAACGGCTTAGTAAAACGCCAAGAAGAATATACAGCAATTAAAAAGGCTGCTAATAAAGCAATACCACCACACATTAACAAAATCCTAGTAGCCTGTTTGGCCGCCATATCCATGCCCGATAAAGGAGCATGAATAAGCACAGCACCCAAAATTTCTCCATCCTTATCTTTAATTGGAGCACCTACCGTTAATGTAGGAACCTCTAGCATATTACTAAAACCACTACTGGTGGTTATCTCCCCATGCATAACCTTTCTGACCACCTTTTCAGCATCAGGTGGTAAGTCCTTATACATAAAGGCCGGTTTTTTCCCATCACGATGAGAAGGCATTTCCAAATTTTGGTCAGCATCTACAATCCAAACGTCTTCAGCCGCTGCACTGCCCAAGAACCTTAGCACAGAGTTAAAACCCAGTCCCATAGGACCCTGTAAACGAGCACTAGGCTTCCCATCAGGCCCCATTCCCATTTGTCTGCCTTGTTTTTGCGTACCTTCTCCTTTTTGTATTGCCGAGTTTTCTTTTTCTTGCCAAGCCATCATTTGGTCACGGCTATCGCCTAAAGCTTGAGCAATTTTCACTGCCCTTTCTTCTAAGTCCTGTTTTTTTATATTAATAGTGTGCTCTCTAAACAAGTAAGCAAAACCACTACCTACGACTAAAGAAAAAATCAACAAGGCTACGGCAAAAGACAAGAATAACTTAAATGTAATTTTATTCCGCATCAAATTTCTCCTCGAAACGGTAGCCTACTCCCCAAATGGTTTTAATCTCCCAACGTTCGTGAGGATACTGATCCAGCTTTGCTCTTAATCTTTTAATGTGAGAATCTACCGTGCGGCTATCGCCGAAATAATCATACCCCCAAATGCTATTCAACAAATTTTCACGCGAAAAAACTTTATTCTTATTTTTGGCAAAGGTCCACAATAATTCGACTTCCTTTTTGGTTAAAGGCAAGTCATGTTCAGCTACTGTTACTTTATACTCTTCCAAATTAATCGTTAAATTATCGATAGTGAAATTTCTATCATCCTTTTGATCCGGACTCATACGACGCAAAACGGCGCGAACTCTGGCCATAACCTCGCTGGCGGAAAAAGGCTTCACAATATAATCATCTGCTCCAATATCCAAGCCCATTATTTTTTCAAAATCTTCTCCTCTAGCCGTAACCATAATAATAGGTACCATTGAAGTCTTGCGAATTTCTCGACAAACCTCAAACCCATCTTTTTTCGGCATCATTACATCCAAAAGAATGATTTGTATTTCACTACTATTTTTGGTGAATTTAAGCAATGTCTCTTCTCCATCTAAAGCAATAATTGGCTCCATTCCTTCTTTTTGCGCATAGGTAGCCAATATGGAAGTAATTTGCTCATTGTCGTCAGCGATTAAAATTTTAGCCATGAAACGCACCGCCTTTCTACTATTAATTATACAACCTTTTATGTTTTTTTCATGTCACTACATATAAAAACATACATTTTCTCGAAAAAAAACACAGTTTCGTCAAAACACTTGTCTATACTTAAGCTAGAGTCAAAGAGGAAGCCCAATAAAATATTAAGGAGTGTGATTTATATTATGAAAAAAATCCAATCAACATTATTAGCAAGTTCTTTAATTGCAGCATTATTCTTTTCCACAGCATATGCAGCGACTAGCGGCGCAGATACTAATCCGCATAAAATGCGTGACCTTGTAGAAATGGCTCAAGCAGAAAAGGCTGAGCAAGCAGATGACCGTATGTCGCCTTTTATGGGTGAACACAGACGTACTATGATGAAGCGAGATGGCGGACCTTGGAAAACCTTGTCAGAATTAACAGGTAAAGATGTAGCAACTATTCAACAAGAATGCCACACTAACCATAAATCCCCATATGAATACGCCAAAGAAAATGGTGTAGAAAAACAATTCCAAGCAAAAAATTTAGAAGCAGTAAAAAAGGGTCTTAGCCTAGCTGTTGCTAATGGTAAAATAACCCAAGAAAAAGCAGACTCTGCTTTAGCAAGATTCATTAAATTCCAAAAAGATGAAGCTGACGGAAAAATAATGCATCACAAAGGTCCTGGTTATAGAATGATTAATGCTTCCGGTGCTATCTCCGAAGGTCGTAATGGCACGGATTATCAATCACAAGTTCCCGGTCCAATGGCAAAGCATATGTTCATGGGCCTAATGCCTTTTGACACTTTAGCAGAATTAACGGGCAAAGATGCTCAAGCTTTGATGGAAACTTGCCGTACTGAACAAAAAACCTGCTACGATATTGCCAAAGAAAATGGCGTACTTGATCAATATAAGGAAAAAAGAGTAGCCGCTAACAAAGAAATTTTGGCTAAATTAGTTGCCGATGGCAAAATAACTCAAGAAAAAGCAGATCGTATTTTAGTAAAAGTAGAAAAAAATATTAATGATGGTAAACCTGAAAGAAAACATATGGCTAGAGGACAAATGATGCAACAAAGTTCTGATGAAATGACTGCTACTGAAAACTAAGTTTATCATATAAATACTTATAGTATTTACAGCGCGGATTCAATATTATATTGAATCCGCGCTGTTTTTATGCAAATATAACTTTTCTTCCTGTTCTCAAACCCAGCCTATACACCGGGTGGAATTTTATCTTCCATAATGCTACGATAATTTAAAATATTTCCATCTACAACAAAAGTCCCATCTCCATTAGCATGGAAAGTGCGTTTCTCTTTTTTTTCAGTATTGTACCAAGCCTTAGTTCCCTCTAAAATAATTATGCTATGTTCCTCTATATATTCTACAAGTTTACATTCCAAACAAAACAAACATTCTTTAATAAGAGGAGCTTTAACCGTCTTGGCTTTTTTCTCGGTTAGACCAAATTCCTTGAATTTATCCACTTTCATCCCAGAGACAGAACCTATACGAACAACGGTTTCTGCCAAATCTAATGCCGGTACGCAAAGTACACACTCTTTTTGGGCTAACAAATTAGCAAAGGAATAATTCCAAGGCCCCGTTGTAACAGCAAGGCGAGGTGTGAAATCAATAACCATATGCCAAGAAAGGGTCATTACATTATTTTTCCCACCTGCTTTAGTCGTTACCAGCAAAACAGGACCCGGTTCAAAAAACATAAAAGCTTTTTCTATAGGTATTACTTTCAGTGCCAAGATTATTCCCCCCCTCTAAACTTTATACAAAAAAGGCCTTCCGAAGAATCGGAAGGCCTTAAATTATTAATTGGTGATCCACCCGGGACTCGAACCCGGGACACCCTGATTAAAAGTCAGGTGCTCTACCAACTGAGCTAGTGAATCATTTGCAGCTACGATGAGCACACAACGTTAGTATTATACAGGCTAAGTACCCAACATGTCAAGCAAATGTACTATAAAAGCTCCTTAAGAACTATAGTTTGCTTTCTATTGGGACCAACGGAAACAATACCAAGCTCAACTCCAGCTACTTCACTAAGCCTTTTTAAATAAGTTTTAGCCTCGACAGGCAATTCCTCAAAATTACGTACAGAGGTAATATCCGTCATCCAACCTTTAAATTCTTCGAATATGGGTTTAACTTTTGCTAATACTTTTAAATTAGCCGGAATATTAGCAATTGCTTTGCCGTCAATTTCGTAGCCTACACACATTTTAATTGATTCCATATTATCTAAAATATCTAGACGAGTAATAGCTAAATAATCCAAACTATTAACACGTGCCGAGTACTTAATCATAAAGGCATCCAACCAGCCGCAGCGACGGGGTCTGCCTGTAACAGTACCATATTCATGCCCTGTTTCACGAATCTTGTGTCCGGGACCATCTTGATCTAAAAGTTCTGTGACAAAAGGCCCTTCACCAACACGAGTAGTATAGGCTTTAACTACACCTACTACATGGTCAATTTTACGTGGTCCGATGCCACTGCCTGTACTTGCATTTCCGGCAGTTGGATTTGAACTGGTAACATAGGGATAGGTACCATGATCAATATCTAAGAAAGTAGCTTGCGCACCTTCAAACAAAACATTTTTACCGGCATCAAAAAATTCTTCTAAAGCAACACTAGTATCAGTTACATAAGGGCGCAGAGCTTCTGCATAGACTAAATAATCTTTTAGCATAACATCATAATCCATTGCCTCTGACCCGTAAATTTTAGTAAATATAGCATTTTTAGCATCTAATTGTATCTTTAATTTAGCTGCCAAAACTTCAGAGTCTAAAAGGTCACACATACGAATGCCTGTACGTGCGTATTTATCCATGTAGCAGGGGCCTATACCGCCTTTAGTAGTCCCAATCTTATTACAGCCCAAAGCAGCTTCCTGCAGCTCATCTAAGTGCTCATGATAGGGGAACACAACATGGGCACGATCACTAATCAGCAACTTGCTAATATCCACGCCCTTATCCTTCATAGTTTGAATTTCCTTTAAAACTACTCCGGGATTAATAACTACTCCATTACCTAAAAAACAAGTCTTGCCATTATATAAAATACCACTAGGCAGTAACCTTAATTTATAGGCAACATCATCAACAACAACAGTGTGCCCCGCATTGGAGCCACCTGAATAGCGTACTACGGCATCGGCTTTTTGTGCCAAATAATCTACAATTTTACCTTTTCCTTCGTCACCCCATTGGGCGCCAATCACTACAACTGATGACATAATGCATCTCCTTATAGGCCAAAACGCGCCATAATTAAATCAACATTCTTAAGCATGGGCTTAGGATCAAAGCAATGCTCAATTTCTGCGTCAGTAAGATATTTTTTAATATCAGCATCTAACTCCACATTTGTTTTGAAGTCTGCCCCATCTAACCAACGAGCCATGGCATTTCTTTGCACCCATTTATAAGCATCTTCACGCAAGACACCCTTAGTAATCAAAGCAATTAACAAATTCTGACTGAAAATCAAACCGCCTGTTTTATTAAGATTAGCCATCATAGCATCCGGATATACCAATAATTTATCTACAATAGACGTAAACTTACGAAGCATGTGATCAAGAGCAATGGTGCTATCAGGTAAGATAACTCGTTCTACAGAAGAATGAGAAATATCACGTTCATGCCATAAAGCAACATCTTCCATGGCAGCTACTGCGTTTCCACGCAAAAGTCTAGCCATACCGGAAATCTTTTCACAAGTTATGGGATTACGTTTATGTGGCATAGCAGAAGATCCTTTTTGTCCTGGGGCAAAATATTCTTCCGCCTCACGAATATCGGTTCTTTGTAAATTACGAATTTCTGTTGCCATTTTTTCTAATGAAGCACCACAGACCGCTATAGTAGTCAAATAAAAAGCATGACGATCACGTTGAATAACTTGGGTTGCAATGCGAGCTGCTTCAATACCTAACTTTTCACATACATATTTTTCTACAAAAGGATCAATATTAGAATATGTGCCAACTGCACCTGAAAGCTTGCCAATCGAAATATATTTTTTGGCTAATTTCAATCTCTCAATATTTCTTTCCGTTTCATCCATCCACAAAGCAAACTTCATCCCAAAAGTCATGGGTTCAGCGTGAATGCCGTGTGTACGGCCAATACAAACCGTATTCTTATATTTAGCTGCCTGGCGTTTTAAAACTTCGTGCAGCTTTTCTTCCAAATCAATGAGAATTTCTGCAGATTGCTTCATCATAACGCCCAAAGCAGTATCTTTAACGTCACTAGAGGTTAGCCCCTTGTGAATATATTTGGAAGCATCTCCAACATATTCAGCTACGTTAGTTAAAAAAGAAATAATATCATGATTGGTTACTTTTTCTATTTCGTGCATCCTATCCAAACGGAAATCCGACTTTGTCTGAATGTCTTTCAACGCTTCATCAGGCACGATACCCAATTTGTTCATAGCCTCACAAGCTAAAATTTCTACTTTAAGCATTGTTCGGAATTCATTTTCTTCTGTCCAAATAGCGCCCATTTCCTTACTAGTATAGCGTTCTATCACAATATTTCCTCCTGTCAAACTTTAAATATTACGCAAACAAACCAAATAGACAAATAAAAAAGAGGTTTTGACCCTCTGTTCATCTTATTGACACACATTCATTTTATCATTTTCCCCTATGGTGTGCAATAGTCTCGAATGGTTTTCATTATCTTTTTTATAATGTTCGGGTTTTTCGCTAAAGTATTTCAAAACCATATTTCCTGCCTGGGGTAATAAAGGCTAATAAAAATTCTTCACTTGGCAAGATTTGACCTATTACGTTAGTCCGATAATCAGCGACTTGAGCTCTTTTAATAATTTGTAACTCGCCCATATAACGACCATATGCCTTATTGTCTAAAGTTATACTGCCTAAACCTCTTTCCCCGGTATTTTCAGGTTCAATATTCTCTCCACAAAATGAGCCATATCGTTCTTGCGCACGAATAGCATCTCTAGCTTCATCTGCCCGTGCTGTAAAAGTTTGTTGTAAAAGTTCTTTTACATAATGATTTTTTGTTAAAACCTGAATACGCATAGTAACCTGATCTGCTTTTAAAAGAGCTAACTCCTTCAATTCCTCCGTGGAAGGAAAAGAATCCCCTATAAACACAGAATCCACACCTAAAGCAATAAGTTTGCGCGCTCCTAAACTAACCCCAAGATACCGGTCGCTTTCCAATGTCGGTAACCCTGCTTTTAACGGGCCACGTTTTTTATTTTGGCTAGGCACAAAAGCCCCAACCTTGATACCGTAGCTATGCAAAAGCTTGTTTTGTCTTAAAAGTGTTTTCCCGCCTAACCCTGTTCCCTCTCTGGGGTAAAAGTTGTGCAAAGCATCTAATTTCTTAAAGTCAACCCCAGCACATTTAAGTGTGAGCAAAATATCTTCAGTTAGAGTAGATGCGTTAAGTTGTATTTTCAGCTGCTGAGGATTTTTACTAAGTTCAGCAATTTCCTGAGCACTATAACCATCATCTAATCTAATTGTTGTTATTCCTATATTATAAAAATCCAGCAGAGAAAATTTTTCTAACTCTAATAATTTCAGAGTATCCGGTGAAACATCGGAAATAACTTCCATGTTGTAACTTCTGGCTCTATTAATCAACCGGCGAAACTCCCGCCTTAGTTTAGCAACATCAGTTTCAGGAATATGCAGAGAAGTAAAAACACACTTTATGCCCAATTCAGCGGCTTTTTCCAAAAGCTGTAAATTTTCCTCCACACTATTATCCAGTCCCGGATATAATGATATACCATTTATCATGACCTATTCCTCCTTCGGGTCATCAAACCCGATCAACCAGGTTGCTACGAAACCACTGACATAGGCCGTAGTCAAACCTAAAAGATAAATAGGGATATTATCTGCTGTGGCAGCCAGTGGCAATCCTGATATACCCAAGGCTGAAACTCCGACTATGTAAGTTGCCTGTACCGCCCCACCACAAGCACCACCTATAGCAGCACCCACAAATGGCCTACCTAAGGGAAGTGTAACACCATAAATTAAAGGTTCTCCTACACCCATAATACCGACGGGCAGTGCCGCAGCAATAGTTTTTTTCAACCTGACGTTTTTAGTTTTAAAATATACTGCTGCTGCCGCTCCTACTTGTCCTGCCCCGGCCATAGCTAAAATCGGCAACAAAATTGTTACACCGGTTCGCGATATTAGTTCTGCGTGAATGGGCGTCAGACCCTGATGAAGGCCCATAATAACCATAGGCAAATAAATACCTCCTAATATAAATCCTGTAACGGCACCACCTTGGCCAATGGCCGTAATAGCTATAACGCCAATGGCTTCTGAAAGCAACCCACCAAGTGGCTGCAAAATTAAAATAGCGCTAAAAGACGAAATCAAAACCACTAGCAACGGCGTAAGAAACAAATCCAACATTTCCGGTATAATTTTGTGTAACTTTTTTTCTAACCAGGAGGAAAAGGCAACTACCAAAACAACGGCAATAACACCTCCGCGTCCCGGCACTAACTGTTCTCCGAAAATAGTAACGGAAGCTAAAAGCGGATGACTAATCACTACGCCTAAAATACCGCCCAAAACAGGCGACCCCCCAAACTCCTTTGCTGCATTGAAACCGACAAAAATGTTCAATCCCCAAAACACAGAATTTCCCGCAATACTCAAAATTTTAATAAAAGCAATATTTGCCAAAGACGGATCTACCTTCAAGGCAATATTAAGCAAACCTGTTATAAGACCGCAACCAATAAAAGCGGGGATGAGCGGCATGAAAATATTGGCCATCCTTTTCAAAAATAGCTTGAAAGGTGTCTTATTCTTTTCTTTAATCTCAGCATGAAGTGCCTTGCCGTCTCCTATACCAAATTCATTAAGACTTTCATGGGGTGCAGAAAAAACACTTTCCTTTCCTTGCAACAAAACTTTAAATTCACTACAAACATTGGCTGCTTTTCCGGGTCCCAAAACGATTTGTAGCTCAGGTCCCTCTTCATTAACCCCCATAACACCTACAAGCTTTTTTAAATCCTCGTTGGTGAAATTCTTTTTTTGTAGTTGTACCCGCAAACGTGTCATGCAGTTTTCTGCATGCACGACATTATCAGCAGGACCAATTATTTTATAAATTTCTAAAGCAAGCTCTTTATTTGTCACTAAATTTCTCCCCGGATAATAAATTTTATACCTTTATCATTGCTGAATGTTTCTTTGCCTCTTCTGGGTTCAAATCGGATAAAATCATTAAAACAGCTGCTCGCGCACTTCCTTCTGATTTTTCTAAAGCGATTTTAGCAACTTTTCTATCACAATTAGTCGCCTTCATTACTATCCTTAGAGCCCGTTCTTCCAGTTTTTTATTGGAAGCTTTTACATCTATCATAAGATTACCATACACTTTACCTAATTTAATCATCGTTCCCGTAGATAACATATTCAAAATTAATTTTTGGGCTGTTCCTGCCTTCATGCGAGTAGATCCGGTAACCACCTCAGGCCCAACCAAAGCAGTCAGCTGTATCTGAGTCCATGGGGTAGTTTCCGCATTGTTAGTGCAAGTAATACCAATTGTAGCCGCACCACATTCTAAAGCGTATTTCAGCCCACCTATGACATAAGGTGTTCTCCCAGAGGCCGTTAAGCCCACAACTACATCGGTTTCTTGAATTTTTTTAGCCTTTAAATCTGTTCTCGCCATTTCTTCTGAATCTTCTGCGCCTTCTTGTGCCTTGAAAATTGCCGCATAACCACCGGCTATAATACCCTGAACCATTTCAGGATCGGTACTATAAGTAGGAGGACATTCTGCTGCATCTAGAATACCTAAGCGCCCTGATGTTCCCGCCCCAATATAAAAAAGCCTGCCACCTCTTTTTAAACGTTCAGCAATACAATCTACAGCAACAGCAATTTGGGGTAGAATTCTAGCTATTGCCCTAGGAACCTCTTTATCTTCTTCATTTATAATCGTGAGCATTTCTAATGTTGATGTTTTATCTATATTTTTACTACGTTCATTACTCTGCTCCGTAGCAATTTTATTCAGTTCTATCACAGTTCTACCTCTTTCTCTTACTAATACTACAATTTTAAAATTCCACATCCAACTTTGAAATCCTGCTTTTACTGCCTTCTTCCTACATTTATATGATATAATCTAGTTATTAAAAGGATTATTAAACTGCGAGGTACTATAATGCAGGCAATCATCAACGGTAAGATAATTTTACCCCAAAAAATATTAGAAAACCATGTTATTTTATTTGAAACAACAATTGAAGCCATAATTCCATGGAAAGAATTTTCTTCCGCAACTTGCGTGCGGGTATTTGATGCCCATGGTGACTACATTGCTCCCGGTTTTATCAACATGCATATTCACGGCTGCGCAGGAGCGGATGTTATGGATACAGAACCCTCTGCTTTGCAAACTATGGGAAACGCCCTTGTAAGTACAGGTGTAACGGCATTTTTACCTACTACAATGACCTATAATTTTCCCCGAATTTATCAGGCACTAGACAACATACGTAACTACATGTCCAAAGAAAGCGGAGCACGAGTACTTGGTTGTAACCTAGAAGGTCCGTACATAAGCCAAGAATTTAAAGGTGCCCAAGCCCCGGAAAATATACTATCGGCGGATTTTAGTAAAATAGAAAAATATGCCGATGTTATTAAAATAATTACTGTAGCTCCGGAAAAGCTGCATAATGAAGAATTTTTTCGACTCTGTAAAGAAAAGAAAATCATTATTTCCTTAGGACATAGCGGTGCAACCTATGAAGAGGCCATGAGTGCCATTAGTAAAGGGGCCACCCATATTACTCATTTATTTAATGCCATGACTGCCTTGCACCATAGAAAGCCAGGCCTGGCCGGTGCGGCTTTAGATTCTAATGTAAACTGCGAACTTATTGTGGATAACATACATGTACATCCGGCAATACAACGCTTAGTTTATAAAATCAAGGGAAAATCTACCATAATACTTGTTACGGATTCCATGCGAGCCTGCCTGCAAGAAGACGGTATTTCGGAATTAGGCGGCCAAAAGGTTTTTGTGCATAACAAAATTGCTACGCTAAAAGATGGTACTATTGCCGGCAGCGTTCTAACTATGGATAGAGCTATAATGAATTTTCTTACCAATACCCGTGCCCCTCTTACCGACGTTATAGCCATGGTTACAGTAAATCCTGCCAAAGAATTAGGACTCTATAAACAGTTGGGTTCTATTACCCCCGGTAAAAAGGCTGATATGGTAATTTTTGACAATAAAATTAATATTAAAACCACCTTTATTGAAGGGGTTCAAGTCTTTCAAAAGTGAGGTTAAGCCCATGGAAAATTATATCGGCATAGATATTGGCGGTACCGGCATTAAGGGCATTATATTGACGGCTGAGAATAAGAGACTGGCAAAAGCTTGTGTTCCTTCTTGCAGTCAGGCCGGCAGCGAAAAAGTTTGTGAACAAATATTTACATTAATAGATAGTTTATTACTGCACTCAAACCTTTCATCAAATGATATAACCCGCATAGGTATGGGCATCCCAGGCCATTGGGATAAAGAAAAAAGGGTTCTTTCTCATTGTTCAAATTTACCTCTAAGCAATATTCCTTTCGTAGAAAAAATCGAAAAGAAATATGGAATAGAGGTTATAACCGCTAATGATGCTAATGCCGCAACCCTTGGAGAATACATTTTAGGAGCCGGTCGTGGCACTACAAACATGCTGTTTGTAACAGTCTCTACGGGTATAGGAGCCGGAGCCATAATTAATGGCAAACTTTTTTCCGGAAGCTCAGGCAATGCTTTAGAACTGGGACATATTACTATAGAGCAAAATGGTTTGCCTTGTTCTTGTGGCAACCGTGGTTGTGCTGAGCTTTATGCGTCCGGAGCAGCCATCGCTAAAGCTGCCGAATATATGTATTTCACCTTGGGTGATGACATAACAGCAGAAAAAGTTTTTCAAGCGGCAGCAGCAGGTAATAGTAAGGCTTGTTTTATAATACGCGACGCTATGGAATCTCTAGGCGCTTGTTTATCTGTAGCTGCGCAACTTTTTGATCCCGAACTTATTGTAGTCGGAGGCGGCCTAACAAAAGCAGGTCCCCAAGTAATTGATGCTATAAAAATCGGCATTAAAACAAGGTGTGCTAAACCTATAGCCGAACACTTAAGTATTGAACCCGCTCAATTAGGAGAAGATGCCGGCGTTTATGGAGCCGCACTTTTAGCGAAAAATAAGTAATAAAATCTATTTTTAGGCGTTGATAAATAAAAATGCGTTGCTAATGTTATTTCACTAAACATTAGCAACGCATTTTTCAAAACTTTTTATTCTTCTTGATGTTTACTTAAATTCAAGAAACAAGTAATGTCTTTTTGGAAGAAAAGTTCTACTGTCCCTACCGGGCCATTACGATGTTTAGCAATAATAAATTCCGTAATGTTTTTCTTCTCTGTTTCCGGATTATAATAATCTTCACGATAAATGAAGGCTACTATATCCGCATCCTGTTCCAAAGCGCCGGACTCACGCAAATCGCTTAGCATAGGGCGCTTAATAGTACGACTTTCAACGCTGCGGCTAAGCTGTGATAAAGCAATAACCGGAACGTTTAACTCTCTAGCCAAACTTTTCAGCGAGCGGGAGATATCCGACATTTCCTGCTGTCTATTGTCACTGCTGCGCTTACCGCTACCCTGCATCAACTGCAAATAATCGACAATTATTAAATCCAATCCATGTTCATGTTGTAATCTTCTAGCCTTGGTACGCATTTCCATAGCCGTAATACCGGGGGTATCATCCATAAATATTTTTGCTTGGCTAAGACGATCGGCAGCTTTCATTAATTCCGGCCAATCCTTATCACTTAATTGTCCTACCCGCAAACGGGAAGAATCTATATGAGCTTCAGCACAAAGCATCCTCTGTGTCAACTGCTCCTGACTCATTTCTAGAGAGAAAAATGCCACAGAACCTTTTCCTCTAATAGCTATGTTCTGCATTATATTAAGCACCAAAGTAGATTTTCCCATACTAGGACGAGCTGCTATGATAATCAAATCAGAATCTTGTAAACCTGATGTAAGATTATCAAAATCAGTAAATCCTGTTGGTAAACCTGTAAAGGCCTCCTTGGAATCATATAGCATTTCAATGCGCCCCACTGCAGAAGTAACGGCATCCTTAATAGGAACAAAGGCTGCCGTACTTTTACGGTTGGCCACTGCTAATATTTTTTGTTCAGCTACATCAATAGTATTAGAAATTTCTTCCTCGTCTTCATAACCTGTAGAAGCAATTTCGGTAGCGGCACTAATGAGCTGGCGGCGCAAGGCTTTTTCTTCAACAATTTTTGCATGATAAATTACATTGGCTGCTGTGGGAACAGCATTACTAAGTGCTGTAATTGTGGCAGTTCCGCCAATTTCATCTAGTTTCCCACTGCTTTTAAGTTGCTCAGTGACGGTAACCAGATCTACAGCCTCATTTTTATTATACAAAGCTAAGATAGCTTCATAAATAACCCGGTTGTCTTGACGATAAAAATCTTCCGGGCGCAAAATCTCACTAGTTTTAGCTATAGCTTCCTTATCAATAAGCATAGCTCCTATAACACTTTGTTCTGCCTCAATATTTTGAGGCGGTATACGATCAATCATGTTATACTTCCTCTACTTCAACCACAAACTTTGCGGAAATCTCCGGATGTAATTTAGCAATAGCCGTATAATGCCCAGCACTTTTAATTGGTGCCGTAAGTTCTATTTTTCTTCTATCTACGCCTTCCAATTGAGTTTGAGCAATCAAAGCTTCTGCAACATCCTTAGACGCTATGGACCCGAACATCTTTCCCTTGGCTCCAACTTTTACAGTCATCTTTACCACTACTTTTTCCAGCTGTGCAGCTAAAACAATTGCTTCGTCTCTTTTTTGAGCCGCCCTATGGGCTGCAACTTCCAGGCTTTGTTTAGCCAAATTCAAATTAGCAGGGCTAGCTTCCTTTGCCAACCCTTTGGGCAACAAATAATTACGGCCATAACCTTCTGCCGTTTCTACAATTTCGCCTTTTTTACCTAGTTTTTTAACGTCCTGTAGTAATATTATTTTCATCTGCTTCTCGCTCCTCTAACTGTTTCTTAGCCATCGCTATTATTTTAACTTCCATCTCGTCTGCAGTTATACCTTTAACCTTAACACCAGCAACGGTTTGATGTCCGCCGCCGCCTAGTTCCTCCATCATGATTTGCACGTTAATATTGCCATCACTACGAGCACTAATTCCCAGCCCATCAGGCGCTTCGCTCATAACCACACTAACATTTATATCATCCATGGTCAAAAGTTCGTCGGCCGTTTGAGCAATAATAACGGAAGTATTTTGTCCTTCCGGTGCATTTCTGTAAATCGAAATTGCCAGCCCAGGGTAAGGAATACGAGCTTGAGAAATTAATCTTGCCCTTTCCATAACAGTAGCCTGGTCGTCCTTAAATAACTGTGATACAACTCCGGGATCTGCACCACTGCGTCTTAAAAAAGCAGCCGCTTCAAATGTACGTTCTCCGGTTTGCACAGCAAAGTTTTTTGTGTCTACTAAAATACCTGCATACAAGGCAGAAGCTTCCAAGGTCGTAAATTCCATGGTATCATCAAAATAGTGTAACATTTCTGTTACTAATTCACTTGTAGAAGAAGATGCCGGTTCCATGTAAAACAAAATAGCATTTTTTATCGCATCTTCGCTACGACGATGGTGATCAATAATTACCCGACGCTCAATGGCTTTTAAAACCTTTTGTGATGCAGATAACATTGGCCTATGATGATCAACCAAAATTAAAAGACTGTTAGTGGTAATATGCTCCATGGCTTGATCTTCATTAACTAAAACTGCAGCATAAGCTTGATCTGTTTCTGTGGCAAGGTCTTCCATGCGTTCTAGGGAGGTACCTTGTCCACTTGTAACAATATATGTCTCTTTATGAAAAGACATTGCCATTTTAGCGACGCCCAAAGAGGCCCCAATGGCATCATAATCTTCATTAACATGACCCATAACAAAAACTTTATCTGCATTTATCATAAGTTCATGGATAGCCTGGGACACAACCCTAGCTCTAACTCTAGTGCTTTTAGCCTGTACCGAACTTTTGGCACCAAAAAATAACATTTCACCACCAATGGAAACTACTGCTTGATCGCCACCACGACCCAAGGCCAAATCCAGCCCTGACTGGGCTTTTTGGCTAAGCCCTAGCAAACCACGTTCATCGCTAGCAACTCCCATACTAATAGTTGGTGGTATTTTATTTCCAACCTTAATTTCGCGCACTCTATCTAAGACATCAAACTTGCGAGCAATAGTCTCTTCTAAAGCTTTCCTGCTAATACTAACCATATACAAATCATCGGCATAACGCAAAAATACACCTTGCATTTCTTCTGCCCACTGTCCAATAGCTTTTGTGACTTCAACAGCCAAATTAGCTCTGATACTTTCATTGAGTCCCTTCATGACATCATTAAAATTATCAAATTGCAAATAAGCAAAACAAACTTTTTCTGCTTCATATCTTTTTCTTTGCCGCTCACGGTCAGTAATATCTATCAAATAAATTACTATACCGGTATCGTGTTCCCCGTCGGCAGATGTTTGAATACGACGCACTAACATATTAAAAGAACGATCAGCAATTTTGATTTGCTTTTCTGAGTCTTTCAACGAAATAGTAGCAAAATTATTCTCCGGCGGTGGCAACACCTGACTCATAGAATCGCCTTCATCAGCTTTTCCACCCACCCAGGTTGCAAACAACTCATTTTTCCATTGCAAATGTCCCTCTTTGTCAAAAACGGCAATGCCTACAGGTATTCTCTGTACAGCATAATTGTTTGCTCGCTCAATATTGCGTACTACAGTATCTAAGTAGTGATTTAACCAAGCTTCTTTAATCCGGGAATTTCTCTGGCTAAAATAATACACTATTAGTAATACAATAAACCCAACAAAAGCAAAAACCAAATCGCCTTTAAATATCCCGAAAAGTACAGCAACAGAGCCTAAAATGCCAATTACCATACGTAGATTGTCCCAAAATCTCTTACTTACCTTCTCCATAACTACTCCTCATTTCACTGTACGTCGTTCTTGGTTTTAGGCTTACGATGGCGGAAATCAAACACTAAATCATAAGCGCCCAATAATACTGCTATTTGAGAAATAAATTGGCTAATAAAAATAATAGCAAAGCATGCAGAAAACCACCAACGTGGTTTTCCCTTAGTTTCAATATACCAATAAATTAGCGCTAAAGCCTGAACAATCAACAGTACATTGCTAAAAACGAAAAGATTAAAGGCAAACTGATAAACCGGATGCTCCTGCCTAGTGTTAAATTGCATTAATAAAATAATCGATAACCCATAAGGAAGTAAAGTATAACGAGGCATACTCCACTGAGCAAAGGGTGGAAACCATGGATAATAATCCCCTAATTTGCTTAAAATCTTGCGGGCAGCCCAATAGTTAACAAACACGGTAAAGGGAGCCACCATAATAAAAGCTACCGGCAAAATCATTCGAACCATTTTCTTCATTATATCCATTTCGGTAGTAATTTGGGCAAGTTGATCAGCACCGTACCCCATTTGCCGATAAAAATCTATGGACATGGTAAACCCTTGATTCATACTATCAAGAAAGACTTCTAATACATTAATATGCATGAGAAGATACCCTATGAGCATACTAATAATAAAAGAAATGAAAGCTCCAATTGAACTTATGAGCATCAATTTAACAGGTGACATTTGCCGACGCATACATTCACCCATGGTAAGACCGATAAGGCCAAAAACTGCAACTACAGATAACGCATGAATAGGGCTAACCAAAATAGCAGCTATAACTCCTGCTACCATAAGACACAAAAAGCTCCACTTCAAACCATTTCTTCGCCCACATAATATGATAGGCAAAGGCCAAACGAAGTTGGCTATAAGACTTAGTATTGGAACGTAAGCCCCAATGATAGTAAATACTGTAGCAATAGCGGCCAAAATACCCGACTCTACTAAGGCAGATGTTTTACGAATAACCAAAAATAAACCTCCTCAACAACATAGGTAATCAAACTTTCTTCATTATATACAGTTTAGATACGTACCACTATTCTACTCTTTATTAGAGAAAAATGGAAGTACCTTAGCTTCTAAAAGACTGTCCCACAAACACGTCTTGTCCATAAAATAAAAAAGCTTCCCCAACATTTCTGTAGGGAAGCCCTTAAATACTTATCACTCAGTTGTAAATGGTAACAAAGCAACATTTCTAGCGCGTTTAATAGCGATAGTAAGTTGTCTTTGATGTTTAGCGCAAGTACCGGATATACGACGAGGCAAAATCTTACCGCGTTCAGTTAAGAACTTGTGCAATTTGCCAACTTCTTTATAATCGATATCTTGAACTTTATCTACGCAGAAGCTACATACTTTTCTTCTTGGCTTTCTGCCTCTTTCACGTTTAATCATTCCAAAACCTCCCTAAATTAAAATGGGATTTCCTCGTCAAAGGCTACAGCCTTTCCAAACCCATCCATACCACTTTTAGAAGCAGTATGTTCTTGTCCGCCATCAGCATTGCTGCCAACGCTACCTATGTTTTTACGCTCAACAAACTCTACGCTGTTGGCAATCACTTCGGTAACATAACGTTTATTGCCATCTTTAGCTACGTAATTACGTATCTGCAAACGGCCCTCAACAAGGAGTCTTTGTCCCTTGGCCAGACTATTCCCGCACAATTCAGCAGCTTTACCCCATACTACTATGTTGATAAAATCTGCTTCTCTTTCACCGCTTTGATTAGCAAACTGTCTATCTACCGCCAAAGTAAACGTACAAACGGTCTTCTCACTTGGAGTCACGCGTACTTCAGGATCACGAGTTAGGCGGCCCATCAGAATAATTTTATTCATCTTAGGTTACCTCCCAGCTTATTCGCCTTTTTTAATAATCATATGGCGTAGAATTTCATCTGTAATCTTCATAACACGGTCAAGTTCTTTAACGGTTTTGCCGTCAGCTTGGAACGTTACGAGGACATAAATGCCGTCTACAAAATCTTTGATTTCATAGGCTAGGCGTTTTTTACCCCACCGGTCAGTTTTTTCTACAGTAGCACCATTAGCAGCCAACAAATCATCGAACTTCTTAACAATTGCTTCAAAAGCCGTTTCTTCGATTGGTTTAACAATGTACATGACTTCGTATGTATGCACGAAATCACCTCCTTCTTTGGACTTTGGCTCCCACGTTGGGAGCAGAAGAAGTATATATTCTCATATATACAGCTTTGCTATTATAGCATTTCACTTAATAAATTGCAAGCTTATACATAAATCAGGTGTTGGCGTTCTTGCAAATTGAAAAACTTCTTTTTAATAATCTTGAACCCTATAGGAGCGTTTGCGCATTTTTTAGAAAGCAAAATTTAACGTAACGGTTATTTTTCCGGATCCACAAAATCATTAATTACTGCTCCGGGTGCTACCATGGGGAGTACCAAATCTGCTTGATTGACTATAGCCTCAATTAAAAATGGGGTGCCTTTTTTATGCGCTTTAGCAGCAACAACTAAAGCCGCCTTGAATTCTTCGCAAGTTTTAACCTGCACACCATCAGCACCACAGGCTTTAGCAAAATTAATAAAATCAAATTCGCTCAACAAAGTAGACGAATATCTTTTATTATAGAAAACTTGCTGCCATTGCCTTACCATGCCTAAACAACTATTATTAATTACAATACTGAGGAAAGGAGTTTTTTCTCTACAGGCCGTATGCAATTCCATTCCGGTCATTTTAAACCCGCCGTCACCTGCAATCTGTATTATCTGCGCATCAGGTCGTGCCAACTTGGCTCCCAACGCTGCTGGGACACCAAAACCCATGGTTCCGCAACCACCGGAAGTAATAAAATGTCGTGGATTATCCACGATCAAATTTTGCGCTGCCCACATTTGATTTTGCCCTACATCAGCTACAAAAATAGTGTCTTTTCTGCTAAATTGTCTACTGAGCTCCTTCAACAACCATGGTGCTGTTAAAGTATCACCCTTTTCTAGTTCGTGCCCCTCAGTTTCTTCCCAAGCTTTAATTGATTCCCACCAAGGCTTAATATCTAGTTTTTTAACTCGTGGATTCAAAAGATTCAAAGTATATTTAATATCTCCCACCAAAGGTAACGCTGATACTACATTTTTATCAACTTCAGAAGGATCTATATCCAATTGAATTATAGTTTTCTTACCAACATATCTATTACGATCTCCTGTAATCCGTTCGCTAAACCTGCTGCCTGCTACTACCAAAACATCGGCATTGGCCACAGCCAAATTAGCTCCTATATGACCATGCATACCGGTAAGCCCCAAGGCCTGTTTGTCGCTGCCGGGAAACGCACCTATGGCCATCAACGTGTTGACCACCGGCATTCCTGTTTTATGCGCAAATTCTATAACTTCTTTTGTGGCATTTCCCAATACTGTGCCACCACCAACAAGCAATACAGGGCGTTGTGCATTATTAATCGTAACCGTTGCCGCTTCCAAAAGTTTCTCTAAACTTTGCATATTATGTCCCAAATCTACTTCATTCTTAACAACTTTATCAGGTTCAGTCCATTCTACTTCTTCGGTTTGGATACTACTGGGAACATCTACAAGCACTGGCCCGGGACGCCCTTGACGTGCAATCTTAAACGCCTTGCGTAATTCCGGCAAAAGGTCTTTACTCTCACGAACCATTACATTATATTTAGTAATAGGTATAGTAACTCCTACAATATCAACCTCTTGGAAAGAATCACGCCCCAGTTGATGCACTGCTACTTGGCCTGTAATTGCAACTAACGGCACTGAATCTAAATATGCAGTAGCAAGACCTGTAACAATATTTGTCGCACCAGGTCCTGATGTGGCAATACAAACCCCTGTGCGGCCACTAACTCTTGCATAAGCATCAGCAGCATGAATAGCTCCCTGCTCATGAACGGTCAATACATTATGCAATTTAGCATCATACAAGGCATCATAAAGAGGAATAACTTGTCCTCCTGGGTAGCCAAAGACTGTATTTACTCCTTCTTCTTCTAAAACCTTAATAATAGCTTGTGCTCCGCTTAACTTCATTACATTTTTCCTCCTATTACATTGCTCTTTTCTGCTTAAATTCTTCAACTACTACTGTTTCTATACTTACTAAACGTTGTAAAATTCTAGCTGTCATTGCCAAGCAGCCGGAATCTTGTACGGTAACCTCAATAATAACTGACTTTCGATCTTTTTGAACTTCACAATTAAGCGACTCCACTTGCTTGCCCTGCTGTGCTAGGACTCTTAAAACTCTAGGTAATAAAGTACTCTCATTTTTTCCTTGCAATATCAATGTTTCCAGCATTTTAAACACTCCCTTTTAATCACATGATTTAGTTCTTAGTTTTCAAGTAGATAATATTTTTTTTGTTCTTACACGAAATAAAAAATTAAAACGCCCCTGTATACGTATAACGTATACAGGGGCGTAAATTTTACGCGGTACCACCCTATTTATAACTCTGCACCAATCCAACAATCGGCTCAGACCTAACGCGTCTGTTACGCATCATGCTACTGGAGTTTCCTCTTTCGCTGACGAGTTCCTGGGTGATTTACTCAACAACTGCGTCCCACCGGTTTCCACCAACCACCGGCTCTCTGTGCGTTCACACTTTGTCTTTCGTCCCAATCATCACTTTTAACCATCTTTATGAAATTACAAGTATTATCCTATAATTGTAACTTTTTGTCAACTGCTTTATTATATTCGCAAATATTCATGCATTCTCTTTCACCAGTTTTGTTTTTAAAAGAACCTGTTAATTATAAACCGGAGAACAAAATAGCATAAACCCTATATATGGTATTTTAAAAATCACTCTTTAAATACTTATGCACAAATTTAATCCACATTATCCCCACTCCTGTGGATAACTTTGGGGATTTTTTCTTAGTTTTTTGCAAATTTACGAATTGTTTGCGATTATTATGGTGACAAAACCAAAGTTATGCACAAAACACGTTGCCTGTGGATAAGTCTGTGGGCATTATACATATTATGCAAACACCACAAAATGTAGTTATTTGTGACGAACCTGATTTACTGTAAAAACAAATAATCCTGCCCAAATACAGCCAAAAGAGAGTAAATGGTTGAGCGTAAAAGACTCACCATAAAGAAAAACTCCTATTATTAAACTTAAGGTTGGTGATAAATATTGTAAAAATCCCACAAAACTTAGAGGCAGCAATTTTGCCGCTGCCGTAAAAAGTAAAAGTGGAATCGCAGTTATTGGTCCTGCACCAACTAAAAGAGCTAAAGATGTATTAGGTGCCGTCTGCCAGGCTGACCGGCCATAATAAGAAAGATAGATGATATAGCCAACCGCTAAAGGTAACACCACTAATGTTTCCAGCAAAATACTTGTTTTAGTATCTACTATCAAGGTTTTCTTAATAAGACCATAAAAAGCAAAGGTTAAAGCCAAACTCAAGGATACCCAAGGAAAAACACCTACACTAAAAATCATAACTCCAACACCTATAGCAGCAAAAATTACGGCCACTTTAGACCACGAATCTAATCTTTCACCTAGAAAAATAACGCCAAAAAGTATACTCACCAAAGGATTTATATAATATCCCATACTGGTTTCAACAATACGTCCTTCACTAACAGCCCAAATAAAAATTCCCCAATTGAATAAAATCGTGATACCGGCAGCAACCACCGTTAAAAGTTTTCTGCGGTTGGAACATATTTCTTGAAATTCTTTTACAAATGCACCCCATTTACCTAAGGCTAAAAGTACTATAATCATAAAAATTAAAGCCCAAACTATACGATTAGCCAAAATTTCAAAAGCATTAACTCCTGTTACACTACTCCAATAAATGGGTAGTATACCCCATAAAAAATAGCTTAACAAGCCATAAACAATACCTTTTCTATTCATAATGCCGGATAGTTCCTCCTCTATGGTTAACCTTTTATTGCCTTATCATAACATAAATTATAAAAAAAGAATGGAACTTTTATAAGCCCCATTCTTACTAAAATTTTTTAATGGATATTTTTTACTGTACTTTAGGTAAATCTCTTGAAGCTACGATATTTACACCTAATCCCAAAATATTGCCACAAATAACTTGCCCTGCAACAATTGGGGCTTCTACTATTATTTTTCTAAGTTCTTTTGCACAGTCTAGAATACTTTCCTTAGGCAAAGGACTCTGTGACACTACAGGTAAGAGCGGCAACACCCCCCCATTTATTTTGACGGTAGAAGTTAACATACGTTTTGGCGCCGTCACTTCTATTTCCGCATATTTTTTCCCACGAGGACAAGTATTGCCAACCACATTGGTAACTACGCCATTTTCAATTGTTACTGTCATCTCACACCCCATGGGGCAAGTAATACAATTCATTTTACGGGTTTCTACTGTCATTTTACAACACCTCTACTCAAGCGGACAATTAATTCGCTGCCAATAAGTTTGGTCTTTTCTGCTGATAACTCTAATGCAATCATTTCACTTGGCTTGGCTACAGGAAGCACTTTATTCATTATTACTTCATTGCCACTTAAAACTTCTAATTTCACACTGCGTTCAGGTGCCATTACACGCATAAACAACTTCACAGCTTCACCTTCTGCAGGCAAAGAAAGTCTTTGAGGCACACATGTTCTAATACCTTCTCCTGGCTTAACTTCTACTTTTCTTAAATCCATTGATAACTTTCCCTGCACTTCTAAAGCAGCAAACTTACCTGCAATTTCAGCTTCTTCGGAAACAAAATCTACTAAATCATGCACATGTACTACATTGCCGGCAGCGTAGACTCCAGGCAAGCTAGTTGTGCGTCGTTGATTAACAATGGGACCGCTGGTCAATGGGTGCATTTCTAAATGCATTCCCAAAGATAATTCATTTTCAGGAATTAACCCTACAGATAGTAATAAAGTATCACACTCGATTTCGAATTCTGTGCCGGCAATAGGCTGCATTTTATCATCAACTTTAGCTACTGTAATTCCAGTTAATCTATCTTTACCGTGAATTTTCGTAATAGTATGGGACAAGTGCAAAGGAATATTATAGTCTTGCAGGCATTGTACTATATTTCTAGTTAGTCCATTAGAAAAAGGACAAATTTCTAAAACTGCTTGAACTTTACATCCCTCTAAACTCATGCGTCTAGCCATAATAAGGCCAATATCACCACTGCCTAAAATAACAACCTTATGACCGGGTAAATATCCTACCATATTAACCATTCTTTGCGCGGCTCCCGCAGTGAAAACCCCTGCCGGTCTGTCTCCAGGAATGCGAATAGCACCACGTGTGCGTTCTCTGCAACCCATAGCCAGAATAATAGCTTTACCTTTAATATTCATAAGCCCCTGCTCCGGACTAACGGCGATGATGGTTTTTTCAGTTGTAATTTCCAATACCATAGTATCGACCATAGTAACAATTTCAGGTTTATCTGCAATTAATTCAATACAACGCTGAGCATAACCAGGGCCCGTAAGTTCCTCTTTGAAATGATGCAGCCCAAAGCCGTTATGAATACATTGTTGTAAAATACCACCTAATTCCAAATCACGTTCAATAATTAATATATTTTTTACACCATTTGTATACGCGCTATATGCTGCTGATAAACCCGCAGGTCCACCGCCAACAATCACTATATCATATTCTAATTCCTTCATCCTCAGGCATCCTCCCCAGCAGTTTCTTTTTCATAAAACATGGCAGAAGCAACACCCTCTTTTAGTACTTCTGTAATAGGAATATTTAATTCTCTAGCTAAAATTTGCGTAACCTTAGGACCACAAAATCCGCCTTGGCAACGACCCATGCCGGCACGTGTCCTACGTTTTACCCCATCTAACGTTCTTGCACCACAAGTTTCGTGAATAGCATCCACGATTTCTCCTTCAGTAACTGTTTCGCAGCGACAAATAATACGACCATAAAGTTTATTTTCACTGCATAACTTACTTTGTTCCTCTTTTTTCAAATCAGTAAATACTTTTCTTTTAGGCACTATAGCCTTAAAGTTGCTTTTTAAAACCATATTATTTTCTATATCTCTTAATAATTCAACTACTTCTTCTGCAATAGCCGGTGCTGCAGACAATCCCGGAGACTGAATTCCGGCAGCATGAATAAGGCCTTTTACCGTGCCTTCTTTAATAATAAAATCACCTGTATCAGAAACAGCCCTAAGACCACTAAATTCGGTAATAGCTTTTCCTAAGGGTAATTTATCTATAAGTTTTTGTGAAGAGGAAATAATCTCGTTCATTCCCATACTCGTGGTAGATTTATCCATTTTGTCTTCTTGATCCTGTGCATTAGGACCAATAAAAGTATTACCATGAACAGTAGTACATATTAAAATGCCTTTGGAGGTTTTAGTAGGAGTAGGAAACACAATTCCATTTACCAAAGATTCGCTCGCTGTTTTATCAAATAAAATATACTCACCTTTACGTGGATGAATAGTAAAACTATTATCGCCGGCAGTACGGGCAACTGTATCTGCAGTAAGCCCCGCAGCGTTTATTACATACTTAGCTTTTATATTGCCTAAAGAAGTCTCGACTCCTATAACCCTATCGCCTTCAGTCAAAATCTTCTTCACAGTACAGTTAGTAATAACTTCCGCACCATTTTGTACCGCACAACGGGCAAACGACAATGCCACACCAAAAGGCCAACAAACGCCGGCTGTGGGAGCCCACAAAGCGCCTTTTATTTCCTTTTTCAAATTTGGCTCTTTAGCTAAAGTTGCTTCACGATCTAAGAGTTCTAAATTTTTAACGCCATTTTTTATGCCTCGAGCCAACAAATCACGCAATGTGTTCATTTCCTCATCATTTACCGCTACAACTAAAGAACCTAACCATTTTATATCTAGGCCTAATTGATCTTGTAATTCGTGATAAAGCCTATTGCCTCGTACATTAGTAAGGGCTTTGTTGCTGCCATATGGCGCATCAAACCCTGAATGAATAATAGCACTATTAGCTTTAGTAGTTCCTAGGGCCAAATCCGGCTCTTTTTCTACTAAAACACAGTTCAAAACATATTTAGACAATTCACGCAAGATAGCGGTGCCGGTAACACCACCGCCAATAACTACTACATCCATTTCCCTTATAAATTTCATACTATCATAGCCTCCAACATCAATCTCTCTGAAACCTAATTCTAGCATAATTGTTTAATAATTTCCAATAAAAAGAACGCATCCTTTAAAAGGATGCGTCTTTAATCTACATTAGTATGTTTTCTTGTCTTTTTTAACTACTTCAGGTTCCGGATCAGGTAAATGATTTGCATGTGCCTGCTTAGCATTCTTCTTTGGCTTCGGGGCCTTCTTAGGATTCTTATCTCCCATGATTATGCACTTCCTTTCCGTGTAAGTAAAATGAGAGCACACCACCTATTCAATTTAGTGAGTACTCTCAGTTTTTCTTTTTTATAGCAACGTTCACTATTGGTTGCTACGCCCATTATAACACAAAAATTATAATACGTCATATTATGCATAAAACCACCATCAGTTATTTGTAATTAACTGATGGTGGTCCTTTGATACTTTTTATTCTTCCGTTTCTTCCTCAATCATAGTATTAACTAAGGCTAAGGCTGCTACTTTATCACCTTTATCCAAATGCATCAAGATTACACCCTGAGCATTACGGCCAAATGTAGAAATATCGTCAGCTTGCAAACGAATAATAACGCCGGCATTAGAAATGAGCAGAATCTCTTGGTTTGGTACAATAACTCGTGATCCAATAATAGGGCCTGTCTTACTAGTAACCTTCAGATTAATAACCCCTTTACCTCCACGAGTTTGCTTACGATATTCGCTCATCAAGGTTCTTTTACCAAGGCCCTCTTCTGTTGCTGTCAAAACTTCTCCTGTTTCTCTGGCGCAATCCATAGAAACTACATAGTCTCCCTTCTTCAGGGTAATACCGCGAACTCCGTGGGCAGTCCTTCCCATGGGGCGAACATCTTCTTCACTGAAATGAATAGACAAACCGTTACGAGTAGCCATTATTATATCGTTCTTACCGTCAGTAAGTTTAACATCAATAAGTTCTTCTCCCTCATCAAGATTAATGGCAATTAAACCGGTACGTCTTGCAGAGTTGAATTCTGTTACTGCTGTTTTCTTTACCGTTCCCCTATTAGTAGCCATAAACATGAATTTATCTTGATCTTCTGCCATATCTTTTACGGCTATAACAGCTGTAATCTTTTCTCCGCTCTCAATAGGCAGTAAATTAATAACTGATGAACCTTTAGCAGTACGTGAAGACTCCGGAATTTCATAACCTTTTTGTCTGTAAACACGACCCTTATTGGTGAAGAACAAAATATTATGATGAGTTGTAGCCATAAATAAATGTTCAGAAAAATCACCATCTGTGACAGTCTTAATACTTTCAGCCTTCAGCTTACCGCTGCCGCCTTGAATTCCACGCCCGCCTCTATTTTGATTACGGAAATTAGTTAAAGCTTGGCGTTTAATATAGCCTTGATGACTAATTGTAATAACTACGTCTTCTTCAGCAATCAAATCTTCCATATCAATATCACTGGTGTCACGAGCTAAGACAGTACGTCGTTTATCACCAAAACGCTTTTTAACATCTAACATATCCTCTTTTATAATAGACAAAACCTTGCTCTCGTCTGCCAATACACCCTCCAAATAAGCGATAGTCTCCATAAGATCTCTGTATTCATCATCAATCTTCTGACGCTCTAATCCGGTTAAGCGTTGCAGTCTCATATCTAAAATAGCTTGTGCCTGACGTTCGCTTAAAGAAAACTTGTCCATCAAAGCAGCTTTAGCAATATCACCGTTTGCACTAGCACGAATAGTAGTAATAACAGCATCTAAATTGTCTAAAGCTATTTTTAAACCTTCTAAAATGTGTACTCTATCCCTAGCTTTGCCCAATTCATAACGTGTCCTACGTGTAATAACATTCTTTTGGTGTTCCAAATAGTATTCCAATATTTGCTTCAAGTTTAGAACGCGAGGACGGTTATTAACTAGCGCCAACATGATAATTCCAAAAGAATCTTGCATTTGTGTGTGTTTATATAATTGATTTAAAATAACATCAGGAACTACGTCACTACGCAACTCAATAACGATACGCATGCCGTTACGATCACTTTCATCACGTAAATCCGTGATACCTTCTATTACCTTGTCTTGTACCAAGTGTGCTATATTTTCAATTAATCGAGCTTTATTAACTTGGTAAGGAATCTCAGTCACTATAATTTTATTTTTATTTTTTGGCATGGGCTCAATTGTTGCCTGAGCACGAACTTTAATTACTCCACGACCTGTTGTATAAGCACTTTGAATTCCCACATTACCTAAAATAATAGCTCCTGTTGGAAAATCAGGACCCTTAATGGCCGTCATTAAGTCCGCAATCTCTACCTCGGGATTATCAATAAGCATAACCAAACCATCAACTACTTCTCCCAAATTATGAGGAGGAATATTAGTAGCCATACCTACAGCTATACCTGCGGAACCATTAATTAAAAGTGCAGGAACCTTAGAGGGTAAAACTGTTGGTTCTTTTAAAGACTCATCATAGTTAGGAACAAAGTCTACAGTATCTTTTTCAATATCTTCCAGCATTTCTTCAGCAATTTTGCCCATACGCACTTCTGTATAACGCATAGCAGCAGCTGGGTCGCCATCTACTGAACCAAAATTGCCATGTCCATCTACAAATAAATAACGAGTGGAGAAAGTTTGCGCTAATCGTACAATAGCATCGTAAACAGAGGTATCACCATGGGGATGGTATTTACCTAAAACATCGCCGACTATACGCGCCGACTTTTTATAAGCTTTATTAGGAGTCATACCCGCTTCTTGCATAGCATAAAGAATCCGGCGATGTACCGGCTTTAAACCATCACGAACATCCGGCAAAGCACGCTGTACTATAACACTCATAGCGTAATCAATGTAGGATTTTTGCATTTCATCCTCAACAAAAACAGGTATAACTTTACTTGCTATCTGCTTCTCATCCACACTATCACCAATCCTTATATATTAATCTCAATTATTTAAATAATAATTCATATACTTGCTTGCCGACTAACAATGTAGTCACAATTAAATATAGCGGTCGTACATAACTAGCCCCTTTGGTAATAGCTACTTTAGAACCAACAATTGCACCTAAAATCATACTTATTCCCATGGCAATTCCATAGTTCCAATAGACTGTTCCTGCTACGGCAAAAGAGACTAGAGCTCCCGCACCACTAGCAAAATTCAATGCTTTAGCATTGCCAGCCGCTGTTACAAAATCATATCCTAAAAACAAAAAACCAAAAATCAAAAAAGATCCTGTTCCCGGTCCAAAAAAACCATCATAAAACCCTAATGCCAAAGCCATAAAAATTGTTCCAACTAAAATAGTTTTAGAAAATTTTTTAACATGGGCAACATCGCCCCAATCTTTACGAAAATATGTATAAATAGCAACTGCTACTAGTAAAACAACAATAATATTTTTCATAAAAACAGCCGGCAACATGTAAACTACATAAGCGCCTATAGCTGAACCCAAAAAAGATAAAGGCATTAAATGTAAAACCATTTTTTTATTTATCTTTCCCGCCCGCCAAAAAGCTACTACACTGGTAAATGAGCCCATCATAGCAGCTACTTTATTAGTTCCTAAAGCAAAGGCTACTGGCATGCCGGTAGCCAAAAGCGCCGGTGTAGAAATTAACCCGCCACCACCAACAGTAGAATCAATAAACGAAGCTATAAATGCAGCTATTACCAAGAAGATTAACGTAGTCAGATCCATTTGTTCCACTAATATTATTCCCCACCTTCAAAATTCAGGTAAAATCCTATACATCCGCTGTGGCAAGTGACTTTTACCTTACTTTCCTCTATTTCATTACTAATAGCATAAGGTTTACTTTTCTGCAAAGTTGCTTTTATTAATGGCCACCTAACACCAGTAATAGATACTTGATTAATATCATTGAGTGGTAACAAAGAAACTACTAGGGCTTTTTCGCTTTGAATAAAAGTTGCTTCTTCACCGGCGCTCAATAGAACCATTATTTCTTGTTGATCTGCTAATATAACCTGAGATTTTTTTTTCTCTTTATATGCTAATAAACTAAAAATATTAGCGTATAAATGATCGGCTCTGCCACCCCAAACACCTGTAGCCGTTAATAAACTCTCACTGGGTAAATCACCTAACAAAAGTTGTAAATCAGTATCATCCTTTGCCGGCAAAAAAGAAATACATTCAGTTCCTGCTTTTTCCGCCTTAAGCCAATTTATTGGATCAGAGCTGTCTTTATCACCATAAACCATTTTGGGAAAGAAATTTGCTTCCAAACAATAATCTAATCCCCTATCGACTGCATAAACAGTATTATCTGATTTTGTAAATTTAAGCCAAGGCATTTCCGGTTTTCTTCCACCGGCAACTAATAATATTTTGTTTTTATGGCAAGATGTCAATTGCAAAATTCCCTGAGGCAATTTTACTTCTACAGAATCCATTATATACCAGCCTTTGACTATAAATCTAAATTACGAACTTTTCCGGCATTATCTTCAATAAATTGCCGTCTTGGCTCTACTTTATCTCCCATAAGTATGGAAAAAATTTCATCAGCCCTCATAGCATCTTCTAAATGAACTTGTAATACAGTTCTTTTGGCTGGATCCATGGTAGTTTCCCACAATTGCTCCGGATTCATTTCACCTAAACCTTTGTAACGTTGAACATAGAGATTGTTTTCCCTGCCGGCTTCATTTAACTTTATTTGCAACTCATCATCACTATATGCATAAGTGTGCTTTTGACCTTTGCGAATCAAATACAAAGGAGGTTGAGCAATATAAACATGACCAGCTTTCAACATAGGAAGCATAAAACGATAAAAAAACGTTAAAAGTAATGTACGAATATGCGCACCATCAACATCAGCATCTGTCATAATAATAACTTTTCCATAGCGAGCTTTAGAAAGATCAAATTCATTACCAATGCCGCTGCCAAAAGCAGTAATCATAGACCTAATTTCATTGTTGTTTAACATTTTGTCTAAACGAGACTTTTCAACATTTAAAATTTTTCCCCGCAAAGGCAATATCGCTTGAAACATACGATCTCTTCCCTGCTTAGCACTACCACCTGCAGAATCACCTTCAACGATATATATTTCTGTCTCTTCTGCATTACGACTAGAACAATCTGCTAACTTACCCGGTAAAGAACTCATTTCTAACGCACCCTTACGGCGTGTTAAATCTCTTGCCTTGCGTGCTGCTGCCCTAGCCCGCGCAGAAATGATAGATTTTTCTACAACCTTTTTAGCTACAGCTGGATTTTCCTCAAAATATTCTCCCAAACCATCACTTACAAGACCATCAACTATACCGCGTAATTCACTATTTCCAAGTTTAGTTTTAGTCTGACCTTCAAACTGAGGATCTCTTACTTTTAAACTAATAACTGCTGTTAAACCCTCACGAACATCATCACCACTAAGATTTTCTTCTGCCTCTTTTAAAATATTATTTTTTCTGGCGTAATCATTAATAGTCCTTGTTAATGCTTGTTTTAGACCACTTAAATGGGTTCCGCCTTCTTCAGTGTTAATATTATTAACAAAAGTGTAAATATTTTCAGTATAGCTATCAGTATATTGAAGTGCTACTTCAACTATATTTGTATCTTTTTCACCTTCGATATAAATTGGTTTATCATGAATAGGATCTTTAGACTTATTCAAATATTCCACAAAAGAAGCAATACCGCCCTCGTAATGAAAAGTCTCTGTATCTCCTGTTCTTTCATCCAACAATTCAATTTTTATTCCCTTATTTAAAAAAGCAAGTTCTCGAATACGTAAACGTAATGTTTCATAGCTATAAACAGTGTCAGTGAAAATGGAATCATCAGGCCAAAAAGTTACAGTTGTACCTGTTTCTTTAGTTGTCCCTTTATCAAATAATGGTTTTGTAGTTTTCCCCTTGGCAAACTCAATACCATAAACTTTACCATCTTTACGTACTTCGACATCCATTTTTTTACTTAAAGCATTAACACAAGAAACACCTACACCATGTAGACCACCTGAAACTTTATAACCACCATCACCGAATTTACCTCCGGCATGAAGAATAGTCATAACTACTTCAATAGCGGGTTTTCCAACCTTATGCATTTCTACAGGAATACCACGACCATTATCACTAACAGTAATGCTATTATCATTGTGTATAATAACTTTAATATGATCACAATAACCGGCTAAAGCCTCATCAATACTATTATCTACAACTTCAGATACTAAATGATGTAATCCACGGGCACTAATACTGCCGATATACATACTTGGACGTTTACGAACGGCTTCCAAACCTTCTAATACTTGTATTTGAGCTGCGCCGTAATCACCATGAACAGCAATCTCTTCTTCAATAGTCGTTGTCATAAATACCTCCCAGGTAATTTTTTATTATCCTAAATCAATATAACGAAAAATCATCTTGTCTGTTTTTTAAAGTTAAAGAAGAAATACCGGATAAAATTATTTTATCCGTAGTAACTATACAACTTGCAGGCTCATATTTATCAGTTAAATTAATTACATTACCCTCTTCAAATTTTTGTTTTAGAAAAAACTTATAGAGATTAGTCCTTTTTTGCCTTATATCAAAAATTCCAATAATGTCGCTTGTCTTTATTACATAGTTATTTCCCAGATGTAAAAACACGTGTTCTTCTCCTTTTATAAACAGTAAGAGCTTTTTTGACGATTTCATCAGAAATATTTTCCGGCGTCAATTCTTTATCCAACATCACGGCAAAATATTTTTCACTTTCAGTTGCTGTTGGTTTTATTGCTTCCAAAATTGCCCATTCTTGCATTCTTTCTTTAACGTCACTAAATAATATTTTATCACAAATAACATAATTAAGACACTCATTATAAGAAAGCCACGGTGCACTACGGATTATTTCACTAATTTTATATCTTAATTTATCTCTTCTTATTCTTCCACACGGACCACAATATTTTTCGTTTTTCAATAAAGGAACACCACAATCAGGACATAAATTTTTATCGTAAAAATATAAAGTTTTTTTATATTTTTTATCTTTTTCCATTATTTTAAGAAAAATAGGTTTTAGATTAGTGTTTTTCAACTTATTTACTTGAGAATTTATAACTTTTTCTTCTTCAAAACTTAATTCTACTTCTTTTTTAGCTTCTACCTCTTTTTCTTTAATAAAAACATCTTCTATTTTTCCTTGATAAAACTTCATTTCTTTTATTTTAATAGTTCTTTTTTTATCTTTTTCCAAAGGTATAAACTTATTTATTTTATTTAATATTTGCCTTTTCATCATCAAAAAATTATGAGACCAAGCAGAATTATCAGTATTAATAAAAAGAACATTATTTTCTAATCTTTGCGGTTGTGAGTGCTTGGCAATAGTACTTCCACAAATTTCAGGCCATTTTTTCATCAAATAATATAAAATATAATGCTCTTTAGCTTCTTTATTTTTCAATATTTTTAATACTAATCCATCAAAATCCTTCATATCTATTCCTCATACATAATTCCATTTTTAACATAAAAATATTTACTGTCAGATAAATATTTAACTAGCTCTTTATCATTGACAGTAATGAAAGTTTGTACTTTTCCGTCAATAAAGGTTAACAATTGTTTACGTCTTTTACTATCTAATTCGCTCATTACATCATCTAACAAAAGTATAGGATATTCTTCTTTTATTTCTTTAATAAATTCTAATTCAGCCAACTTTAAGGCTAAAGCTGCACTTCTTTGCTGTCCCTGTGAACCAAAAATACGTAAATTATTATCATTAACTTTAATTAAAATATCATCTCGATGAGGACCTATACTGGTAGAACATCTAATTAAATCTAAATTTCTCCGAATTTTAAATTCTTCTATATACCATTCTTCCCACTCTTTTTGATTTTTTACCGGTATTTCAATATCGTCACCATTATTATTTTTTAAAATATAATCTAAAGTTAACTTTTCTTTAGATAAAGTCAATTTACTATAAATTTCTTCACTAATCTTACTTATTCTTTTTAAAGTTTCCAATCTAATAATAATAATAGATGCAGCTATTTTAGCTAATTCACTATCCCATACTGATAATTGAGTAAAATCAATATTTATTTTTTCTTTAGAATCTTTTAAAAATTTGTTTCTTTGCAGCATAGTTTTATTATATTTAACTAATAAATTATAATAAAATCTATTAGTTTGAGCTATTTCAAGATTAATAAATTTACGTCGTAAGCCAGGTTCACCTTTAACAATCTGCAAATCATCCGGAGAAAAAAAAACTACATTCAAAAGACCATAATGATCTTTAGCTTTTAAAACATTATTATTAAAAGTGGATTCTTTTTGCAATTTTTCATTTTTTAAATATTTTTTTACTATAATTCTATTTTTACAAAAATTATTACTAAAACTAATATCCGTAAAAAAATCATTTCTTCCGAATTTTATTAATTCTTCTTCACTTCTGGTCCTATAAGTAAAACCAAAAGCAGTATAGTAAATAGATTCTAATAAATTTGTTTTACCCTGGGCATTATCACCATAAATAATATTTATAATACTGTCAAACTTAATATTTAAGCTATCGTAATTTCTAAAATTTTTTAAATTTATACTTAAAATTTTCATTTTATTAGAAAATTACCCTTACCGGTGTAACTATATAAATATAATCCTCTTCACTTTCAGGTTTAATGCAAACAGGACTTAAAGAATTATTCATTTCCATAACTACTTCCTCAGATCCGGCATATTTCAATATATCCATAACGTATTTAGAATTAAAGGCAATATTTAACCCTTCACCCTTTGTAACACAGTCAACATTTTCCTTTCCCTGTCCTAAATCTGAAATTCCTGAAGTTAGAACTATTTTATCCTGATCAACAGATAATCTAATAATGCTGTAGTCATCTTTTGAAAATAGAGCTACTCTTTTTACTGCCTTTTCCATATCTTTAGCATTAAAAACAGTAGTAGTATCAAATTGAGAAGGAATTACCCTCTTATAATCAGGAAAAGCTCCCTCAATCAAACTAGAAATAATTTTAACTTTATCTATTTTTACCTGTATTTGTTTATTTTTCAAACTAATTTCTACATCTTCAGGTATTTCTTTACCAATATTAGCACTAATTTCTCTTAATAAACGAGAAGGTATAATCATAGAAAAATCATTATTATCATCATTTTCCAATTTTATTGTTTTAATAGCTAATCTATGAGTATTAGTTCCAACAAAAGTAATATTACTTCCCTTTTTCTCTAATAATATACCTGTAAAAAGAGGTCTTGTTTCATCAGTAGAACATGCATAAATTGTCTTATTAATTAATTCACCAATATTTTCTTCAGAAAAAGTTAATACTTTTTCTCCACTAAAAGTTGGAAAAGCCGGAAAATCTTCTTTTTCCATAAGAGGAATACTAAATTTTCCCTTATTGGATTTAATTATTATTTCTGTGTCATTAGAATTCTTTTCTAAACTAATAACTTCATTATCAAATTTTGTCAATAATTCAGAGAAAGATTTAGCAGGTACTAAAATATCTCCATCTTCTTCTCCATTGACCTCTATACTATCACTCATATAGAAATTTAAATCCATTGCTATAAGTTCTAATTCGTTATTTTTTAAAATCAAATGAATACCTGAAAAAATAGGAGCATTAGGGCTGGAAGAAATTGCTTTTTTTACTATCTGAATATTTTTAGCTAAAAGTGATGTTTCACATGAGAATTTCATTACGTGTCCTCCTTATATTCTATTACTTATATAATTAATAAATATCGTAGCAGTAGTAGTAGGCTCTGTTGATATGTGTACAAGTACATCAAACCCTTATGGATACTAGCTTTAAATATATTAAAACCTGTTGGTAACAATGTAAGGCTTATAAACATATAAACAGATGGTTGAAAAAATAAAGTTATAAACAAATTTAAACACAAGTTATTAACAGAGTTATTAAGAGGCTGTAGATAACTATTTTTTTAAATGAACAATTATTTCTTTTATAGTTTTTTCTAAATTTGGATCCTTTTTCATATCTTTAGATATTTTTTCACAGGCATGAATAACTGTAGTATGATCGCGGCCACCAAAAAAATCTCCAATTCTTGGTAACGAATAGTCTGTGAGTTCTCTGCATAAATACATGGCTATTTGTCTAGGAAAAGCAACATTTCGAGTACGTTTTTTCGCTAAAAAATCATCCATTTTTATTTTAAATGTTGTAGATACTAATTGTTGAATTTCTTGAATTGATATAATCTTATTAACATTTCCAATATTAAATTCAGTTAATGCTTTTTGTGCATTTTCTAAAGTAATAGGGCTATTAGAGAAATTAGTATAGGCAATAACTTTAGTATAAGCACCTTCTAATTCTCTTATATTTGTTTCAATAGCACTTGCCATGAGCAAAACAACATCATTTGGAAGTTCTATATTATCTGAAGCTGCCATATTACGCAAAATAGCCATTCTTGTTTCTAAGTCAGGAGATTGAATATCTGTAGAAAGTCCCCAAGAAAAACGAGAACGTAAACGCTCTTCCAAAGTATCAAGTTCGGATGGCTTGCGATCACTAGATATTATAATTTGTTTATTAGCATCTCTTAAAGCATTAAAAGTATGGAAAAATTCTTCTTGTGTGCTTTCTTTTTTACGTAAAAATTGAATATCATCTATTAAAAGCACATCTATGTTGCGATATTTATTGCGAAAATTTTCCATTGCATTTTTTTGAATGCAATTTATCATTTCATTAGTAAAGGTTTCACTGGAAATGTAGAGTATTTTCATTTCCGGATGGTTTTGTTTAATACGATTACCAATTGCGTGCATTAAATGTGTTTTTCCTAAACCTGCATCGCTATATAAAAATAAGGGATTATATACCTTAGCAGGAGATTCTGCAACAGCTAAAGCGGCTGCGTGGGCAAAGCGATTAGAATTTCCTATAACAAAATTTTCAAATACATATTTTCCTATAAGGTTATCTTGCAATGTGCTTTTTGTCTGTAGTATATTACTAACGGGCTTTTCCCCTGTAGAAATCATAGGAGCAATAGGTCTATCCATGATATTATTACGGTCTTCTTCGTCTTTTGTGTTTAAGTTTGTTATTAATAACTTCATCTCTCTACCACACAAAGAACTAAGTATTTTTTCCATATTTGTTTTGTATTTGTTATCAATCCAATCTTTGATAAATTGTTTTTCTACTACAATTTCAAAGACATTGCCTGTTATACTTTGTGGCATGGCCTCTTTTACCCAACGAGCATATCCCGGATCTTCCGTGCAGGATTCTACATAGTTGAGCAAGCTTTCCCATATATCGGAAATGTTCGCATTATTCATCATAAACCGTCCTTTGTAAAATTATTACTGGCTTTCATTATACATCATTTACTTGCAAAAAGCTAAAAAAAATGCCAGCCTTTTTTCAATAGCTAAAGCTGTGCATAACTGTTTTTGCTGTGCATAACTTAGTGGACAAAAATACTGAATTTCTAGTTTATATCAGCTGTGACACTAGTTATCAACAATTACAAAAGTATAATTTAAAGTTATCAACAATTGTGCATAACTTTAGGGATAATTGTTATTAAAAAGTCTGTGCACAAGTTAGGCTCTATTTTTTCCTTTTTTTTATAAATAATTAAATACGCATATTATAACAATGATACAAATGATAAAATTGCAAAAAAAGTGTTTTATTATTGACAGGTTGCTACTACTATCATATAATCAGCATAGCTATCAAAAGAAATACTAGATAGAATTTGGCATTATGCATGTGGCAAGGAGGTATTATTATGAAACGTACTTTTCAACCTAATAACACTAGGAGAAAAAGAACGCACGGTTTCAGATTAAGAATGAAGACCATTGGCGGTCAACAAGTTTTGAAGAGAAGACGTGCAAAAGGCAGAAAGAGATTGTCTGCATAACAATTTATAGGCCGCAGTAAAGCGGCCTATTTTACGATGCAGTCAGGGGTTTGTTTTGAAAAATTTAAAACGATTCAAATTAGAAAAATTCAATCGCATTAAATCTAAAAAGTTGTTTCAAGCAGTTTATAAGAACGGACATTCAGTTGTAGATACTCTATCCGTTCTTTATATTCTACCTTCAGAAACTACAACTGTAAAAATTGGTTTGGCTGTAGGAAAAAAGGTAGGAAATGCTGTTGTGAGAAATCATGTGAAACGGCTAATGCGTGAGGTTTTTCGTGCTAAAAAAAATGATATTAAAAAAAATGTAAATATTGTTTGGGTTGCTAGAAAAAGATTGGTTACCGCTGATATTAAAATTTATGAACGTGTTTTTTTGCGTCTGGCTAAACGTGCCGGATTACTTTAATAGGGAAAAAATATGAAAAAAATTGTGATTGGTTTGATAAGATTTTATCAACTTTTTATTTCGCCTCTATTCCCTCCTCACTGTAGATTTTATCCTACTTGTTCTCAATACGCCTTAGAGGCTGTGAAAAAGTATGGAGTTTTTCGGGGTGGCTTTATGTCAATTAAAAGAATTGCAAAGTGTCATCCCTTCCATAAAGGTGGCTATGATCCCGTAGTATAACGGGTTACTTATACTATTGAGAAAGTTTAAGGAGTGATATTTTGAGTTTTCTAAGTCCTTTAAGTACAATTGTTCAACAAGTAGTAACGTTTTTATATTCATTAACAGCCGGTATTGGTTTTCCTAGCTATGGTTTAGCCATTATTATTATGACTATCATTGTTAAATTGATACTTTATCCTTTGACGGCTAAACAGATTTCTTCAACCAAGGCTATGATGGATTTACAGCCTAAAATGAAAGCCATTCAAGAAAAATACAAAAATGATAAAGTTCTTTTAAACCAAAAATTAGCAGAATTGTACAAAGATCAAGGCATTAACCCGTTAGCAGGATGTCTTCCTCTTTTAGTTCAAATGCCTATCATGATTGGTATTTTCTATGGTATTAGGGATTTTAGTTACGTTGGTCCCAATAATTTTTTGTGGATACAAAATATTTCAGAACCGGACCCACTTTTCATTTTGCCGGTACTTTCTGCTTTGACTACTTTTATTCAGTCTAAACAGTCTATGCCAGATACCTCAAGCGCACAAAATAAGATTATGCTTTATTTTATGCCCATATTCATTGGTTATATAAGTTTTCAGTTCCCAGCAGGGTTAGTTCTGTATTGGGTAGTCATGAATATAATGCAAATAGGCCAGCAGGCTTTGATGAATAAGAAAACTAGTGCTGCCGGTAAATAAGGCTCTAGGAGGAATACTATGATTTCTATTGAAAAAACCGGTAAAACAGTGGATGATGCTGTTGCCGCAGCTTTAGAAGAGTTTAACGCAACAAAGGATCAGGTTGACGTAGAAGTTTTAGAAGAATCAAAGAATTCTTTATTTGGGATTTTTGGCGGGCGTTTAGCCAAAGTTAGAGTGACAATGAAGCAAGTACCGGAAGAAAAAACATCAGCGCCTATAGGTGCCAATGAAGCAGTAAAGATTATTAGCGGTACTGAAGAAGAATCTGCGTTGGATATGGTAAAAGTTTCGGGAAGCAGTGAAGAAGCTGATATGGCTGCTAAGGAATTTTTAAAAAATATTTTTGCAGCAATGAAGATAGATGTAGTTATGGAAAAGTTTTTTAACAAAGAAGAAGGATCAACTGTTTTTAAATTACACGGTCCGGGGATGGGCGTTCTAATTGGCAAACACGGACAAACTTTGGATTCATTACAATATTTAACAAATTTAGTTGCTAATAAACATTCTGAAGATCGTGTGAGAATTATTGTTGACGTGGAAGATTATAGAGAACGTCGCAAAGAAACTTTAGTTAAATTAGCGCAACGCCTGGCTGAAAAAGTAAAGCGTACCGGTGAAAAAGTTGTACTAGAACCTATGAACCCATATGAACGAAAACTTATTCATATGACATTGCAAAATGATCCCAAAGTGACAACTTATAGTGAAGGTGAAGAACCTTATCGTAAGGCAGTAATTGACCTCAAGTAGAAATCATATATTACATAAGGTAACGTACATCTCCGGTAATTTAATAGATTGCCGGGGATATTTTTTTTATTTTTCAAAAGAGCGAGCTTTTCGCTATAGTAAGGTGGGTGTTGAATAATGGAGGATACTATTAGTGCTATAGCCACTGCTTTAGGTGAGGGCGCGGTAGGAATAGTGCGTATCAGTGGGCCAAATAGTTTAGTTCTGGCAGAACAAATGTTTTTCACGAAAGATGGCAACACATTAAGCATGTATGAATCAAGGCGTATGGTTTACGGACATGTGGAGGACGAAACCGGTAATACTGTGGACGAAGCTTTGTGTGTTTTTATGCCTGGCCCCCATTCTTATACGGGAGAAGATGTAGTAGAAATTCAATGTCATGGCGGAATTCAGTCATTGAAAAACATTCTAGGGCTTACTTTTGCTAAAGGAGCAAGACCGGCTGAACCTGGAGAATTTACCAAAAGAGCATTTCTTAATGGGAGAATGGATTTAGCTCAGGCAGAAGCAGTAATGGATATTATTAATGCCCGCAGTAAAGAAGCTTTAAAGCTAGCGATAAGACAGCAAAAAGGCCAGTTATCAACGGAAATACGGCATATACGAGATGCTCTTAAGGACGTAGTAGTACACTTAGAGGCTGTTATTGATTATCCGGAAGAAGATATAGAAGATGTAACGTTTGATGAAGTTAGAAATTGTATTATTACCGGGCTAGCATCAGTTAACAATCTTTTATCTAGGGCTCATACAGGTAAAATTATGCGAGAAGGTTTGCTGACAGCCATTGTGGGCCGGCCTAATGTTGGCAAATCCAGTCTTTTGAATTGCTTGTTAAGAGAAGAAAGAGCAATAGTTTCGGAAATTCCAGGTACGACTAGAGATGTTATTCAAGAGCAAATGCTTATTGAAGGAATCCCATTAGTTTTAGCGGATACCGCAGGTATTCGCAAGACTGATGATTTTGTAGAAAGCATTGGAGTAGAGAAAACTAAAGAAATTTTGGCCGCTTCCGAATTAGCCGTAGTTGTATTAGATGGATCAGAACCTTTGCGGATAGAAGATAAAGAAATTCTCGGCTCCATAGAGGGCAGGGAGCACGTTATTATTGTTAATAAGGTAGATTTACCTTGCCTGCTTGATTTAGAGGCTTTAAAAGCGAAATTTGGGCCACAAAATGTGCTAACTTTATCTGTAAAGTCAACTAAAGGGGTAGATGCTTTTGTGCAATGGCTAAAAAACTTTGTTTATGGTGCCGGAGGTACTGTAGAAAAAGGTGTTTTTGTGCAAAATGTTCGTCACGAAAAATTGTTAAGCACAACTAAGGAGAGTTTAAAGGATGCTTTAATGGCGGCAGAAAAACATATTCCCTATGATTGCATAGTTATTGATTTACGTAATGCTATTAATCAACTGGGGGCAATTACCGGTGAGACAGTTCAAGATGAGATAATTAATGAGATCTTTGCCCGATTCTGTTTAGGAAAATAATAAGGAGAAAATTGTGATAGTAAAAAGCTATGATGTTATAGTAATAGGAGCCGGACATGCCGGAGTAGAAGCTGCTTTATCTGCGGCTCGCTTGGGAGGGAGAACACTTTTAGCCACATTATCTATGGATAATATTGCGCTTATGCCCTGTAATCCTTCTGTAGGTGGTAGTGCAAAGGGGCATTTGGTACGTGAAGTTGATGCTTTGGGTGGACAAATGGGTATTGCGGCTGATGAAGCCTGCATTCAGATGCGTCTTTTAAATACGGGAAAAGGATATGCCGTGCATGCACTAAGAGCCCAGGCAGATAAACCTTTTTATCATGTGATTATGAAAGAAGTAGTGGAAAATCAAGAAAATCTTGATGTTAAGCAGCTTATGATAGATAGACTTTTGGTAACAAATGGTCAAGTTGTAGGAGTAGAAGCGGAAACAGGAGAAGTTTTTGAAGCAAATTGTGTAATTTTGGCTACAGGAACTTATTTGCGTGGAAGAATAGTATATGGTGAGGTAAGTTATAACTCTGGTCCCAATGGTTTGCGTTCAGCGATGAAACTCACGGAATCTTTACAAGAATGCGGTCTAGAGCTTATGCGCTTTAAAACAGGAACACCTGCACGGGTCGATGCGCGAACGCTGGATTATAGCAAAATGATTCCACAATATGGTGATGATGAGGTCCGCAATTTTTCTTTTATCAGTAAAATAACTGAGAGAAAACAAGTTCCCTGTTTTCTAACATATACGAATGAGAAAACACACAAAATAATTAGAGATAATCTTAGCCGCTCAGCTATGTTCAATGGAAATATTGAGGGAGTGGGGCCTCGCTATTGTCCTTCTATAGAGGCTAAAATAGTTCGTTTTGCTGATAAAGACAGACACCAACTTTTTCTTGAACCGGAAGGGTTGCGTACAAACGAAATATATGTGCAGGGAATGTCATCTTCGTTGCCTGCTGCGGTACAGGTGGAGTTTATGCAAACTATTCCCGGGTTGGAGCATTGTAAGATGATGCGAGCGGGATATGCCATAGAATATGATTGTTTAAACCCTTTGCAATTAACTGCCTCTTTAGAACACAAGGCTATTTCAGGTTTATTCTCTGCAGGACAGTCCAATGGCACAAGTGGCTACGAAGAAGCTGCTGCGCAGGGACTGATGGCTGGTATTAATGCCATGCAGAAAATAAAAGGTAATGAGCCTTTAATTTTGGGCCGCAGCGATGCCTATATTGGAGTTTTAATTGATGATCTTGTAACAAAAGGAACTCATGAACCTTATCGCATGATGACATCACGAGCAGAATATAGACTGCTTTTGCGCCAAGATAATGCTGATCTGCGCCTAACAGAAAAGGGGCGAGCTATTGGGCTTGTTAACGATGAACGCTATGAAGCATTTACAACTAAGCGTTCTCTTCTAGAGAGAACATTGGATTCTTTGGCCAAAATTAATATTGCTCCCAATGAAGAAAATCAAAAGAAAATAGCGGATATGGGAACAGTGCCGCTGCGCTCTAGCACTAGTCTTTTAGAACTTTTGCGCCGAGAAGAAATTTCTTATATAAAACTTGCAGAGGCATTTTCTTTACCAAGCCTTCCACAGGTGGTAGCTGAACAGGTAGAGGTGCAGACAAAATATGAAGGATATATTGCTAAACAATATTTGGAAGTAGCCAGAGCTCTAAAGCTAGAGGGAAAATTAATACCAAAAGATATAGATTATATAGCTATTAAAGAGTTGTCGGCTGAATCTGCAGAAAAACTACAAAAAGTAAGGCCGACATCAATTGGTCAGGCTGCGAGAATATCCGGAGTTTCTCCTGCTGATATAGGGGTTTTAATGGTTTACCTTGAAATGAATCGTCGAAAGGAGCGAGAGATATGAATTTCGTCGAGGCTTTAGTAAGCAAAGGGCAAGCAGCCGGATTGACTTTTACTAGTGAACAGGTAGATAAATTTAATAAATACTATGAAATGTTGATAGAAACAAATAGGAGTATGAATTTAACGGCAATTACAGAACCTGATGAAGTAGCGGTAAAACACATGATAGATTCATTACTTGTCTATAAGGAAAAAGATTTTTCAGGTAAAACATTGGTAGATGTTGGAACGGGAGCCGGGTTTCCGGGAATACCTCTAAAAATATATTGTCCTAGTCTTAAAATAGTGCTTATGGATTCTTTAGCTAAAAGATTAAAGTTTTTACAAACAGTCATTGAGCAATTAGGCTTGGAAGGAATTACCTGTGAGCATATAAGGGCTGAGGATGCAGGGCATAAATCACAACATAGAGAACATTATGATATTGCTATTGCACGTGCGGTAGCTCCTCTAGCTGTGCTTGCTGAATATTGTTTGCCTTTAGTCAAGTCCGGAGGATTTTTTTATGCAATGAAGGGGTCAAAGTATAAAGATGAGTTTGAACAAGGGAAAAAAGCTGTAAATATTTTGGGTGGAAAATTTGTAGGTTGTGAAGAAATAAAACTACCGGGACTAGATGATGGCCGCGCTGTTTTAATAGTGCAAAAATATAAAAAAACACCGGAAAAATATCCCAGAAAAGCTGGTGTAGCAGCAAAGAATCCCCTTTAACAGTAAATAACTTGATATAAAAAGGCGAAAAAAGAAGCTTTTTGGCCTATTAAAATCAAGGTATAAAGTGCTAAAAGGTAGAAGCTGTCAGGGTATGCAGAAAGTCAAAAGGTCAAGTTTCCACGTGGAAACTTGACCTTTTGACTTTCTGTTAAAGGTTTAAAACAATTGTTTTTTCATTTATTTGTGTTAGAATAAGAAGATGAATAAGACAGAGCTAATGGTCAGAATAACAGGGGAGTGACGGATTTGAGCAGAGTTATAGCGGTAACGAACCAAAAAGGCGGAGTGGGAAAAACGACTACTAGCGTCAATCTAGCAGCTTGTTTGGCTGAAAAAAAGAAAAAAGTGCTTTTGTTTGATAATGATCCACAGGGCAACGCAACCAGTGGTTTGGGCATTGTTAAAAACGGATTAACAAAGTGTGTTTATGATGTCTTGATTAATGATGAACCCATTGAGAATATTATTGTAAAAACAGAGTTTGGTGATTTATGGGTAGCTCCGGCAACGATTAATTTGGCAGGCGCAGAGATAGATCTAGTTAATAAACCTAGCAGAGAAAGCTGTCTAAAACGAGCATTGGAAGGAATTAGGGAAGATTATGATTATATAATTATTGACTGTCCACCGTCTTTAAGTTTGCTGACAATCAATGCCCTAACAGCGGCCGATTCCATTCTTATACCAATTCAGTGTGAATTTTATGCATTAGAAGGAGTTGCTCAACTTATGAGTACGGCTGAGCGAATCCAAGAGATGTTTAATCCTGAGTTGGAGTTGGAAGGTATTCTTATGACAATGTCAGATACTCGCACGAATTTAACTAATGACGTTGTAGGCGAAGTGAAAAAACATTTTCCTGCGCTTTTGTATAAAACAGTTATTCCACGCAGCGTACGGTTAGGTGAAGCACCAAGCTTTGGACAACCTATTAACATATATGATTCTAAATCTAAGGGTGCTGAGATGTATAGAGCATTAGCAAAGGAGGTATTGAAACATGGCCATTAAGACAAGTGGTTTGGGAAAATCAGGTTTGGACAGTGTGTTCGGTGGCAAAAAAGAAATAGTACAAGCCTTTGCCAAGGGGGAAGCAACAGGGGATATAGCTATAAATGATTTAATACCTAACCCATATCAGCCTCGTAAGACTTTTGAACCAGCAAAGTTGAAAGAATTAATTAATTCAATTAGAGAAAGTGGCGTAATTCAACCGTTAATTGTCAGAAAAGCCGGGGAAAAATATGAAATAGTTGCCGGTGAGCGTCGCTGGCGAGCTGCCAAAGAGGTGGGATTGGATTTTGTTCCTGCTGTAGTGCGTAAATACGATGATGCTACCATGATGGAAGTGGCTTTAATAGAGAATATGCAACGCAGCGATCTAAACCCCATGGAAGAGGCTGAAGGCTTGCGTAATATGATGGAGAAATTAGGTATAACTCAGGCTGAAGTAGCAAAAAAAATGGGGATGAGCAAGACGGCAGTAAGTAATGCTCTAAGATTACTTAACTTACCTGACAGCATACGCAAATTTGTAGAAAAAGGTGATATGACAATGGGACAGGTGCGCCCATTGTTTGGAGTTGGCGATGAAAACCGCATGGAAGAGCTGGCTATGCAAATCGTAACTAATGATTGGTCAGCTCGTACTGTTGAAGATGTTGTTAATGAATATAAAGAAGGTAATACGGTAAAAGTTGTCCGTGAGAAGATTACTAGTCTTGGGTTGGATGGCAAAAAAAAGAAAACCACTGTTAAAAAAACAACAAAAAAAGAACAGGATATTTATGCTAAGGATTTTCAAAATGATCTGACAGAATATTTGGGAACAAGAGTTAAAGTCGTTAAAGGCAGTGGTGATGCCGGAAAAATCATTATTGAATATTATTCCTATGATGATTTAGAAAGAATATATGAATTATTGCAAAAGAGCAAAACTTCAAAAAAAGACATGCTTACTCGTGGCAATAACTTCAATATTTAAAATTTATTAAAATAAGGGAAAGCATGGTATCAGTATGATTGGAATGGGAACAGTAGTTAACACACTTGCTATTTTAGGAGGCGGGTGTATTGGTTTAATATTAAAAACGGGCTTACCGGAAAAGTGGCAAGTTACTATTATGCATGGAATAGCACTTTGCGTTGGTGTTATTGGGTTGCAAATGGCCTTGAAAACAAATAATATAATGATAGTAATTGCCAGTATGGTTCTTGGTGGTATTATAGGAGAAGCCATTGATATTGAGGCCAAACTTAACGCGTTAGGCAATTGGATTGGCTGTAAAATAGTTAAAAATAAGCAAAATGATGAAGTGACTTCTGCTTCTGCAATTGCAGAAGGCTTTGTGACAGCCAGCCTAGTGTTTTGCGTGGGAGCTATGGCTATAGTAGGCAGTCTGCAAGATGGACTTACAGGCGATCCTACGACTTTATATGCAAAAGCTACTTTGGATGGCATAGCGGCTATTATTTTTACCGTAAATATGGGTGTTGGTGTCTTGTTAGCAGCACTTTCGGTAGCTGTTTATCAAGGCTTAATTACAGCATCGGCTGGGTGTATTGGTCCTTATATGTCCTCTTTTGTAATGACAGAGATAACGGCTACAGGGGGACTATTAATAGTAGCTATTAGCATTAATATGCTTAAGATAACACAAATTAGACTAGGAAATCTTTTGCCAGCCATTATTGTCGCTGGGGTAATAGCTTCTTTCGTAGGTTAGTAATTGTGCAAAATACAGATGAGAGTGTTTTTAACTTGTCATATTAAAAAAAAAGAGCTATAATTGTTTTTGTGTTCATGGGGTTATAGCTCAGTTGGTTAGAGCGCTTCGTTCACATCGAAGAGGTCCACGGTTCGAACCCGCGTAACCCCACCAGCAAAGATGCCTTTCGAGCGATCGAAAGGTTTTTTATATTATAAATAGCCAAAATATTGCAAAGCAGCTTTTTTATAAATGATACGAGTTTGCTGTTAGTAAAATGAATTGTAGTGGTACGCATGAAAACCTAGTAATTAAAGAAAGATGGAGAAGAGGAGAATCAAATATGACAGTATTTATACCCAAAGGGGTATGCTCACACAGAATTAACTTCGAAATTCAAGATGATTTAGTTTCCAATGTTAAATTTGATGGTGGGTGTCCAGGAAATCTAGAGGCAATTAGTCGTTTAGTAGAAGGTATGCCGGTAACAAAAGTCGTACAATTACTTAAAGACGTTAAATGTGGCTCAAAATCAACTTCATGTAGTGATCAGTTAGCACAAGCATTGAAAGAAGCGACCCAAAAATAATAATTTTAGTGTTAATTAGTAGTAAACTTGAATAGATTTTATAGTAGGTGCTAATCAGAGGTTTTATATTTTACGAGGAAAGCCCAGTCCGTCTCATTTTTTAGTGAGAAGCAGCTGGGTTTTATTTATATTGCGGCTATACTTGCTCAAATAAGGTTATTATTAGATGTAGAATAAGTTGGAAAAAGCAAAGAAGCTTAAAGGGGTATAACCCTTTAAGCTTTTTCGTCTATTTATTGCAAAGTAAGAAAATAAAAGCAATGGTGCTTAGGGTTTAATAACCTTTGAGCACTATTGCTTTTTATATTTAATTACAAGATATATTTATTAAAAACACAAAACAAATTAGTATTTGTATATACATAAAACCGTTTATATAAGTATAGAAGGGGAACGCTATAGTTATTTTTATTAAAGTATGAGCCAATCAAGCGATGTTTTATATGAGATTATGGTTTGGCAACAAGTGTAAAGCTAGAAGTTAGTTTGTTTCTACGGCAAAATAATCTTGACAGCTTTTAGCGAGAATTGTATAATTCACATAATTCATATATAAATAATATGAATTAAAAACTAAGCAAATTAATGGAGGGATATTGTTATGGTAAATTTATCAGGGTCATGGGTAGCTATGCCGACGCCGTTTACGAAAAATGACAAAATTGATTTTGAAGGTTTCAATATTTTGATTGAAAGACAGATTAAATATGGGACGTCACAATTGTTTATACTCGGCTCGGCAGGTGAGGTTACCTTACTTTCTCTAGAAGAAAAGAAGGCTATCGTTCATGAGGTTATAAAAATAGTAAAAGGTCGTATACCAGTATTTTTTTCTGCAGCAGCACTAACGACGGAGGCAAGTATTGAGTTTGCAAAATATTGTGAACAAGAAGGAGCAGATGGTGTGGTATTTACTGTTCCGCCTTATGTGCTCGTGCCTCAGACTGCGGCTTATGCCCATTTTGATGCTTGTATGAGTGCCATTGATATCCCTTGTGGTATTTACAATAATCCCTCAAGGCTCGGCGTACAGGTAACACCGGAAGCTATTAAATTGCTGTCTGATAAGCATGCAAATTTCGTTGTTGATAAAGAAGCAACAGGAAGTGTGGAACAACTTGTGCAGGTACAGCGGCTGTGTGGCGGTAAGGTGAAGATTATGTGCTGTGATGCTCCTGGTTACGCTATAGTAATTCCGACGTTAGCAGTAGGTGGTACTGGCACTGCTAACATAGGCGGCAATATCATTCCTGAGGAGGCCGCCTTTTATTCAAGACCATGGACAAGCATAGAAGTTATTGAAGAGTCTCGTAAAGAATACTTCAAATGGTTCCCACTGCTTCAGGAATTGTATACTTTCTCGAATCCTATAGTAATTAAAGCTGCGCTTAAAATCCTAGGGCTTCCGGGAGGACATTTACGCCGCCCTTATCAGGAGTATTTTGGGCCTAGATTAGATAAACTGGAAAAGGTAATGGGAGAAATGGGCGTTATTGATAAATACAGTGTTAAATGAAATCTTGGCTGTTTGAAAGGGGGCCGGTAAATGATCATCAAATTTGATAATGTGGAAAAGACATATATTGCCAAAAGCATTACGGTTAACGCTTGTAAAAACATAAATTTTTCTGTTGAGGAAGGCGATATTTTTGGCGTTGTTGGTTATAGCGGAGCAGGAAAATCGACGCTTATAAGGATGGTTAATGCATTAGAACGGCCGACTTCAGGCAAGGTGACAGTTAATGGCGAAGTTATAAATGAATTAAAGGGCAGTGATTTGCGAAAAGCACGAAAAAATATTTCTATGATATTTCAGAATTTTAATCTTATAAATGCCAAAACAGTGTACGAAAATGTGGCTATGCCATTAATTCTTAACCATACACCAAAAGAAGAAATAAAAAAAAGGGTAAAAGATATTCTTAGTTTTGTTGAATTGTCAGATAAAGCTAATACCTATCCGTCTAATTTATCCGGAGGCCAAAAGCAAAGGGTTGGTATTGCCAGAGCATTGACTACTGATCCAAGCATCTTACTTTGTGATGAGCCTACAAGTGCGCTAGACCCAAAAACAACAGATGCAATTCTTAAGTTACTTTTAAAAGTCAATAAAGCCTTGAATGTGACAATTATGATTATTACGCATCAGATTAATATTGTACAAAAAATTTGTAATAAAGTTGCTGTAATGGAAGATGGGCATATTGTTGAAATTGGCGAGGTCAAAGAAGTTTTTGCCAAACCTAAGCAAGCTATTACCAAAGCGTTTGTAAGTACGGTGGTGGATGAAGATATCCCGGAAACTATATTTGCCTCCTCAGCAGCAGAAACGAAAAATGGCAAGATTTTAAAGGTAAGATGTTTAGATGGGAATGTTTGTGATACATTTGTTCCTGCTTTACGGGAAATGTTTAGTGCCAACATAAAAACTCTCTTTATGTCCGTGAATGAGGTTCAGGGTTCAATTCTTACAATCATTGGACTGCATGTTACAGGGTCGGATGACCAAATTAAGGAAGTCGAGGAATATCTAGGCAAGGTTTATGAGTACAAGGAGGTTAAGCTATGATTGAGGAGTATTTAAAGGTACCTGCTTCTACAATTTTGCTCTCAGCTAGCCAAACAATATATATGGTGGCGGTATCTTTGATTGCAGGTGCGCTACTGGGTATTATTTTGGCAATTATTCTAGTTTTGACAAGGCCTAGAGGTTTATTTCAGAATAATACTTTTTACTTCGTTCTTAATACCATTGTAAATATTGTGCGCAGCGTGCCTTTCATCATATTAATGGTAGCAATCATGCCAGTCACAAAATTCATTATAGGAACGAGGATAGGGACAACGGCTGCTTTAATTCCGCTTATCTGCCATATTGCTCCCTATTTGGCAAGACTTTTCGAAAATTCTATGCTAGAAGTTGATGAGGGTATTATAGAGGCCGCTCAGTCTATGGGGGCGACAACTTCACAAGTTATTTGGTATTTTATGATGCCGGAGGCAAGGTCTTCATTAATCTTAGCACTTACCACAGGAACAATAGGATTGCTGGGTGCCACTGCTATGGCCGGCGCGATAGGTGCTGGCGGTGTTGGTAATTTAGCTCTTACTTATGGCTATGAAAGGCTAAATATGCCGCTTATGATTGCCACTGTAGTGATATTGATTATTATCGTTCAGTTAATTCAGTCTTTTGGCAATGTTGTGGCGCAACGTTTTAGACATTAAAGCAAATATAATAAAAATATAGGGAGTTGAAAATATGAATTGGCAAAGAAAAAGTATTGCAACAATTATGCTGGTTGGGTTAATGGCATTATTTTTAAATGGTTGTAGCAGCGATAAAGCAAGTAGTGAAAAAAATGCAGCAGAATCCGGTGCAAAAATAAGCGCAGGGGCAGCTAAACATCAGGAAATAAAATACAGACGTATGCCAACGGCTACAAGTGATTTGTTTGAGGCTGGTATTGTTCCTATTTTGAAAAAAGAAGGTTATAAACTAAAACCAGTAGAAATTACGGATTCTGTGCAAAGAGAGACTGCTCTAAGCGAGGACGAAATAGACATGCATGTTGATGCACATGCTGCTTATATCAAGAGCTTTAATAAAAATCAGAAAACAGATTTAGCCTTTGTTTTGCCAATACCTACTGTTCCCACCGGTATTTACAGTGGTACGAAGAAAGAGTTGTCACAATTAGCAACTGGTGACAAAATTGCGTTTCCTAATGACCCATCGAATGAAGCTCGTTCTTTACAGTTGTTGAGTCAAATTGGTTTTATAAAGATGCAACCGGGCGTTGATCCTACAAAATACAAATTATCCGATATTGCAGAAAACCCTAAAAATATTGAATTTGTAGAAATGAAGGGGCCCAATATTGCTAGTGTAAGAACTGATTTTGCTTTTATTATCTTAAGGGGCTCTGATGCCTATAATTCTAAGATTGATTTCAATTCTGCTCTTAGTGCAGAAAAGCAAGAAGATATCCTTGCAGACAATATGATGCAATTGATTGTCAATGGCAAACACAAGGATGAACAATGGGTGAAAGATATTATAGCTGCTTATAAATCAGAAGAGTTTAAGAAATTCATGCAAACACAAAGTAAATTTTGGATTTTACCGGATTATCTTAGAAAATAAAAGCATATAAGTAAGCTTTATGTGTATATGAAGGTGTATTAGTGAAACTAGAAGAATTGGTGTTAGAAATAGAAGCTGAACTTTACAAAAATTACCAATATTTACATGAGCATCCAGAACTTGGACTATGTGAATTTGAGACAAGCACATTCATAAAAAATATTGTTTGCAGGGATGGAGCTTGTGATAAATTTGTAAATGTTGGTCAGACCGGATTAGTAGCTGTTTTGCACGGAGAAAAAGAAGGACCACAGCGTTGCCTGTTACTGCGTGGCGATATGGATGCGCTGCCAATCGAGGAAGAACAAACAAATTTTCCTTGCAGTAAAAATAAAGGTAGAATGCACGCTTGTGGACATGATGCACATACTGCTATTTTGCTGGGAGCTTTGCAGATTTTAAAAAAATGTAAAAAATATTTCTCTGGAACTATTTATTTCTTTTTTCAGCCGGCTGAAGAAATACTGGCTGGGGCAAAAACTCTTTTTTCTAATAGTGCAATAGAACTTGATAAAATTGACGGGGTAGCAGCATGTCATATGATTCCTGATCTTTATGCGGGGGATATAGGTTTAAAAAGTGGGGTAATGCTCGCTAGTGCAGATCATTTTGATGTCAAAGTAATTGGTATGGGCGGACATGGAGCACATCCATATACAACTGTTGATCCTGTTACCATAGCAGCAGATATTATTGTTCAGTTGCAAAATCTTGTTTCTAGAGAAGTGAGTGCTCTTGATTCTGCTGTGGTTTCTATATGTGGTATTCATAGTGATGGAAATACCTATAATGTAATTCCTGACACAGTACAGATGAAGGGGACACTTAGAGCTCTAAAAAAAGAAACAAGGGCTAAGCTTAAAGAAAGAATTGTGGAAATTTGTACAAGCATTGCCCACGCTGGTCGTGCCAAGTGCGAAGTATATTTTTCTGAAGGGCCGCCACCTCTTCATAACAATAAAGAGTTGGTTGAACGAACCAAGATTGTCATGGGAAAAATATTGGGAGAAAAACATGTGCAAATGTTGGATATTGTTACAATGGGTTCAGAAGATTTTGCCTATATCATGGATAAGTATCCTGGGGTATTTGTGAGAATAGGCTGCAGAAGTAACGGCAAAGAATTTACGCCTATACACAGTAGTAAATTTATTGTTGATAGAAAAGCCTTAACAACGGGGGTTTTGACCCTTTCCGGTATAGCTTTGGATTTCTTTGGAAGTAGCCAAGATATTGAATTCTAATATGATGAAAGTTTTAGAGCGTATGCTGATGACAAAAAATGAAATAGCAGAAGTTACAGTGCAGCAAAATGAAGATATAAAAAAAGTGATTACAAATTTTATCTTGGAGCAAGGGTGGAAAAATGTATATGTTTTTGGCGCTGTAGGTAGCGTAATTTATATGGAATTTACTACACCAATTCAGAATCACTTACCACTTAGATGTGGTAAAACACCTGTTCATGGGGCAGCTGAGATTACAAGTATGTGTGGGGAAGTAATGCCAATAGAATTTATGGATCCTGATTTGGAGGATATTTATCCGGATAAGGAGGGTCCATTGTTTGTTCATATTCATGCGTCGTGCGCCACTGCAGGAGGCCATGTTTTTGGTGGTGGACTTAGCTCTGGGAAAGCTTTTAGGGCTTTAAGGGTTTTTATGATTCACTTAGATGATAGTAAATATGAATAAACCTTGAATAATAAGAAAAATAAGCGGATTAAACTGTTCATGAAAATAAGTACGAATTCATAAGAATTCGTACTTATTTTATTTATAAAGTAAAAGAACTATCAAATTATGTTTTATGTGGAATAAAAACTTTACTTACATTGTAATAAAATGTATAATGTATATAAATATTATGAATGAAAGGTGACGGGCAATGGATAATAATGATTTAAAGGTTATAGGTCAACTTATGAAAAAAGGACGCTCAACTTGGGCTGAGTTAGGAGAATTGCTAAATTTATCTGCACCCTCTGCGGCTGACAGAGTGCATAAGCTTGAGGAAGCAGGAGTTATTAAGGGTTATTCGGCAATAATTAATCCTGACTCTATCGGTTGTGGGCTGGCAGCCTTGATATCTGTCATAATAGAGGATCCTGAACAACGTCTGAATATATTAAAAAAAGTTGAAGAATTGCCTGAAATTCTAGAATGTTATCATGTGGCAGGAGATGTAGATTATATTCTTAAAGCTCGTTGCAATAGTACAAAAGATTTAGAAAGATTGATTAGTAAAGAGTTAAAAGCCTTCCCCGGTATAAAAACCAGAACTATGGTAATTCTTTCAACAGTAAAGGAGACACCAATATTGCCTTTAGATTTAGAAAGGAGTTAGAAAATGAACTTTTTTATCCAAGGGGTAGTGTTAGGTTTTTCTATTGCCGCACCAGTAGGACCTATTGGTGTCCTTTGTATCAGGCGCACATTAGCTCATGGAATGTTAAGCGGGTTAATATCAGGGTTGGGTGCAGCTACTGCTGATGCTGTCTATGGTTTTATTGCTGTATTTGGGGTTTCGGCAGTAGCGGTTCTTTTATTAGATTATCAAACTTACCTTCGCTTTGTTGGAGGGTTGTTTTTGCTATACATAGGGTATAAAACATTTAAAGCTAGGCCAAGTACAAGTACCGGACAGGTAACGGAAAAGGCAAAAAATGAAGGGCTTCTAAAGGCTTATGTTTCTACACTGCTTTTAACTATTACTAATCCTCTAACAATTTTGTCTTTTGCTGCTATTTTTACGGGACTGGGAGTAGGCATGAAAGGCGTAAATTATATATCAGCATCTTGCTTAGTGGGTGGGGTATTTATTGGTTCCATGCTTTGGTGGCTAAGTTTAAGCGGAATAGTGAGTGTGTTACGTCACAATTTTAGTCAGAAGCGGTTGAAATTAGTAAATGAAATTTCGGGATTTATAATTTTGGGGTTTGGTATATTTAGCTTAACTTCTATTTGAAGCAGGGATATATGGGAACAACGTCGAAGTTTAAAAAAATGTAATTGCTGTTCTGCAAAATAATATCAAGTCTCAATAGGTTTAGTTAAATTAATCGTAAAATAAAAAGAGGAGTGATTGTTGTGAACAAAAGGATTCTTATAATAGGAGGGGTAGCAGGCGGAGCTTCGGTTGCTGCTAGAGTAAGACGGATAGACGCCTCAGCGGAGGTTATAATGTTTGAGAAGGGACCGGATGTATCGTTCTCTAATTGTTCATTGCCATTTTATCTAAGTGGTATTGTTGATAATAGTGATAAATTGATTATGATGGACCCCAAGCGGTTTAAAGCACAATATGATATTGAGGCTAGGGTTAATAGCGAAGTTGTAAAAATAAACAGAAAAGAAAAAAGTATTTTGGTTAAAAATTTATTGACAGATAAAGAATACGAAGAAGACTACGACAAACTTATTCTTTCTCCGGGAGCTAACGCAATTTTGCCCAAAAGCATTGAAGGTATAACCGGTGCAAATGTTTTTTCAGTAAGAAATGTAGTAGATATCAAGAAACTTAATAATTACATTGTTGATAACAAGATTGACGATGTTGCTGTAGTTGGAGGTGGTTTCATTGGTGTAGAGGTAGCCGAAAATCTGCGCCTTGCCGGGAAAAATGTTAGCGTTATAGAGGCCCTTGATCAGATAATGGCTCCCTTTGACTATGATATGGCACAAATACTGCATAAAGAAATGATGGATAAAGGGGTAACACTTATACTTAGTGATGGAGTTAAAAAAATCGAAGCAGGCTTTGTGGAATTACAATCAGGCAGAAAAGTAGCGGCAGGAGCGGTAGTAATGGCAATTGGAGTTGCACCGGAAACAAGCCTTGCAAAAGCGGCAGGACTAGAAGTTGGTATTACAGGTGCCATAAAAGTTGACCATAATTATCTTACCAATGACAAAGATATTTATGCGGTAGGTGACGCTATAGAAGTATACAATAAATTAACACATAAACCCTCAAGACTTGCACTGGCCGGACCGGCACAAAGACAAGCAAGGGCAGTTGCTGACCATATTTATGGAATACCACACAATAATAAAGGTGTTATTGGGTCATCAGTAGTTCAGATATTTGATTTGGGTGCGGCTTGTACCGGGTTAAGTGAAAAAGCGGCAAAGGCAGCCGGTATAGATTGTGATTTTGTCTATATAATTCCAGGCGACAAGGTTAGCCTTATGCCAAAAAATAATCCTATGCATTTTAAATTGGTATATGAGTATCCGACCGGGAAAATACTTGGTGCTCAGGCTATAGGCAAGGGTAATGTAGATAAGCGCATTGACGTTATTGCGGCAATGATTACCATGGAAGGAACACTTGAAGATTTAAAAGAGCTTGAACTTTGTTATGCACCTTTGTTTGGCACAGCAAAAGATGTGGTAAATTATGCGGCACTTGTAGGTCTTAATCTTTTATATGGCAGATTCAAACAGATTACGGTGGCAAAAACCAGAGAGCTAGTAGAAAATAATGCCTATATTGTTGACGTTAGAGAGAAGAATGAATTTGCTAATGGACATCTTACTAACGCAGTTAATATACCACTTAGTGAATTAAGAGGAAGAGTTGATGAAATTCCTCGCGATCAACCGGTATATTTACACTGTCGCTCAGGTCAACGAAGCTATAATGCGGTTATGGCGTTGCAAAATCTGGGTTACGATAATGTGATTAATATTTCCGGTTCATATTTAGGAATATGTTGTTACGAATATTATCAGGATCAAATAACCGGTAGAGAAAAAATTGTTACAAAATACAATTTTAATTGATAATAGTTATAAGGTATATTTTTCATTAAATTATTAAATAAAAAACTGTGTCTCCTAATAAAACAATAAAGGCTCCCTATTAGGGAGCCTTTATTGTTTTATTAGGCAAGGTCTAGAATACTGGGGAAAAAAATGAGGGCATAATTGTTGAGACTACTAATAGTAGGGTTAAGATAATCAACGCTATTGTAAAAATCCAGGCAACTATATTATAAAGCCTAGAATTTGCATATTTACCTAACAAACTTTTGTTACCTGCGATAAGCATCATAAAAACAAGAATAGGTGGTAGTAAAATACCATTAATCACTTGAGAGGTTAACATAATTTTATAAAGTGATAGTCCAGGCCACAGAACTATAGTAACACCGGAAATAATCATAAAAGCATAGAAACCGAAGAAAACAGGCGCTTCTTTATATGATTTGCTAACGCCATGCTCGAAGCCAAAAGCTTCACAAATTGCATAGGCAGTACTTAGCGGCAGAATAAAGGCGGCTAAAGTTGAAGCGCCCAGTAAACCAAACGAGAACAACAAACTGGCATATTGTCCGGCAACAGGTTTTAAAGCAAGGGCGGCATCACCGGCGGTTTCAATGGTTATACCATTAACATATAGAGTTGCAGCCGTAGCAGTAATAATGAAAAAAGCAATCAGCCAAGTGAAAAAGGAACCGATAATTACATCCCAGCGGGTATAGGTATAATCTGTAGCATTTATTCCTTTTTCAACCACGGATGCTTGTACATAAAATTGGCCCCAAGGCGTTATTGTGGTACCTATTACACCTATGGCCATCAATAAGAATTCTGCATTCCAAGAAAACGTGGGCGTAACGGAAGCCTTAAAAACTTCACTCCAAGTGGGATGGACCATAATACCGGAAATAACATAACTAAAGAAGGTTAAGCATAATATTAAAAAAAACTTTTCTGTTTTAGCGTAATTTCCTTTTAAAACTAATAACCATATTACAGTTGCTGCAAGGGGAACAGAAATATAGCGGCTTAAGCCAAAAATTTCAAAACTGGTAGCAATGCCGGAAAATTCAGAAGCAGTAGTACCTACGTTGGCAATAAGCAGCACAAGCATAGCAAATAATGTCCATTTTACACCGTAATGTTCACGAATAAGGTCAGCTAGGCCTTTGCCGGTTACGGCTCCGGTTCGAGCGGACATTTCTTGGGCTACAACTAAACAAACTGTGCTAATAAGCATGGTAAAAAGTAAAGCATAACCATATTTGGCACCGGCAGCTGCGTAAGTAGCAATGCCCCCTGCATCATTATCGGCAAAGGCTGTTATAATTCCCGGACCCATGAGTGAAAGAAAAAGCACAGTTTTGGCCCATATGTTTTTTTTCATTTTATTGTTACTCCCACCTTTTTACCGTATGTTTATGAAGATGTTTTAACATGCGGCCGGACACCGACGCTTCGGGCATAAGGAAATCAAGAACGTCGTCTACGGTAATAATACCCAGCAATATACCATGTTCACTTAGAACAGGAACCGCAAGTAAGCTGTATTTATGAATAATTTTAGCTATCTTATGATAACTGGCTTTACTATTTACAGAAATAATATTAGTATTCATAAAGCTTGCAAGTGTTGCTGTTTTATTGGCGGTGATGAGATCACGGAGGGATAGAACTCCTAAAAGTTTTTCAGAATTATCTACAATATAAACGTAGTAAATGATTTTTTCATCTGTGGCAAGTTCTCGTAAGCGTATAATTGCTTGTTCGGTGGTTAGGCTGCCGGGGAAAGTAATATATTCAGTAGTCATAAGACCACCGGCGCTGTCTTGCTCGTAACTCATTAGGTCTTTGAGTTCTTTGGAAACATTTAAGGACATGAGATTTAATAATACGTTAGACTTTTCCTCAGGCATTTTACCTAAGATATTCGCTGATTCATCAGGAGGGATATTTTCCAATAAATCAGAGGCTTGATCTCCGTCAAGGCTGGAGACAATTTCCACTTGAGTATCTAGTTCCATTTCTGCTAAGGCATCGGAAGCTTGCTCATCATCTAATGCTTTAAAGAAATTGGCGCGGGTTTTATAGTCCATTGATTCCACTAAGTCTGCAATATCTGCAGGATGGAGTTTACGTAGTTGTTCCTTATCTTTATCTAGTTGAAGGCTTCCTGTTCGTGATGCAAGAGGGGTAATAGATTGCCAGTGCACATATTTGTTTTCCCAATGGCGCACTAAAAATTCCAAGCCTATCCGCCTTAACAAACCCCGCATGCCGACATCAGCGGCAATAAGTAACAAGTGTTGTTTTCCTGCTTGTTCTCTGCGAGATAATAATATATCATTTACGCGCATAAGCTTTGAACCATTTAAATCTATAATTTGTTTATCAAGTAACCACTGTCCAATATAAAGTTCTTCATGTCTTATATCAACTATAGGCAATTGTTCCCTAGTATTTTCCAGCTTAACACCCGTTAAAATGTCCCAATTTAAAACGCAGTCGGCGGAAATCATTTTGTGTTTGTCACTGGTATGTTGAATGCCGGTAACTTTTGGTATGCCGCCGTTCCATAAAACTGCAATATCTTTAACTTTGCCAACTACTTTTCCTAGGCTGTCGTAGATTGTACAATCTAATAGTTGACTTAAATAGAATTCAGTTAATTGTTTTTGCATGACTTTCCTCCTTTGCAAATATAGAAAACCTTACGGCTGGGCTATTATAGTTGCCAGTACTGTACGTTTTAATAAAACTGAGGAGATTATTATTGAAGATTGAAGGTTGAACAATTATCAACTAAAGTATAACCTTTGCATGTATATAATGAAAGCATAATAAAGTGCCAAAAATTTTGTAATATGTATAGCATCTAAAACATAAAAAGTGTACTTCAAAATATTTTAAGCTAATATTTTAAAGTACACCTTTTTTGTGTGTATTGTATGGTATTGTATTACTTAGCTAAATTCAATAATATGAAAATAGTTAAAGAAGACATGAAATATTTAAATAGAGCTTTGGGATATGTATAGCCATTTTCTTGTTTAACGGTTATGCCATCAATATTTTTTTGCACGGAAAAGCTTTCAAGGGCTGCAAGTAATAGCAGCATGCAACCTGGTTGCCAATTACCACTAAACATAAGATAAATACAGTAGGCTAAGAAAAAAAAGTGTAATATGTAGTTAGCAATAAAAAGCATAGTAAATTTGTTAATCAGAACTACCCGCAACTTATTCTGTGGTGGTTTTCTAAAGAGTGCAGTCATTAGTTGAGTATAATAATAGTAACGCTTATATAAAAAAACATTAATTATTTCAAGAATAACAAAAAATATTGGTAATAGTTTCATGGAGACCTCCTACATAATACCAACATTATATACTAAAACAGCACAAAATTGAAAGGGCAGGAAAAAAGCTTGAAGTTAGTAGAATATACTACAGATGTCCTTTTGTGGTGAACTAATTAATATAAGTGAGAAAGTTGGCACTAAGTTTTAAAAAAAAGCAGGATAAGTTGTTCAAAAGTTTAGAGAAAAACATTGACAAGTATACAAAATCTTTCTTATAATGTTAGGCAGAAGTTGCAAGGATAGAAAATATTGTGACGAAAAAGGAAAATAAGGGAAAGAAAAGGTGAGTTTTATGAAAGCATGGAAGAAGGCTGTGGGTTTAACTTGTACAGCAGTACTTATGACTACAATGCTTACCGGTTGCGGCGGAACTAAAAAAGACGCAGCAAAAAGCGATGAAGTTGTAATTGGGGCGCATTTTGAATTAACAGGTGGGGTTGCTAATTACGGTAAATCCACATTGAATGGAGTACAGTTAGCGATTGATCAGGTTAATGCTAAGGGTGGAGTACTAGGTAAAAAAATTAAATTAGTACAAGGCGATAATAAATCCGAACCTGCTGAGGCGGGAAATATTGCAACCAAATTAATTACTCAAGATAAAGCAGTAGTGCTTATAGGGCCGGCAACTAGTGGTTGTGTTTCCGCAAGTATTCCTATAGCGACAGCTAATAAGGTGCCGTTAATGGCACCGGTAGCCACTGCACCAAGTATTACGGTGGAAAAAGATGGCAAAGTTAAGCCGTTTATTTTCCGGGCTTGCTTCATTGATCCTTTCCAAGGTCAAGTTATGGCCGTATTTGCTGAAAAAACTTTAAAAGTTAAAAATGTTGCCATTTTATTTGACTCTTCTAGTGAGTACTCTAAAGGGTTAACAGATGTATTTACAAAAACCTTAGAAGATAACGGAGGAAAGATCGTTGCTAAGGAGGCTTTTTTGGCTAAGGACGTAGATTTTAAGTCTACGTTAACTAAAATAAAAGCTAGTAATCCACAAGCCATTTATGTCCCTGCATACTATGAGGAAGTTTCAAAAATTATTAAGCAGGCTCGCGAAGTTGGCTTGAGTTGTCCAATTTTGGGTTCTGATGGATGGGATTCTCCTAAACTAGCTGCAATTGCAGGTAATGAAGCTTTGAATAATACTTATTTTTGCAGTGCCTATTCCTCCCAAGATAAAGAGCCGACAGTGCAGAACTTCATTAAGGATTATAAAGCTAAATATAAAACGGATCCTGATAATTTTAGTATACATGGTTACGATGCCGCAATGGTTGTTGTTGAAGCAATTAAGCGTGCAGGCAGTACAGATGGAGTGAAAATCGCCCAAGAGTTGTCCAAGATGAAGGACTTCCCCGTGGCTACAGGTAAGTTTACAGTTGATGCTAACCATAACCCGGTATCTGGTGCCGTTATCATCGAATTAAAAGATGGTGTTCAGACTTTCAAAGAAAAAATTACTTTGTGATTAGTCATCTTTAATTCAATCCAGCGTCGGGTTGAGGGTTTAACTTCAATCTGGCGCTTTCTTTGTCTAAAAATGGGTTAGTCTCTTTACTTCTTATAGATAAAAATATCAAAGAAGTAGAGGTTAATAATAAAGATTTTGGAGCTAAATGAGGGGGCAAAAAAATGAAAAGCATGACAAAAGTTTTATCCATGATGTGTGCAGGGTTATTCATGGCAAGTGTTTTTGCCGGTTGCGGCGGAGAAAAAAAAGCAGGAGATACCATAAAGGTTGGTGCAGATATTGAATTAACCGGTGGTAGCGCAAGTTATGGCAAATCGGCACAAAATGGTATAAAGTTAGCTTTTGATCAAGTTAATGCCAAGGGCGGTGTCCTTGGTAAGAAAATGGAACTTGTAGTGGCCGATAACAAATCTGAGGCTGCTGAAGCTACAAATGCAATGCAAAAATTGGTTGCACAAGATAAAGTTGTGGCAGTTATTGGGCCTAATCTTTCTTCCGCAGTTATTGCATCTACAGCAGTTAATACAGGAGCAAAAGTATTAGTTATTTCACCAATGGGTACCAATCCTAATGTTACGGTTGATAAAGACGGTAAAACTAAAGATTTTATGTTTAGAGCGTGTTTTATTGATCCTTTCCAAGGTACGGTTATGGCAGCCTTTGCTAAAGATACTTTAAAAGCAAAGAAAGTAGCTATTTTGATTGATAACTCTTCTGATTATTCTAAAGGGTTGGCACAATTTTTTGAAACAGCTTTTGTTAAGGGTGGCGGAGCTATAGTAGCCAAAGAATCTTATCTGCAAAAGGATACTGATTTTAAAGCAACTTTGACAAAAATTAAAGCTGCTAATCCGGATATGATTTATGTTCCTGGATATTATCAAGAAGTTGGTATGATTGTAAAACAGGCTCGCGAGATGGGACTTACGGTTCCAATGGCAGGTGGCGATGGTTGGGATAGTGCTAAACTTCCTGAAATTGCCGGTAAATCTGCTTTGAATAAGACTTTCTTCTCTAGCTTATATTCCGCAGAAGATAAATCAGAACTAAACAAAAATTTTGTTGCTGAATATAAGAAAGCTTATAATGAGACTCCTGATGTTTTTGCTGCTCTAGCATATGATTCTGCAATGTTAATTGTTAACTCAATTAAGACAGCTAATTCTGCTGATTCAGTTAAAATTAAAGATGCTTTGGCTAAAACAGCTGGGTTCAATGGTGTTGCAGGCAGTGTTACCTTTGATCCTCAGCATAATCCTGTAAAGAGTGCCTTTATTATCGAGTATAAAGATGGTGCACAAGCATTTAATACTAAGATTAACCCTTGATTATTTTAAATAGTGGGCTGCAAAAAGCGGCCCACTCTACTCATTTCTAAGGCAGGAGGAATTTATTATTATGGATATGGGATCATTTGCACAGCAATTTGCCCAACAGTTAATAAATGGTATATCTTTGGGTAGCATTTATGCTTTGATCGCATTAGGATATACGATGATTTATGGCATCATTAAATTAATCAATTTTGCTCACGGTGATATTTATATGTTAGGCGCCTATATGGGTTTTGTGGCGACTACCACTTTAGGACTATCTTTTGTTCCAGCACTAATTTTTGCTATGGTTGCAGCTGGTATAGCCGGTATCATTATTGAGCGTGTTGCCTATCGACCTATGCGTAATGCCCCACGTATTGCTATTTTGATTACAGCAATTGGCGTTTCTTTTTTCTTGGAGTATGGCATGATACTAATTGCTACTCCGCAGCCACGTACTTTCCCCGCGGTATTTGAAGCTAGCGTATATAATTTTTCTGGTTTAATTGTAAATAGCCAGCAGATTCTTATCTTAGTTATTTCTCTAGTTCTTATGGCTGGATTAACTTATATCGTAAATCACACTAAAGTAGGCAAGGCTATGAGAGCGGTGTCTTTTGATGCTGATGCTGCTCGTCTTATGGGTATAGATATTGATAAAATTATTTCTATGACTTTTGCTCTGGGTTCTTCCTTAGCAGCAGCGGCAGGCGTTTTAGTTGGTGTTTATTATAATTCAATAGATCCTTTAATGGGAATGATGCCGGGCTTGAAGGCCTTTATTGCTGCTGTACTTGGTGGTATAGGTATTATTCCCGGAGCTATGTTGGGTGGAGTTATCATGGGCATAGTCGAAGCTATGGTCAGTGGCTTCTTCTCCTCTACCTTCCGCGATGCAGCGTCTTTTGTCATCTTAATCTTAATCTTGCTTTATAGACCTTCGGGTATATTGGGCAAGAACATTAAAGAGAAAGTGTAGGTGGGGATATTATGAATAGTATAAAAAAACATGATCTGGCCACCTTAGGCGCTTGCGCAGTTCTCTTTGCTATAGTTCAGACGTTACTTTTCGTAGATTTTATTGGGCCTTTTTGGGAATTAAATATTATTCTTATTTTAATTAATGTTATTTTGTCTGTCAGCCTTAATCTTATTAATGGTTATACAGGACAATTTTCTATCGGTCATGCAGGATTTTTAGCAGTAGGAGCTTATACCGGAGCGATTATAACAGTAAAATTGGGCTTACCTTTTGAATTGGCTTTAGTAGTGGGGACGCTATGTTCAGCCTTGCTGGGTTTCTTGATTGGGCTTCCTACCTTACGGTTAAATGGTGATTATTTAGCCATTGCCACTTTGGGTTTAGGTGAGATTATTCGTATTTGTATTTTAAATATAGAATATGTAGGCGGGGCTTCCGGACTTATGGGCATTCCACGTTTTACTACTTTTGCCTGGGCTTTTTGGATCACGGTTTTCATTATTTTTGTTATTAAGAATTTTAAGAATTCAGCCCCCGGACGTTGCTGTTTAGCTATTCGTGAAAATGAAATAGCGGCTGAAACTATGGGCATTGATACAACTAAGTATAAAGTAATGGCCTTTACTATTGGTGCAGGTTTTGCCGGTACGGCAGGCGTCTTATTTGCTCATTATTTTTATATTGCACATCCTGCTTCTTTTACTTTCATGCGGTCTTTCGATATCCTAACTATGGTGGTTTTGGGGGGATTGGGTAGTATGACCGGAGCTATTACAGGTGCAGTGCTTTTAACGGCTATTTCTGCCGTCTTGGCTGAATATCCTGAATGGCGTATGGTTATTTATTCATTGACTTTAATTATATTAATGATCAATAGACCTCAAGGACTATTTGGCAGTAAGGAATTGAGCTTAAAAATGTTTCGGTTAGGAGGTAGCAATAGTGGAAGAGCTACTGAAAGTAAATGATGTTTCTATGATTTTTGGCGGATTGAGAGCGGTTTCCAATTTTACGATGGAAATTAATAAGGGAGAATTAGTAGGACTTATCGGCCCTAATGGTGCCGGTAAAACTACAGCTTTTAATATGTTAACAGGAGTTTATGAACCTAGTGAGGGTGAAATAACTTTTGAAGGCAAAAGAGTTAATGGTAAAAAACCTTATCAAGTAACGGCTATGGGTATGGCACGAACTTTTCAGAATATTCGTTTGTTTTCCGAACTATCTGTTATTGATAACGTTAAAATTGCCTATAATATGCATATACAATATTCTTTAGCTGAGGCAGTTTGCCGGTTTGGACGTTACTTTAATGAAGAAGAGGCTGTAACTAAAAAGGCTATAGAACTTTTAAAAATTTTCAAACTAGACCGGTATAAAGATGAAATGGCAAAAAATCTTCCTTACGGAGAACAACGTCGTTTGGAAATTGCTAGAGCTTTAGCAACAGAACCAAAGCTTTTGTTGTTAGATGAACCGGCGGCCGGTATGAATCCTCAAGAAACCCATGAACTTATGGAAATGATTCGCTGGATTAGAAAAGAATTTGATTTGAGTGTCTTACTTATTGAGCATGATATGAGTTTGGTTATGGGCGTATGCGAACGTATCTATGTGTTGGAGTATGGGTTCTGTATTGCCAACGGTTTGCCTGAGGAGATCAAACACAATAAACGCGTTATAGAAGCGTATTTAGGCGAGGAGGTATCATAATGTTAAAGGTTGAGCATATTGACGTATTTTATGGTGCCATTCACGCAGTTAAGGATCTTAGTATAGAAGTGGCTCAGGGCGAGATAGTTACATTAATTGGTTCTAACGGAGCCGGTAAATCTACAACTTTGAGAACTATTTCCGGGTTAATGAAGCCCAAAAGTGGTACAATAGTATTTGAAGATAAGAATATTGCCGGAGTGCCCGCCCATAAAATCGTAGCTAGCGGTTTGTGCCAAGTGCCTGAAGGACGTCATGTTTTTGCCAATATGACGGTTTTGGAAAATTTGGAAATGGGTGCATACTTGCGTAGTGATAAAGATGGCATTGCTAAGGATATGGAAGATGTTTTCCAAAAATTCCCACGTTTATTAGAGCGTAAAGAACAAGTTTCAGGAACTTTATCAGGCGGGGAACAACAGATGTTAGCCATGGGGCGTGCACTTATGAGTCGTCCTAGACTACTTTTACTAGATGAACCGTCTATGGGTCTTGCACCACTTTTGGTAAAAGAGATTTTCCATATTATTCAAGAAATAAATGCAGCTGGGACCACAGTGCTTTTGGTTGAGCAAAATGCTAACATGGCCTTATCAATTGCAGCTAAAGCTTATGTTTTAGAAACCGGTAAAATTGTTTTAGCAGGAACAGCGCAAGAGCTGGCCAGCAGCGAAGCAGTAAGAAAAGCATACCTAGGCGGCTAAGCCGGAAAGGAAGTGTAACAAATGATTGTAAGAGAGTTAATGAGTCCGGAAGTTTTAACAATTAGTGAAGATAAATCCATGTTAGAAGCTCGTGAATTGATGCGTTCTCATAATTATCGTCGTATTCCCGTTGTGGATGATATTAAACGCATTCGTGGTATTATTACAGATGGGGATATTGGCAGGAGCGAGCCTTCAGATGCCAGCACTCTTTCTAAATATGAGGCAAGTTATTTATTAAGTAAGCTTAAAGTTCGAGATGTTATGACTAAAGCCGTTATTACCGTACGAGAAACAGATGGCATAGAAATAGCAGCCTATCAGCTCTATAAGAATAAAATAGGAGCTTTGCCTGTAGTTAATGATGAGAATAAACTTTGTGGTATTATAACAGATAGCGATATATTTAAAGCTTTTGTAGATATTATGGGTTATGCTCAAACCTCCACTAAGCTTACTATTGATACAACCGATAGAATTGGCGTTGTTGCTGATATTGCCGGCATTTTCAAAAATAGAGGCATAAATATTATTTCTATGGTAACTCGTAATGTGAGTAATAATCACGCAGAGATTGTTCTTCGTGCTGATTTAACAAATGGATTGGATATTGTGGAAGAAATCAGAGAGGCTGGGTTTAATATTACAGATATTTCCACTTTGAAGGCGGGACAGTAAAATGTCAGGCAAGCAGGAGAAGTATTATGTTGGTGATATTGTAAGGATGAAAAAAGCGCATCCTTGCGGGTCCTACGAATGGGAAATTACTAGAACCGGGATGGATTTTGGTCTTAAATGTCGCGGGTGCGGAAGGTTTGTTATGATTCCACGATCTAAATTTGAGAAAGCAGTGAAAAGTATTTTGGAGTCAATGCACGCTGATGACTGAAATAAGGAAGACCCCAAAACTTATGTTTTGGGGTCTTCCTTTATGTTATAATTACCACAGTAGTGCTATATTTGCTCATAGTAATTTTATTATAAAGGAGGAGTTCCCTTGATCAGAAAAGCAATGCTAGCAGATGCACCGGCTATTGCCAAGATATATGAGTATTACGTTTTGGAGACTACTATTACTTATGAAGTTGAGCCACCGGATGCGAAAGAAATGTCTAATCGTTGGAAAAATATTAGCGCAAATTATCCGTATTTGGTTATGGAGGAAAAAGGCCGTGTTATTGGATATGCTTATGCCGCTCGTTTTAGAGAGCGTAAAGCTTTTGATCCGACTACAGAAGTATCAATATATCTTGATAAAGACTATTGTGCCGATGGACGCGGACCAATGCTTATGAAGGCCTTATTTAAAGAATTGGAAGCTTATCCTTATGCTACAGCAGTTGCTTGTATCAGTAGCAATAATGAATTTAGTGCTAAATTTTGTAAGAAAGTCGGATTCCACTATGTTGGGACTTTGGAAAATGTGGGATATAAAAAAAATCAGTGGTTGGGATTAGCTGAATACACAAAAAAATTGGGAGGGTGGGAAAAGCACCGATAAGTGTTGTGTTGTAGATAAGATGTTTGTAGGGATATTTTATTTAACAATAGGGAGGATAAAGATATGTTAGAACAATTAAGGGAAGATGTATTTAGAGCTAACATGGAGCTCCCGGCTCGAGAGTTGATAATATACACATGGGGCAATGTTAGTGGCATTGACAGGAAAACAGGATACGTAGTTATTAAACCTAGCGGCGTTCCTTATGAAAATATGAAAGCAGCAGATATGGTAATAGTAGATTTACAAGGAAATATTGTTGATGGTAAATTAAAACCATCTTCAGATTTGGCTACACATTTGGAATTGTATAAATACTACGGGGATATTGGCAGCATCGTCCACACTCATTCGAGATGGGCAACTATATGGGCGCAAGCAGCTATGTGTATTCCTGCATTGGGGACGACTCATGCGGATTATTTTTCAGGGGATATTCCGTGCACTAGGTCATTAACTAGTAGTGAAGTATTTGGCAATTACGAAAAAGAAACAGGTAAGGTAATAATAGAGACAGTAGATTCTAAGAAAGTTATGGATATTCCGGCTGTCTTAGTATCTAATCATGGACCGTTTATTTGGGGTAAGGATACTTGTGAAGCTGTATATAATGCAGTTGTTTTGGAAGAAGTTGCAGAAAGAGCGTATTATTCTTTGCAATTGAACAAAGAAGCAAGAATGTCGGCTTTTCTTTTGAAAAAACACTATGAGCGGAAGCATGGTGAAAAAGCCTATTATGGACAGGATTAGAGGAATACTTTTGTATATTGCTTATTATGGTTTTATCAAGAGTGCTATGCTATAATTATAGGCGTAAAGCAGGCGGGGAAATATTATTTCTCAAAAAAGCAGGCTTGGCCTGCAAATCTAATCATCAAAGGAGATGTTTGGGAATGAAGTGGAAGACTTTGGCAGTAACAGCCATGGCCGGGATGATGTTGTTAGCAGCTGGCTGCGGCGGCAGCAGTGATAAGAAAGCTGCTGACACAAAGAGTGGGGAACAAGCTTTGAAGGGGAAAAAATTAATAATGTATGTATCTTTTCATGAAGATACAGCAAAAGCGTTAGCAGAGGATTTTAAAAAGAAAACAGGCGCGGATGTGAGCTTTATACGTTTACCGACTGGGGAAGCCGTAGCTCGGTTGACGGCGGAAAAAGCGTCTCCGAAAGCAGATGTTTGGTTAGGTGGAACTTCTGATGCCCATGCGTTAATGAAGGAAAAAGGGATTACTGAAGCGTATGTTTCTAAAAATGAAAAAATGATTCCGCAAGAGTATCAGGACAAAGAACATTTTTGGCATGGATTGTATCTAGAGACGTTGGCTATTGGTTATAATCAAGCACGTTATGAGAAAGAGTTTAAGGCAAAAGGAGTCAAGGCACCTACTTCTTTAGAGGACTTATTAGCTCCTGAATATACCGGAGAAATTATTACTCCTGATCCTCGTAAATCAGGAACAGGATTTACGTTCTTAAGCTCTGTCGTACAATCTATGGGTGAAGATAAAGCTTGGGATTTTTTGAAAAAATTTAAGGGGCAAGTTGCACAATTTACACCTAGCGGCTTCACTCCAGCTCAAAAAGCAGGAGCTGGTGAATATTTGATTACAGTTAATTTTGTTGCTGACCAAAACTTAATTAGCAATAAAGGACAAAAGCTTGTCAGCACTATTTATACTAATGCAGGTTGGAGCGTAGTTCCTGTTTCTAAACTTAAAAATAAAGCTAATGAAGATGTAGCTAAGGCTTTTATTGATTATTGCTTGACTAAAGATGCAGGGGAGATTATTTCTAAAACAACTAATGCTATAGCTTGCAATCCAGAAGTTGCACCTCCGACTGGTCAAAAGCCTTTAAAAGAGCTGCCATTGTTTAAAGCGTATGATTTTGTTAAAGCTGGGTCTATAAAAAATGAATTATGTGATAAATTTTTTAACTTATAATTTATAAACAATATAATGCTTACTCCTGCTAAATTATTTAGCAGGAGTAAGGTTATTTTTTATCACTTTTGATTTGAGGGAGTTTTGATAAGATGACAGGATTAACTGCTGGACATGAAAAAACAGGTTGGCGCTCAGAACTTAAGGTATTATTCAGAGAACCACCGTTATTAATCAGCATTATCATTATTTTCGCTTTTTTTGGATTATTTATTTTATTTCCCTTTTTCAAGCTATTGTTTGTTCCTACAGCTACAGATTGGATGAGGGCGATTACAGGTAAAGAATTTATCGAAGCTTTTCGCAATACTATGTTTTCCTCATTGCTTGCTACTACATCAGCTATTATTATAGGGTTTATATACGCTTATGCAATTAACTATGTTGATATACCAGGTAAACGTTTTTTTCAGATAGTAGCTCTTTTACCTACAATGGCTCCTTCTGTTGTTTCCGGGTTGGCATTTATTATGTTGTTTGGTCGTCGAGGATTTATTACTTGGAATATTTTGCACTTGAAGACAGATCTCTATGGTTGGTTTGGCCTTTGGGTCGTCCAAACCATAGCTTTCTTTCCTTTGGCTTATATAACTATTTCCGGAGTTTTAAAATGTATCAGCCCCAATTTGGAATTGGCAGCACAAAATTTGGGAGCTCACGGTTGGCGCTTATTTAGGACTGTAACTCTAAAGTTGGCAATACCCGGTATTGCCAGTGCTTTTTTACTAGTGGCTATTAATAGTTTAGCTGATTTTGGTAACCCTATGCTGGTTGGGGCTAACTACCATGTTTTGGCAACAGAAGCATATGCTCAAGTTGTAGGGGCGTGGGATTTACCTATGGGTGCCACACTCAGTGCTTTTTTGGTTATTCCTACGGTTTTAGTTTTTTTTGTACAGAGATACTATTTGGAAAAAAGATCTTACGTAACTGTCACGGGGAAACCGGTAGCTGGTCTTACTAGAGTTACTGTTAGTAATACGGCAAGGTGGTTTTTCTTTGGATTTTGCAGTTTTATGTGTGCAGGGATTTTGTTGATAATTGGTGTTGTTTGTTTATTTGCTTTTACCAAGACGTTTGGTTATGACTATGCTTTTACCATGGAACATTTTGCCGAGGGTGTTTTACAATCTGCTAATATGCGCAACAGCTGGGTAGCGGCTATGTCTACTGCGGCTATTACTACGATTTTTGGTATTGCCTTAGCGTTTTTGACAGTACGTAAACGTTTTCCGGGTCGTAATATTATGGATTTTTTAGCTATGTTGCCAGTATCTTTACCTGGAACTTTTATTGGACTGTCTTTGATTATGGCTTTTAACGCAGGTGTTTTAGAACTTACAGGGACTCTTACCATTATTATTCTTGGTATGACGTTGCGACAGTTACCGATAGGTTATAGGCAAGCTGTAGCAGGGCTTAAACAAATTGAAAAGTCGTTAGAGCAGGCTTCCACTAATTTGGGGGCTAACAGTTTTATTACATTTAGACGCATTATTTTACCAATGCTCAAAAATTCACTATCTGTTAGTTTTGTATATTCTTTTATGAAAGCAATGAATACACTAAGTACAGTGATTTTTTTGGTATCGCCGGAATGGAATTTGGCATCTATTAACATCCTAAGTTTGTCTGATCATGGTTTTCTTGCTGTTGCAAGCGCTACAGCCGTGGGCATGATGCTTACGATTTTCGTTACTTTTGGCGTAGTAAAATTGATTTTACGGGATCAGATAAATATTTTTGATTTATAGGAGGAGAAAATATAATGTCAGAATTAGTTTTAAAATTGAAGAATCTTAATAAATATTTTGGTGATATTCAGGTTATTCATAATGTTAACTTAGATATTGAAAAAGGGGAATTTGTAACTTTTTTAGGACCTTCAGGTTGTGGGAAAACAACATTGTTAAGGATGATTGCCGGGTTTTATGAGGCAGATGAGGGTGAGATTTTACTTAATGGCAAACGCATAGATAAAATTCCTCCTTATAACCGTAATACGGCAATGGTTTTTCAAGAGTACGCCTTGTTCCCTCATATGACAGTATTTGAAAATGTAGCTTACGGACTAGAGGTTCGTGGTGATGCTAAAGATAATTTGAATGACAAAGTAAAACGGGCTTTGGATTTAATGCAGCTGCGTGGAATGGAAAATAGATATCCAAATCAAATGTCAGGAGGTCAACAGCAACGTGTAGCGGTGGCTCGTGCTTTAGTTATGAATCCGGAAGCATTGCTCTTAGATGAACCTTTGTCTAACTTGGATGCCAAATTGCGGGAATCTGTGCGGGTAGAATTACGTCAAATTCAACAAAGGATGGGGTTGACAACTATTTATGTTACCCACGATCAATCTGAAGCATTGTCAATGTCAGATAAAATTATTGTAATGAAAAAGGGCTTTATTCATCAAATAGGTACGGCTCATGAAATTTATTTTGAGCCGGCAACTACGTTCGTGGCAGATTTTATTGGTACAACAAACCTTTTGGAAGTCAAGGCTACTGCTGACAAACAGGTTACATACGAAAATATATCCATCGTTACTAATAACAGTGTTAATGTTGGTAGGGGTTATTGCTTAAGCATTAGGCCTGAATCACTTTACCTATCTAAAATAGAAGTGCAGGGTGCTGGTATTACTAATATCTTAGGAACAATTAAAGAAAAAATGTTTTTAGGAGAAAAGGTCAGATATTTTTTAAGTGATGAATATGGTAAAAATTGGATTGTAGATATTTTTGACCCAGGTAGACAGATTTACAACGATAAAGTATACATGTCATTTATGAGCGAAAAAGCTTGGATTATTGATGAAGAAAAAATTCATTTAGATTAAGGCTAAAAGGTGTGAGGTTAATGACCAAATTATGGGAAAAGGCAGCGCAGATTCGTGAAGATTTAGTAACGCTTATTTACAAATCCGGTGGCGGGCACATTGGTGGAGACTTAAGTGAGACAGATATTTTGGTTACACTATATTACAAATATTTACATTGTTCTCCTTCCTTAGTAAACGATCCTAATCGTGACCGTTTTATCCTAAGCAAGGGACATTCTGTAGAAACACTTTATTGTATTTTAGCTGATTTGGGATATTTTCCTAAGAGCGATTTAGATAATTATAGTGGATTTAATTCTAAATATATTGGGCACCCCAACAATCATGTAAATGGAATAGAAATGAATACAGGATCCTTGGGCCACGGCTTATCATTAGGGGTGGGTATGTCTTTAGCAGGGAAAATGGATAAGAAAGATTATAGAGTATATGTAGTCATGGGTGATGGTGAACTGGCAGAAGGATCAGTATGGGAAGCTGCTATGGCCGCTGCCCATTATAGATTAGATAATTTAACGGTTTTTGTGGATAGAAATCATTTGCAAATATCAGGGGATACGGAAAAGGTAATGTCACAAGATAGTCTGCAGGAACGTTGGGGTGCTTTTGGCTGGAATACTATCACAATCAATGGTAATAAAATCGGAGAAATTTCTCGCGCTATTGAAATAGCACAGAAAAATAGCGAAAATCCTACGATTATTATAGCAAATACAACTAAAGGTTGTGGTTGTCCTTCTATAGAAAATAAAGCGGAGTGGCATCATAAGCTGCCAACTTTGGCTGAGTACAAAACCCTTTTGGCAGAAATTAGAGCAGGAGGTGTAAGCCATGAATAACATTGCTAATAAAGCTGTTATTTGTGATGTTTTACTTCAAGCGGCTAATAAGGATAAAAACATTGTTGTTTTATGTAGCGATTCTAGGGGTTCAGGGTCTATGACTGCTTTTGCAAATAGTAATCCTACGCAATTTATTGAGGTTGGGATTGCTGAACAAAATCTGGTAGCTATTAGCGCAGGGCTTGCTAGTTGTGGGAAGAAAACATATGCAGTTTCTCCTGCAAGTTTTTTAAGTACACGTAGTATGGAGCAAGTAAAAGTTGACGTAGCTTATTCTAATACTAATGTAAAACTGGTTGGCATTAGTGGGGGTATCAGTTATGGTTCTTTGGGGGCTACTCATCATTCCGTTAATGACATTGCTATTATGTCGTCTATTGCCAATATGCGTGTTTATCTGCCAAGTGATAGATTTCAAACAAAAGAATTAATAGAAAAGCTTTTGCAGGATAAAAAACCAGCATATATTCGTGTTGGCAGAAATGCTGTAGAAGATGTTTATACAGATGGAAAAATAGATTTTACATTAGATAAGGCGACGGTAGTGACTGAAGGTAATGATATAGCGATTATTGCTTGTGGTGAAATGGTTAGCACGGCTAAAGTTGCTGCTGACCAATTGCAAACTCAGGGAATTAAAGCTCGCGTATTGGATATGTATTGTTTGAAACCTCTGGATAGACAAGCAATACAAAAGGCTGCTGAGGAATGCAAGGGGATAATAACGATAGAAGAACATAGTTGTTATGGAGGTTTGGGATCATTGGTGTGTAGTGTTGTTGCGCAGACTTGTTTTACTAAAGTTAAGGTTTTGGCCTTGCCTGATGAACCGATAGTTTCAGGAAAATCACCACAGATTTTTGCCCATTATGGTTTGAATTCTGCTGGTATCATGGCAGCAGTTAAAGAGATATTAAAATAATTTGAAAAAAAGAGCATTTTTGCAGTGCAAAAAATCTTAATTTAAGGTAAAATTAGACAATAGATTGTATTAAGGGAGAGATGTTTGTGAGTACAAATTTAGAAATGGGAATTGTGGGCTTACCGAACGTAGGGAAAAGCACGTTGTTTAATGCTATAACTAAGGCAGGCGCTGAAGCGGCCAATTACCCTTTTTGTACAATAGAACCTAATGTAGGTGTAGTAGATGTGCCGGATGAAAGGTTACAAGTTCTTGGTACCATGTTTAAGTCTAAAAAAATTGTACCAGCCGGCATGAGATTTGTTGATATAGCGGGACTTGTAAAAGGCGCATCCAAGGGAGAAGGGTTGGGGAACAAGTTTTTAGCCCATATCCGTGAGGTTGATGCTGTGGCTCAGGTAGTCCGTTGTTTTGTGGATGGAAATGTTACTCATGTAGAAGGAAGCATTGATCCTGTACGTGATATAGAAATTATTAATACAGAGTTATGTTTGGCAGATATGGAGACAGTTGAAAAAACGTTAACCAGATTAAGAAAGTTGGGCAAAGCCGGTGACAAGACCATACCTGCTAAAATTCTTCTTGTGGAAAAAATTCTAGGAGCATTGGGTGAAGCAATACCGGCTCGCCGTTTGGATTTGGCAAAAGAAGAAAAGGCGTTTTTGAGTGAGCTGCAGCTATTAACCATGAAACCAGTGCTTTATGTTGCAAATGTTAGCGAAGAGGAGGCCGCCGATGCCTCAGGTAATTCATATGTGCAAGCCGTAAAAAAATATGCCACAGAAGACGGGTCTGATGCTATTATTGTTTCAGCCAAGGTAGAGGCAGAAATTGCTGAATTACCTCTAGCGGAAGCTAAAGAATATTTAGAGATGGCCGGGCTGGAAGAAGCTGGGCTAAATCGGTTGATTAAAGCAGGATTTAAACTACTGGGATTGATGACTTTTTTAACAGCAGGAGAGATAGAATCTCGGGCTTGGACTATCGTTCAAGGCTATAAGGCACCACAAGCTGCTGGGAAGATTCATACTGATTTTGAAAAAGGTTTTATTAGAGCAGAGATAGTTTCTTACAATGATTTAATTGCCTGTGGCTCCAAGGCGGCGGCAAAAGAAAAAGGTCTAGTACGATTAGAGGGCAAAGATTATGTTATGCAAGATGGAGATGTTGTTGAGTTTAGATTTAATGTCTAAGAAACAGCACTTTTGTATTTAGTGTTATTAAGGTTTAAGGAGAGGACATTTAGATATGCTATTTGATACACATATGCATGCTGACTATTCTTGTGATGCACACCAAACTATTGTCCAGGCAATAGCAGCTTCAAAGGCAGCAGGCGTAGGTATGATTTTAACGGAGCATTGGGACAGAGATTATCCTACTAATCCGGATGAATTCCTATTCGACCTGTCAGAGTATTTTGCTAAAAATAGTAAATATCGTTCTGAAAGGGTGCTCTTAGGTATTGAAGTAGGCATGCAAAAACATTTGTCAGTTTTGGATAATAAAACTATAAGTGAGTACCCTTTTGATGAAGTAATTGCGTCTATGCATTGCATGAATGGTCGTGACATGTATGAACCCACTTCTTATGACGGTCTTACTAAGCAGCAGGCAGTAAAAGAATATTTAGAAGAGTCCATTGCCTGTTTGCAATTATATAGAGACTTTGATACCTATGGGCATATTGACTATATTAGTCGCTATATGCCTTATGAGGATCAAGAATTACATTATTTGGAACACCCTAAGTTGTGGGATCAGGTTTTTCAAATACTTATTGATGGAAATAAGGCCATTGAAATCAATACTCGCCGTTTAGATTTACCTAGCGCAGTGGAGAGTTTAATGGTTTTATATAAAAGATTCAAGGACCTAGGGGGACGCTATGTTACCTTGGGGAGCGATGCACATTATCCTGAGCATGTGGGCAGGAGAATGCAAGAAGCGGTGGCCGTTGCACGTCAGTGCAATCTGCAGCCGGTGTATTTTAAAAAGAGAGAACGTATAGTAATCAAGGAGGGGTCATAAAATGAGGGTTGTAAGATTTGCCGCGCAAGGCAACGATAGAATTGGCGTAATTGAAGAGGATAAGGTAAGAGCGGTATCCGGATCGTTAGATACTTTTTGGCAGCTGACAGACGATGTTTTTCCGTTGGCAGAGGTGCGTTTATTAGCACCCTGTGTTCCCAAACAGATAATTTGTGTTGGTTCTAATTACAAAAAACATTCTGCGGAAATAACCTTTGAGTATGCACATGAACCAATTTTGTTTGGAAAGGCCGCACATACTATTATTGGGCAGGGAGATACGATTATTTATCCACCGCAAACTAATAGGCTGGTCTATGAAGCAGAATTAGGGATAGTTATCAAACGTAAGATGCATAATATTACACCGGAACAAGCTTACCAATATATTTTGGGTTATACTTGCGCTAATGATGTAACTGCTAGAGATTTGCAATTGCAGGATAAACAATGGCTGCGTTGTAAGTCCTTTGATACTTTCTGTCCTTTGGGACCATGGTTAGAAACTGATTTGGATCCACAAGATTTAGCTATAAAATCATATTTGAATGGTGAGCTAAAGCAAGAAGCTCGCACTAGTGAAATGGTATATACTCCTTACGAACTTTTAAGCTATATTTCGCAAAATATGACTTTGGATGCTGGGGATCTGATTTTGACAGGTACGCCTCATGGCGATGGGGAGATGAACCCAGGAGATGAAGTTACCATAGAAATTGAGGGCATAGGAAAAATTAGTAACATTGTTAGAGAAAAATAAGAAAAGAAGACCTGCAACTAAAGTAATATGCACCCTGTTAAATAAACAGGGTGCATAACAACAGAGCAGGCCTTCTTTTTTATTTATTTAGCAGTATTGGCAGCATTAAGATTGAGAATTAAAGCGTAAGGGTCATCATTCTCTGTAATTTGCATTATGGGGGTACCATTTAGCCAAATGGTATCTTCAAGCAGAGAACATTCCGGTGTTTTTACCATTTTATCATGATAAACTTTTGCTAAGTTGCCTGCGATCAAATAGGCTCTTTCTAAGGAGCTCATGGAAGGAATGGCAGCCGGAGTACAAAAGATTCTGTTGTTAACTGTAATAAGCCCATTATCTTTATTAACCTTTACTTTGCCATTACTATAGGAGGTAATTTTGGCACTGTAATTATCTCGGCGTGCTACATTACCGGGATGGTCGGAAGGATTGAAGATTTCGCTGACGAAATTTTCTTTACTTTCTCCCATTTTTTCCAATACACGCTGCCAAGTAGCAGCACCGGCTCCTACATTATAGTTGGCGGCTTCGGTGTATTGAAATGCTTTTTCATCAGCGGCTTTTTCCATGGGTAAGGTTACATTTTTAGCGTTTCCGATGTTAGCTAATACATTAGCACCAATAATTGAGACAGCATCAGGATTTTGTGATTGATATAAAGCAGCTAGGACCTGTAGCGGCAGGGCTTTTTTTACGCCGTTAGCAGGGTCATTATTTTGACCATGGCCCATTTCATGCCCAACAACTAGGGCAATTTCATCTTCGTTGTAGTTAAGCATATCAAATAGACCTATATTCACACTCATATTATGTCCTAGGGTGCAAAAGGCATTAAATGTTTTTTGATTATTTACAAAATAATTATAAGGTTTTTCTCTGATAGAAGGGTCAGTTTGGGCTACGGCGTCAGATAATCTACTCATGATATCGGCAAGCATATCGTTAGCACGGGGATCATGGTTAACGCCAACCTTTTCTTTTATTTGTGTTAGATATTCATTGCGCCCCTTATCATCATTGTTAATGTAATTTACCTGTTTGTCTAGATAAGCATATTGGGCACCTATTCCAACGATAGCACCAATAGCAGAAGCGGCGTCAAAAGCAACAGCTTTTTGAGGGCATATTAAACTAGTGGCAAGGGTTACGCTAAGGGTTGCAGTTAAAAGGTGATGCAAAAAAAATTTGTTTAAATTTGGTTTTAACATTTTTTTCACCTCATTATTTTTCTGTTTTAATCATAATATATAAATAACTAAAATTCAAATATATGTTATAATTATAGCCACAAAAGTTAGAAAAGAAGGTTACTTATTGGTTACAAATATGACAGAAGGCAGTCCGCTTAAAATAATACTAGCGTTTACATTACCCTTATTTATCGGGAATGTATTTCAGCAAATGTATAATATAGCAGACGTAATTATTGTGGGACGAACGCTGGGCGTTGAAGCATTAGCGTCAGTAGGGGCAACTATACCTATTTTCATGGTAGCTATGGGAGCTACTATTGGAATGACCGGTGGCTTTGCCGTTGTTACAGGACAACGATTCGGTGCAGGTGACATGGTCGGAGTTAAAAAGTCGGCAGCGGTGTCCATAGTTTTGAGTGCCATTTATACTGTGTTTTTTATGCTTCTTACAGTATTGTTAATAGATTCTTTACTAAATATAATAAATGTACCTGCAGCTATTTTTTCTAATGCACATAGTTATATTAGCATTTTACTTTATGGTATAGGAGCAATGACATTATATAATTTGCTTGCTTCTTTGATGCGTGCCCTAGGTGATAGTAAAACACCCTTGTATTTTTTGATTTTGGCATCACTTATAAATATTATTTTGGCTTTGCTTTTTATAGTGTATTTTCAGTGGGGCGTTCCCGGTTCTGCACTGGCCTTGATTATTTCTGAAGGTATTTCAGGTTTATTATGTTTGTTTTATATTTATAAACAAGTACCTCTTTTGCATTTACAAAAAGAAGATTGGCATTTTAGCTGGCCTTTTGTGTGGGAACATTTGCGTATGGGAGTCCCAATGGCAGTACAGTTTGCTATTTTAGGTGCAGGTATAATAGTGCTTCAAGCGGTTTGTAATTCTTTTGGTTCAGATATAATTGCTGGCTTTACTTCGGCCGGGCGTGTTGAGCAATTGGCTCTACAGCCTATGATTTCCATAGGGTTAACCATGGCCGTTTATACAGCACAAAACTATGGTGCCCGCAAATTTGAACGTATTCGTCAGGGCGTAAAAGTTTGTTCAAAGATTTTATTGGGATTTTCAGTTATTGCCGCTATAAGCATATATTTTTTGGGCTCTGACATTATTATGCTTTTTTTAGGAGTTTATGATAAAGCGGTAGTAGACGCAGGTTTATTATACCTGCATCTTACAGTGCCATTTTACTTTTTTCTAAGTCAGATTTTTGTCTTTAGGAATGCTACTCAGGGCTTAGGGATTGCTATTATGCCTTTGGGAAGTGGAATCATTGAGCTGGTTTTTCGTAGTGGTGCAGCAATTATCTTGGGTAATTATTTTGGTTACGAAGGTATGTGCTATGCTAGTCCTGCTAGTTGGATAGGGGCTTCAATTTTTCTGACTATAGGTTATTTTTATTTTATAAAGATCTTAGAAAAAAAGAATAGCATAGATTTTAAATAAGGAGAATTAATATGAAAAACATTTTATTTTTGACTACGGGCGGTACAATTGTATGTGAAGCTACAGAGGATGGATTGATTCCCTCTTTAAGCGGTCAAGATATTATAGAACGTATGCCGGAACTTAAAACTCTTGGTAAAATTACAGTACAGGATATTTGCAAGTTAGATAGCAGCAATATACAACCTGAAAACTGGAGCCAGTGGGTAAAAATCATTGGTGATAATTATGATAAATATGATGGCTTTGTTATAACTCATGGAACAGATACTATGGCCTATACAAGCAGTGCCTTGAGTTATATGCTGATTAATTTGGGTAAGCCGGTAGTTCTTACCGGGTCTCAAGTCCCTCTTAATCTGGCAAATTCTGATGCACGTAGTAATTTAGATCTAGCATTTACTATAGCAACTAGTAATTTGACCGGAGTTTTTATTGCTTTTGGTAATAAAGTTATTAAAGGGGATTGTGCCAAAAAAATTTTTGCTAAAAACTTCAATGCTTTTGAAAGTGTAAATGAAACACCGGTTTTATTTTTTGATAAAAATGGAGTGAAAAAAAATTTACCGCAAAAGGAAATCTTTGGAGATTTCTTTGTGATGGAAAAACTTGAACCTAGGGTTATGGCTATTTCCATAACGCCTGGTTTAAAACCGGATATTATTGATTTTGCTATTGCTCAAGGTTATAAAGGTATTGTTTTGGAATGTTTTGGAGCCGGTGGCGTAGCCACTGACAAAAACGATTTTCTGCCTGCTATAAAACGTGCTATAAAAGCCGGAGTAAGAGTGGTATGTGTTAGTCAATGCCTTTTTGATGGAGTGGATTTGACTCTTTACCCTATGGGTATTTTGGCAGCACAAGCAGGTGTAGAGTCAGGTGGTGTCATGACTTTAGAAGCAGCTTTAACTAAATTGATGGTAGTATTAGCCAACGAGTAAAAGGAGGAATATGTTGTATGCCATATGTAAATATTAAAATCACTAAAGAGGGAAATGTTACTGCAGAGCAAAAAGCAGCTCTAATCAAGGGGACAACTCAATTGTTAGTAGACGTGCTGCACAAAAATCCAGCCACTGCGGTAGTAATCATTGAGGAAGTAGAGACAGATAATTGGGGAATCGGCGGTACAAGTGTTACAGAGCGCAGAAAGCAACAATAATGCTTGAGGCGTAACTGAAAGGTGGGTGGGCTATAGCAGAAAAAAACCTTGCGTTTTTTCTGCTATAGTGCTAATATGTACCCGTGCTTAGAGCAAAGAATACCAAAGGACATCGAAAGAGTTCTATTGGGAAAGATTGCTTAGATAGCACAAGACAGGTGAAAATAGAGTCAAAAAACGCTTGGATCTTTATGACCGAGACGTGTGGCAACGCAATAATAATGCGCACTTCTCGAGGAGGAGTGTGTTTTTTTTATGCAAATTGGTATTATTGGTATGGGTCGTTTAGGTAAAGCTTTGCAGGGAAATTTGCCTGGAACTTGTGCCGTAAGAGATTTTAGCAGCCGAGAAGCATTTATTAAGGCTTGTGACACAATTTTTCTAACAGTGCCCGATAACGCAGTAAAAGAAGTTGCTCTTGAACTAGCTAGCGGAGATATTACAGACAAAACATTTTTTCACTGCAGTGGAGCTTTAGACCTGGAACCGCTAGCATCTTTAGCTACAGGCGGAGCACATGTTGGTAGTTTACACCCTTTACAAAGTTTTGGCAGTGAGACAGCTATATTTTCCGGCATATATATGGCTTTAGATGGTGATAATGCGGCAAAAGCAAGAGGGAAAGATATTGCAGGCATATTAGGAGCAAAGATTTTTACTGTGCCGGTATCCGAACGTAAACTCTACCATGCTGCAGCATGTTTCGCCTCTAACTATGTAGTAACAGTTATGTCCATCGCCCAAGCTCTTATGAGCAGATGGACAGGAGATAACAAAGCGGCATTAACAGCTTTATTACCACTTTTGGGAGGAACAATACAGAATTTGCAGCAGGCCTCTGAAGCTGGCAAAGTTCTTACGGGCCCAATAGCAAGGGGGGATAATAGTACTGTTGCCGGCCATTTAGAAGTTTTGCCTGAAAAATATAAAGAAGTATATAAAGCATTAGGGAAAATAACAGTTGAGCTAGCAGAACATAATAAAAATATAACTGCTGAACAAGCAGAAGCTCTAATGAAATTATTATAATTTTTTACAGATAGTAAAAATATGACAAAGGGAGACGAAAGACATGATAACAACAGCAACAATTAGACAGATGAAGCAAGAAGGCAAGCCTATAACTATGCTAACCGCGTATGATTGTGCCATGGCTAGAATGGAAGATGAGGCAGGCGTTGATATGATTTTGGTGGGTGATTCAGTGGGGAATGTAATGCTGGGATATTCTTCTACAATTCCTGTCACTATGGATGAAATGATCCATCATACTAAAGCTGTTTGCCGCGGAGTATCCAATGCTTTAGTAGTAGGAGATATGCCATTTATGAGTTATCAGGCTAATGAAGACGAGGGACTTAGAAATGCAGGACGCTTTTTGAAAGAAACAGGTTGTACCGCAGTAAAGTTAGAAGGGGGAGCATCGGTTTGTAAACTAGTGGAGAGGATGGTGCTTGCCGGGATTCCTGTAGTTGGACATATTGGTTTAACACCCCAATCAGTTAATCAATTTGGGGGATTTAAGGTACAGGGCAAGGATTTAGCGGCGGCAAAAAAGCTAATTCAGGAAGCTAAAGAACTAGAGAGAGCAGGAGCTTTTGCCATTGTATTAGAATGTGTTCCTGCGGCACTTGCAAGTAAAGTAAGTAAGGAGCTAGTAATTCCTACTATTGGAATTGGTGCCGGTAAAGGTTGTGATGGTCAGGTTTTAGTTTGTAATGATATGTTGGGTATGAATAGTGGCTTCACACCAAAGTTTGTAAAAAAATACAGGGATTTGCATAGTGAAATCATAGGAGCGGTAAAAGAATATATTAATGATGTGCAAGGTAGAAGTTTTCCTTCTCAAGAACATACTTTTAAAATTGAGGAGGGAATAATTGAACAATTATATCCTACCAATAAAAAGGAAATTGTATAATTTTTAGCTATTCAAAAGAGTTTTAGTACATTAAAGCAGTTTATAAAACAGGAGGTAGTGTAAAGTGATATTGTGTAAGACCGTTGAAGCATTGCAACAAGAGGTTAAAACAGCAAAAAATACAAATAAAACTATAGGATTGGTACCTACCATGGGAGCCCTTCATACAGGACACGCATCTCTTATTGATGCCGCTAATAAAGAGAATGATATAGTGGTAGTAAGCGTATTTGTGAATCCAACTCAATTTGGACCTAATGAAGATTTAGAAAGTTATCCTCGCACTCTGGAAGCTGATTGTATACTGGCGGACAAAATGGGTGCTGATATTGTTTTTGCACCTACGCCTAAGGAGATGTATCCTTCCAAGGATATGACCTGGGTAGAAGTTTGTGGAGATATTACTAAGGTTTTGTGCGGGGCTACGCGCCCTATACATTTCCGTGGGGTGACGACAATAGTTTCCAAGCTTTTTAACTTAACACAACCGGACAAGGCCTATTTTGGACAAAAGGACGCACAGCAAGTACAAGTACTTACTCGGATGGTAAAAGACCTGTTTTTACCTGTGAAATTACGTATTATGCCTATTATTAGAGAACAGGATGGTTTGGCTAAAAGTTCTCGCAATACTTATCTATCACAAAAAGAACGTATGGCTGCCCTGATTCTTTCTAAGAGTTTAAAAAATGCAGAACAACTTTTCGCTAATGGGCAACTAAATGCGCAAAAAATAGTGGAAGAAACAACTTGTATGATTAAAAGTGAACCTCTTGCTGAGATTGACTATGTGAAAATCTATGCTATGCCTGAATTAACACCTGTCGATGGCCCTATGAGCGGTCGTAATTTGCTAGCACTTGCAGTAAAGTTTGGGAAAACTCGTCTTATTGATAATACAATTTTGGAGGTCAAATAATGTTATACACTATGTTTCATGGCAAAATTCACAGAGCAACAGTAACGGAAGCTAATTTGGAGTATATGGGATCTATTACCATTGATAGTGATTTGCTGCAACAAGCAGGAATTTTACCAGGAGAAAGAGTCCAGATTGTCGATAATAATAATGGTAATAGGCTGGAAACTTATACTATCGCCGGTGCTGCCGGATCAGGGATTATTTGTCTAAATGGTGCCGCAGCACGCAAAGTAGCCGTAGGTGATAAGGTTATTATTATTGCTTATGCGCAAATGACCGGCGAAGAGGCAGAAAAATTAGTTCCTCGAGTAGTTATGGTAGATGAGCACAACAAAGTTATTAAAAATTTAGCAAAAGAAATTCACGGAATGACTTGTGCAGAAGCAAAAAGTTGATATTTGTGATAGAATTAAATAGTAATAGCACATAAGCATTGGGTGTGAGTAAAAGAGAAAGAATTTTCTTTCTAACCACTATGCTTTGAAAGGGATATTGCTATGGACATAAAAATGCAAGCACAAGATTTCATAGAAAAATGGGGACATGAAGACGGTAAAAAAGTTAAAATCGTTTTTTTTGGGCAACCTGGAGCAGGAAAATCATCTCTTATTAATGAATTAGTTGGGGAAAAGATTGCTGCAACAAGTAGTATGACTGACACTACTCGTCAAGCACAAATGATTGAATATAATGAAGTTATTTTTGTAGATTTACCGGGGTATGATACCAGTGAATTTCCGGCTAATAAGTATTTTACTCAGTTTAATCCTCTACAATATGATTTGTTTCTCTGTGTATTTAGTGGAAAATTACAGCAAGCTGATATAAATTTTTTCAAAACATTGAAGCGACTAAATCGGCAGTGTATTTTTGTTCGTAATAAGGTTGATGGTCTCTATGCAGCAAATAAAACTGTGGAAGAAATTAAAACGGAAATTACTGATGATGTTTGCAGACAACTAACGAACCAAGTAAAAGTGTTTTTTACTTCTTGCAGAAAAAATCTTCCCGCCATTGAGCGTGGTATACCTGAATTGCAGGAAGAGATTATCTTGTGTTTGGAACCAACTCTTGGAGATAAATTTTTGCGTAATGCGAAAGCTTATACTAAAAGTATTTTGGCACAGAAAAAACAAGAGGCCGCTAAAGCTATTAATAAGGCTATGATTATGGCAGCCGGCAATGGTTTAAATCCATTGTTTGGTGTTGATGTGGGTATAGACGCCAAAATAATGGACATAATGTATAAGCGAATTCGTAAAATGTTTGAAATTAGTGAAGAAGAAATAAATACTGATGGCGGTAAGAATAAGCTGGTAAAAATTTTGGCACGTGGCCTTAAGAAAGATACTATTGTCAAAGGTTTGGAGACACTTATGACCAAGGAAATGAAGAAAAAAACAGCAAAATACATTCCCATTATTGGACAAGTAACCGCCATGAGTTTGGGTGCCGGCACTATGTATTATTTAGGTATGGAGTATTTGGATGCGTGCTATGCTTATGCACAAAAGCGTTTAGAAGAAGAAATAAAAATGAGGGCATGATGAGTATAGATAATGAAATGCTAAAGAAAAAACTTGCGGAGTTTGCTCAAGAAAAAGTGAATATTGCCTTCTTTGGCCCGCCGGGCTCCGGTAAATCCAGTACTATTAATGCTCTTTGTGGTGCAGAAGTTGTCACCGTGGGTGTTAACACGGATACTACGCTAGAGGCAAAAGTTATTGAACACGGAGAAGTAGCTTTTATTGACTTACCTGGTTATGGTACCAGTAAATTTCCGCAGAAAGATTTTTTTATCAAGTTTAATCCTTTGCAGTATGATTTATTTATTTGTGTCTTTGATGGTAAATTACGTAAGTCAGATACGGAATTTTTTCAAGTTATTACAAAGGCTGGTAAGCCTTGTGTTTTTGTACGAAATAAGATTGATGAAATCTATGATGAAGATAAAACAACGGATCAGTCACAGGATATTATTCGGCAGGATTTGGCAGGGCAAATAGGTAAAGAAGATTTTTCTTTAATCTTTATTTGTGCACGTGGAGATATGCTTACAGGTATAGAGGAACTGCAAAACTCTATTGTTTCCCAAATGGATGCGGCACGTAAAGAAAAATATTATATGGCAGCTAAGGTGCTTACTGAGGAATATTTGCAAGAGAAAAAAGAACTTGCCATGAAGTGCGTTAGTAAAAGTGCTAAATATGCGGCATTTAATGGATTAAATCCACTAATAGGTGTAGATGCGGCTATTGATGCAGCAATTATATATAATATGTATGAGAATATCCGCAAACATTTTGACATAAATGAAAAAATGGTAGTGGATAGTATTTTAACTATCACTACCAAAAATTTTCTGCTTAAGGGTATGAGTAAAAAGGGTATTACCATAATTTTGCAATCTATTACTAAAAAACTAGCATCTAAATCTGTATTTAAATACATACCTTTAGTTGGACAAGCAACGGCTGTTTGTGCGGGGTATAAAATTGTAAAAGAAGCGGGGGAAGAATACCTCATAGCCTGCTACCAAGCTGCACAGGAAAATATGCTAAGACGCTTAAATGCCAAAAAACAAACTTGAATAGAAAGAGAATGGCAGAATCTTTTATTAAAAGTTTTTACCTACAGATTATATATTGTTGCAAATTTTCCTTGAAGCTGGTTCCTAGTTCGTCTAAAAATTTATATCTTTTTCTGTATAAATTGCGCTTTTGTGATTTTACTTCATCTATAGTTTTTCGTTTTTCAACTATGGGAAGGTCAAAGAAACGCATATCGTTGGTGGCATTACCGCCTACTTCACGCCAGAATTCATCAAGATCCACCTTTAATTTTAAATCCATCCTTACATGAGTATTGGTATAAAACCCATTGTTTGATATAGCAGAGATTTTTTGGATCTTTAGTTGTTGTGCTAGCAGGCATAGTGAATATAAAATTAAATTTTTGGGACGATAACCAAAAAAATATTTGGTTAGTTCATGGACAATGCTGCTGCCGCCATAACTACCTTGCAAGGCACCAATTTTTATATTTGCATTATGATTTTCATCCTGATAAAACCAAAAGGTAATATGATATATTCTTTTTTCAGCTAATTGCAAGCTTATGGTCATTAAACCTTCCTTGCGATCAATATATTTAAAATCAAGCCCAATGCTAAGAGTATCATTTTTATAGGGAATTTCCCATAATACAAGGCGTTTATCATAATAAATGTTTTGTAGGGCAACTTCGTTAAAAACATCAGCACAAAACAAAAAGTGTTGCTCTAAGATGGCTAGTCTCTCTTGAATGGTTGATTGATGATAAAATAAATGCCTTGTTAATTGTTCATAAAAAATCGCATTATTTTTTTCTATGACTTGCAACTTATCATTGCTTTTAAAAACTTGATTTAGAGCATCTATTTCTTTGTGGGCAAAAAAAGAGCGCACACAAAAGACCACGAATCTTTGCATGCTAAAATCGCTGCGATCGCGATGGTGTAATATTCTTTTTCCTAAACCAATATAGGTTTTCAACAGTTGTCTCTCCAATACAATTTTTTGTTTGTTTAATATAAATTATTGGTTGATTTTTAAAAATTGTTATAAATTTATTATTACAACATTATAATTATCAAATAGTCTGGATAAAAAAGCAAGAAAAATTTTCTGTTGGATTTAGGCAGATAAAAAGTAATAATAGGGTATATAATTTCCTATAAACTGATGTATAAAACAACTTGCCTAGGGTAAAATATTATGCTATATTATTCAAGCAGTAAAAAGCAAATTATTGCTGTAATATATTTTGCAAAAACTCAGCCATTTATATATGCCTGAACAGAATATTTATAAAAATAGAGAAAAAGAATGTATTTAACGGTTTTTTGAGAATATAAGCAAGTAAAATATTTTGTCACATTTGTGCTTATTTTATTTATCTTTCTCCGGTCTGCCGCTAAATAGTCAGGAAAAAATATGATAAAAAAAATACTCATAATCAGGCTAAGTTCTATTGGCGATGTCATTCATTGCACACCAGTGGCTAAAGCTCTAAAAACTGCTTGGCCTGACTGCCAAATTACGTGGCTTACAGGAGAAGTTTGTGCGGATCTAATAAGATATAATCCTTATGTAGATGAATGTATAGTTTGGTCTCGCGAACGCTTTGAAAAATATTGTGGAAAATATGAATTCAAAGAAGCTTGGCGTATGTGGCGAGAACTTATGAAAATATTTTCTGCTCGGGAATTTTATGCGGTTTTAGATGTTCATGGTTTGTTCTTAACCGGCCTGATTGCGAGCAAGATTAAGGCTGAGCGCCGAATAGGTTTAAAGGATGCAAGAGAGCTAAACTTTCTTTTTATGACTGAGACTGTTAAACCAAACGGTAGGCATATTACAAAGCGGTATATAAGTATTTTAGAACCATTAGGGATTTTTGCTAACGGGGATGATATGACATTGGTTGTACCGGATAAAGAAAAAAAATTCGCGGCAAACTTTCTGCGTCAGGCAGGGGTGAAGGCTGGAGATAAACTTGCTGTACTAGTCCCTGGAACCACTTGGCCAAGTAAAAATTGGTCACCGGAATTTTTCGCCAAAACAGCTTCACTACTTGCAGGAGATTTTAAAAGTATAATTTGTGGCGGCATATCGGAAATTACAATTGGACATGAAATAGAGTCAAGGGTTAGCAGTTCTCTCATTAATGCAATTGGTAAAACCAATTTGCTTGAAATGGCCTCTATTTTGGAGCGGGCTTCTGTGGTAGTTGCAGGAGATACAGGCCCGCTACACATGGCCGCTGCACTTAAAATTCCAACAGTAGTTATTTTCGGACCCAGTGATCCTGAGTGTTACAGGCCGCTAGGAAATACTAGCATCGCACTATTTCACAAACAGAAATGTTCTTTTTGCCATAAACAAAATTGTCCTAATGGTAAAAAAGATTGCATGAAAAGTGTTTTGCCACAGGAAGTAGCTGAGGCAGTTTACAAATTGGCAGGGGGTCTAGAGCCTACGGCCATTAACGTTATTTAAAAAGAGTAAAGGGTTCAGAGATTTTCTCTGAACCCTTTTTTATATATAATATGGACATTTTGTTGAGCTGAAAAGGGGTATTATTCACTAGCATTTTTCGTTTTTTGTACAACGTGGAAATAAGCATAAGTAAGCATAAACGCAATGGAGAAAAGCAATGTTGCGGTAATAATCTTGACATTGGTAAGTTCTTCGTCTACGGTATGCCCTTTTTTAATAATTTCAAGGGAAGAGCAATCTATCTCAACGTCTCCACCATGCTCAGGTGAGTTTTTCAAAAATATTCCGGATATGCGCACCGTATCACCTTTATGTTTATAATCGCCGAAAGTAGTTATTCTTTCTGCCTGGGAAGATGGTAACCATATTCCCAGTGCATTTGTTCCGTCGTTTACATTGATCCAAGAGTAGGTACCCCTATTCATGGCTTCCCCAATAGGTTCACCTTCAATAGTAACAACTTTACCGTCAAATGCATTCATATTATTCACTAATTTGTTAATGTCTGTAATATTTTCGGCGTTAACGGTACCAACAATACAAAAGGTTATTAAAACCATTAGGATGAGTGTTTTACTGATATTATGCATAGTTTTTTTATCCCTCCGATGATGTGACCAAACAGAGCAAAAGCGGCAATGAATTCAAGCCTTCCTAAGTACATGGCAATAATATATTGAACTTTTAAAATAGTAGGCATAGAGGGGTCGGTAATGCCAATTGACAAACCAACATTACCGGTTACAGAGGCCGCTTCAAAAGCCGCTGCTGCAAAAGGATATCCTAAAAATGTTCCAAGAGCAGTGTTTATTGCAAACAAAATTACGTAGCATATAATTATAAGCGCAGAGGCTTTAACTACACCATCTGTTAATATATAATCTTTTATGTGGTGATATTTATAAATTCTTATGCTTCTTTCTGATGAAAGAAGTTTTTTAATATCAGCAATCAGACCTTTAAATACAATACCTACCCTTAATCCTTTAAAGCCTCCTGCGGTAGAACAAGCAGAACCGCCAATTAGCATGGCAATTATAATAATTAAGATTCCGAAGTCACCCCAATCCGAAATAAATTGTTGGGCATAAATATTGCTAAAACCCGTAGTGGTGTGAGCAGATAGTACATTATAGACAACTCGCCTAAAAATTGAAATGGCATCATTATAGACACCAAGTTGGGATAACTTGACTACAGCAAAAGCGCAAGCAAGAAAGGATGTTATAAAAAAGCTTTGAGTTTCAATATTTTTAATTATTTCCTTTTTATTCCCTTGCCATACAGCGTAGTGCAGGCCAAAATTCAAAGAACCTAAAACCATAAATAAAATGGTTATTATTTCATAAGGAAAACTATGATAGTACATTATATTTTGTGTATTAGGGGCAAACCCTCCTGTGCTCCAGGCTGATTCGAAGATAAAAAGGCCGTGAAAAAACGCCGACAGCGGGGATAACCCAATATATATTCCACATAGCCATAGAGCTAGGGTGCCAACTATCATATAAATAATACTGATTTTCCAAATAATTCTGGCAGTACCAATTACATTAGGAACTAGTTCAATATCTTTTGCTTCACCAACATATAACTTGTAGGCACCACCCAAGTTTTTCAGCATAAAACTCAAAGCTAAAACAACCATGCCTTGCCCACCAATAAAAGTTAGCATATGGCGCCACATATTGAGCCCCACCGATAGATGATCAAGGTCTTGTGTAAGTACAAGACCTGTGGTTGTAAAGCCGCTCATGACATCAAAACAAGCGTCAAGCAGGCTTTGTACATGGCCACTTAGTACATATGGCAGCGAGCATAAAAACATAAGTATAATCCATGAAAGGGCCGCAACGACAAAACCATGTTTCCATTCTAAGCGTACCTTATTTTCATGGGTTTCATAGCCCAAAAATATCATGATTAGGCCTGTTATAACAGAAACGGACATGCTAATTAAGAAGTCAAGTAATGGGTTCCACTCGTGTAAAAGCAAAGATGTTAATAGTGGTATAAGCATAAGAAGAGCGGTACCAAGGACTATATAACCGGTGTAATAACTAATGATACTAATAGTTGAAAAGCGCATATTTATATTTTTCATATTATCGCCTTACCATGAAAGATATGGAAGTAAAAATCAGCCCACAGTAGATGAAAACTGAAAATACTTCTATAACAAGGCCCAAGACCTCATTTTTTTTTCTTTGCATGAGAAATCCCTCCAGCTTGCATATAGTCCTTTATCTTGAGAAATGTTGCTTTATTTGTAATCAAATGTACGCTGTCATTTAGTAATATTTGGGTATCGCCTCTGGGGTAGATGACCTTTTCACCACGTAGAACCGCAGCAATAACACTTTCTCCGGGTAACTCCAAATCTCTAATGAAGCAGTCAAGCCAGCGACTGTCTTCCTTAATAATAACTTCAACAAGAATCATGGCTCCACGATCGAAGGTTTGGATAATTTTACAAATATCGCTATCAAATTCATATTCGATTAAATTGGCAATAACCTCAGTACTACATACAGTTTCGTTTACGCCTAAGGCTTTAAACATGGCAATATTTTTAGGATAATTAACCCTGGCAATGGACTTATTAATTTGAAATTCCATTTTTGCTATTTGGCAGATAACAAGATTTTCCTCGTCTTTGCCGGTCACAGCCGCAATAATATCGGCGTTATTAATTCCGGCATCATTTAAAACGGCTAAGTCACTACCGTCACCGCAAATTATGTCGGCATCAAGGTCGTTGGCAATCTTGCGACAAATATTTTCATCTTTTTCAATTAAGGTAACGTCATAACCGCGGTCTTTCAGCGTTTTAAGAAGGTTAGAACCAATCTTTCCCCCGCCAATGATAATTGATTTCATTTTGGATTTTCCTCTATTCTGCTCTTTAGTATGTATACGCTAAGCTCTGTTGGATTAATAGTTTCAATACCTAATCCGTCATAAACACGCTTTTTTTTCGGATCATTAATTCTTGCAATAATACGTGGAACTTGAAATATTCTTTTGGCTATAAGAGCTACTGTTATATTGATATTATCATCAGGTGTAGCAGAAATTATATAGTCCGCATTTTTAATACCGGCTTCTATAAGAATATCGTTATCAAATTCTATGCCTTTTATGCGAAGTCCATTAAAGCCGCTTCCAAGTGTGGCGAGGTTTTTGGCTTCCCTGTCAACAATGGAAATATTATGTCCTGAATCTGACAAATCTTCTGCCAGCATGCTTCCTAGTCTTCCGCAACCAATAATAATTATATACATATATAAGACCTTCCCTTAAAACATAATATAAAGTAATTAAACTAAAACTACGGCTTTTCCGTATTGTTTTCTAAAAGCAACTTTTCTTGTTCTTCAGATTCATCACCAAAATCATAAGCGAATGGTTCTGGATTTTCAAAAGTACAGATTCTTTCAATATTTTTACAGGCTGGTTTGAACGTGGGGTCAAGGGAATAAGCAGCCCGATAGTGGCGCCTAGCCATAATGTCATCGCCGTTAATTTCAAACCAAATCCCAAGTAAATTGTGTGGTTGAGGGGAATCGGGGAAAATACGCATGGCTTCAATAATCTCATAGTAAGCCTTTTCCTGTTCATGATGACGTAAACTTTGGGTTGCCAAACTTAGGCATTTGGTAAACAAGTTATTAGATATATCAAGATCATACATAACCGCATACATCTCCTTTCAACCTAATTATAATGTAATTGAAATAAGGTTTGTATAATGGTTTTGTGGTTTGCTGTGAGTTTTCTGTTAGCAAAAAAATGACCTTCTTTTAATAGAAGGTCATTTTTTATAAATAAGTTAATCATCTGCAAGACGATAGCCGACGCCTATTTCAGTTATAATATATCTTGGTTGTGCAGGGTCTTCCTTGAGTTTTCGCCTAAGATTGCCCATACAGACTCTTAATGATTGAGTATCATCAGCAATCATACTGCCCCAGATACTTTCAATAATGAACTTGTGTGTAAGAACTTTACCTTGGTGTTTTATGAGTAGGGCTAAAACTTTATATTCATTGGGGGTAAGGTGGATTTCTTCAGTGGCAAGCCATACTCTACGCTTATTGGCATCAACTGTTAAATCACCTATTTTAAATGTAGATTCCTGTTGTATTTCCGAAGAACCTAAAATTGATTGCCTGCGTAATATAACGCGTATGCGTGCGAGCAGCTCAGAAACACTAAAAGGTTTTGTTAAATAATCGTCAGCACCGGCATCGAGAGCTTCTACTTTTTCTCTATCGTGTCCCCTGGCTGATACAATTAAAATGGGGATTTGGGATACTTTTCGTAATTGTTTAATAACATCTACTCCGTCTATATCAGGTAACCCAAGGTCTAAAATCAATATATCAGGATTGCAAGAGGTTGTAAGCATTAGAGTATTTGTTCCGCAATCGGCTTCAATACATTTATAACCTTGTGTTTCTAATGAAACTTTTAGAAAACTGCGGATAGATTTTTCATCATCAGCGACTAAGACTAACGGTTGCATCATTAGGATCCTCCTTTGCAGGCAAGCAAAAACGTACGACGGTGCCATGGGGTTCTCTATTATGTATATCTATTTTTCCACCGTGGGCTTCAATGATTGATTTGCATAATGAAAGGCCTAATCCGGTTCCATGCCTAGTACCATACACTTTGGTATGTTGAGAATAAAACCGTTCAAACATGTGTGGTAGGTCAGTCTCTGAAATTCCCGGTCCATTGTCGCTTACTTCAAAAATAATTTCATTTTCAATTTTATTTACTGATACGCTAATCTCAGTACCCTCGGGAGTGTAATTGATGGCGTTGCCCAAAAGGTTTACTAAAACTTGTGTTATTAATACACCATCAACTTTGAGCAATATAATATCTGCAGGCATTTTAGCAGTAATTATATGTTTGTTTGTGGGCTTTTTCACATGGCTTATGGCCTCTGCAATAATTTCTTCGGCTGCTTCCTGTTCTAGGTTTAGGGCTATTTTACCCTCATCAATGCGTGTCATGTTTAAGATGTTTTCAACCATCTCATTTAGCCAACTGGCATCATTGTAAATATTGTGCAAGAACTCCTTCTTAATGTCGTCACTTACCGTAGCAAAATTATATATAATAGTACTCGCCGAGCCCATAATGCTTGTTAAAGGAGTGCGTAGGTCATGAGATATAGCTCTTAGCATATCAGTTCGTAACCGTTCGCGTTGTACTTGTATTTGGGTTTCTTCTTGTTTTTCATAAAGCCTTTCTCGTTCTAAAACCACAGCAATCTGTGGAGCAATAGTATCAAGAAATTTCATTTGTAAGGGCGTTAAAACCAAAGATTTGGTAAGACCAATGCCAATAACTCCCAAAACGCCACCTTGTCCTATAACTGGAAGATAATAGGCTTTACTTTTAGGGAATAGTGTTGTACCATGTCCGCAGCAATTTGCCGAATGATAGGTTTCATAACAAGCAAGGCGTTCTTTATCATCACCGAAAAAATCGCTGCCTTCTACATATCTGTTTTGTGCTTGTCCTGAATTATCAAAAAATTGCACTAAAACATCGGCAGAAAACTGTTTTGCAAGTTCTTCAGCAGAAACTTTAGCTAGTGATTCGCTGCTTTTAACTCCTAATAATTTTCTTTCAATTTGGTACAAGGATTTGAACCTTTGTTCTCGCTCTTCTGCTAAAGAAGTTTGTGACTTTAACCTTATAGTTAACGTGCTGATGAAAGAACCGACGATAAACATTATGAGGAAGGTTACGGGGTAACCTGGATTATAGACTTGCAATGTAAAATAAGGTTCTGTAAAGAAAAAATTGTAAAATAATACACCGCAAACTGCTGCTAAAAAACTATAAAAGTAACTGCTTACCAAATAGGAAAATACTATAATGCCCATAAGATAAACCATAACAATATCAGACTCGAGTGATCCGTTTCGTTTAAAAAAAATAGAAATACCTGTACAGAGAGCTAGCATAACAAACATAGTTGCAATATTATATATAGTAGTAGATATTTTATTTAAATTGTCAAAATATTTTTTAGAGCTTGCTTCTTTTGTCACGGTATTTACTTTTTTCTTACACATGGTTTTAAAACCTGCTTTCTTGTTAACAGATAAAAATAGGTATTAATCACTTATATGTTCAGTGTAAAGCAAAAAAAAACTAATAGCAAGAGGAGCGTATAATGCAAAACTTTATAATAGGGAAAATATAGTATTTGCTTAATTTCCTCTTGCAATATGTAAATAAAATGATTATGCTAAAACATGGTACAATATAATTTTTCTTATGAAAAAATATACTCTTGGACTAGAAAGTTTGTGGACACTGTTTAATGGTGCCATAGTGCAAAAAAAATTTGGGAGGATGTTATTTAATGACAGAAGCATGGACATATTTTCAAAAAGGTGGATTGGTAATGTATCCACTTTTACTTGCATCGATTTTCGTCATCGCCATTGCGGTGGAACGGTATTTGTATTTTAAAGTAGAGGATCCAGGCAGGAAATTCGTCAACGAGCTGGTAGCATTGCTCAGAAATGGAAAATGGAATGAGGCGAAAACTTCTGCACAAAACAAAAAAGGAACTTTTGGACGTATTCTTACTGATGCAATGAGAAAAGACAATGCTGATGCCTACTCTTTGGAAGCTTTCTTGGAAACAGAGTCCGGTATTTTTATTGCACAATTGCGTGAACGCTTGAATTATCTAAGTGTTATCGTTACTATGTCTCCTTTACTTGGATTGCTTGGCACAATTGTTGGTATGATTTCTGCTTTTAGTATTTTTAATATGAGAGCAGGACAGCCAATGGCAATTACAGGTGGAATAGGAGAAGCGTTGATAGCCACGGCAACCGGTCTTTGTGTGGCTATTGTTGCATTGGCCGTCCATTCTTACTACGCACAGCGACTTGATACTGTGATTACTGAAATGGAATTAAGTTTTTCCGTATTAATGGAAGCGGTGCTTCGAGGTGATCGCAAATGAGGCTTCGTGACAGAAGATTGTTGAAACAACCGGAATTGGTTATTATCCCTATGATCGATATAATGTTTTTTCTTTTGGTGTTTTTTATGGTCAGCACTATGTATATGGTAAACCTGAAGACGATACCAATTAAATTACCGGCAGCTGCACATTCTAGCGTTGATGCCCAAACTACTTTCGCAGTTTCTGTAAAAAGTGATAATACAATTTGGTTAAATGACCGTAAAACAGATGTTAATACTTTAGTAATGCAAGCAGCCGCGGAAGGAAAGAATAATCCTAATTTCTCTGTTGCCATTAGAGCAGCCCACGATGCTGATTATGGTGAAGTAATTTCCTTATTAGATCGTTTAAAGGGGGCTGGAATTACTCGTTTTGGTCTTGCAACAGATAACTTGGGTGGGGCAGATAAGAAATGAAAAGTGGAAACGACAATCGTTTGCGGACGGGTTTTATTAGTTCAATTATTTTCCATATTGCTATTTTTACTTTTATTGGATTGGTGGGATTTTTCTCCACAACACAACCCTCTGACCAAAGTGCTGAAGTTTCTATTATAGGGGGAAACGAAGGTGGTGGCGGTGGTAATAACACACAGAATATACAAGGACCTTCATCACAGAGCAAACCTGAAGTGCAACCAATGCCACAGACTACGGAAAATTCAGATACAATTGCTAATAAGGATGATATTGACGCCGTAGAAAATGATGAAAAGCAGATACCTCAACCAAATTATATGCAACAAAGTGCAGGAGTTCCTTCCTCTGGCAGTGATAATAGTAACCAATCCGGAGCAGGGTCCGGCAGCGGTGGTGGAAATGGTAGTGGCGCCGGCAGTGGCGGTGGTAATGGAAGTGGTACAGGTGCAGGCAATGGTAGCGGTGACGGAAGTGGTGATAGTGGCAACGTTGCTGCAGTTCCGCCTCGTGTAGTTTCTCGTGTTCAACCGATATATCCACGGTCCGCACGTCAACAGGGAATTGAGGGAACAGTTCACATGCGCCTTTTGGTAAATTCTAATGGGGTTGTCAGTGAGGCGGTAGTGACAGGTTCTTCAGGGAATGAAGAGCTAGATGCGGCTGGAGCAGCCGCTGCAGAAAAGTGGCAGTTTATTCCGGCGCAAAATGGTTTTGGTCAAGATATTGATTGTTATGCTAATGTAGCTATTACTTTTAGTTTATACAGATGATGAATTATTAAAGCAAGTGAGCCTTGTTGCACTGTCGATGTCGCTCTCGTTTTTGTTTTGTCGAAGACTTCACCATGTGTTGTTATTTTAATAATCTAGAGATATTACTTTGTAGGGCATCATATAAAGTTTTTTGGATTTTAAGAATACAGTTAGGGGCGGTGAATTCAATTTTGTGGAAAAACAAATTTCTTTTATTAAAAGCAATGTTGCTAGTTACGATATTGATGCTGCCAAATAAAATCGTTTTCGGACAAGCTTTCCAAGAAGAACTTGTTGAAATGCAGCTACCCCAGGGTATCTTGATAAAAGGGACTATTACGTCACCTACTGCAAACAAGCCATGTCCGGTAGTTTTGATAATTTCAGGTTCAGGCCCGACTGATCGCAATGGTAATAATCCCTATGGTATCTCCGCAAACTATTTAAAAATGTTAGCAGATAATTTGGCACAACAAGGGATTGCATCTTTGCGATATGATAAACGCGGTATTGGTGCAAGTGCTTGTAAGATAAAAGAAAAAAATCTTATATTTGATGATTATGTGGATGATGCTAGTTTATGGGTCACCAAATTACGACAAGATAAGCGGTTTTCATCAGTAATTGTTGCTGGGCATAGTGAAGGGGCATTAATCGGTATTTTAGTTGCAGAAAAACAACCAATTGATGGATTAATTTCCTTATCTGGGGCAGGAGAATCTTTGCAAAAAACAATTTTACGGCAAATAGCTGAAAGGCAGCCTCAAATATTGGCAAAGAGTACTGAAATTGTGGCCAGCTTAGAACGAGGTGTTATGATTAAAGTAGACAATCCAGAATTGCAATTCCTATTTCGCTCTGGCGTTCAACCTTTTTTAATTTCAGAATTTCGTTACGACCCAAGTGTAGAAATAAGAAAACTTAAAATACCAATTCTTTTAATTCAGGGTTCCCGTGACTTGCAGATAAATGAATTAGATGCAAAAGCTTTGAAAGCTGCTAATGGAAAAGCAAAGCTTGTTATAATAGAAGGCATGAATCATATGCTAAAAAATAGTCCTCCGAATATTAAGGCTAATATTGCTACTTATAGCAATCCAAATATACCACTAGCAAAACCTTTAATTCCGGCTGTAACAAATTTTGTAAAACAAATAGACGCAAAAAAATAATTTTTACTTACAAAGGAGAAATTATATGAAAATTGTAGTTCTAGATGGTTATGCAGAAAACCCAGGGGACTTGACTTGGTCAGCTTTAGAGAATTTGGGAAATCTTATGGTATATGATAGAACGGAAGAGACAAAAATTGTAGAGAGAATTAATGATGCAGAAATAGTTATCGTCAACAAAACTAAGATTGATAAAAGGGTGCTGGATGCCTGCCCGGAAATTAGATATATTGGTGTTTTAGCAACTGGCTATAACAATATAGATATTGAATATGCAAAAGAAAGAAGAATTTTAGTGGCAAATGTTCCCACCTATGGGACTTTTGCCGTAGGGCAATTTGCTATTGCCTTGCTATTGGAGGTGTGTCATAGAATAGGCCACCATGATAGGGCTGTCCATGAAGGCAGGTGGACAAATAATCTTGACTGGTGCTTTTGGGATTATCCGCTAATAGAGTTGTCAGGAAAGACTATGGGAATCATTGGTTTTGGTCGTATTGGTAGGACTACCGGCCGTATTGGTAAGGCTTTGGGAATGAAAATAATTTCTTATACTCGCCATCCGCGTGCTGAAGATGTAAAAGAGGCAGAGTTTGTAGATAAATTAGACGATTTATTTGCTCAAGCGGACGTTGTTGTATTACATTGTCCACTATTTCCTGAAACAAAAGAAATAATAAATAAGAAAAATATAGAAAAAATGAAAGACGGGGTTATCATCATTAACAATTCTCGTGGTGGATTGATTAATGAAAAAGATTTGGCTGAGGCATTAAAGAGTGGAAAGATTTATGCGGCCGGATTAGATGTTGTAGCAACGGAACCCATAGGTAAAGGAAATCCTTTACTTACAGCACCTAACTGCATTATTACCCCGCATATTTCTTGGGCAGCGAAGGAGAGCAGAAAACGATTATTAAATATAGCTGTTGAGAATGTAGCTGCTTTTATAGCTGGAAAAGCGATAAATATAGTTAATAAATGAATTCACCTTTTGTAAGCTAAATTAAAAGCTTGCATTGGAGTAGCAAAGGTGTATAAATTAAGCAAAGCATGAAAAAAAGTGTGCTGGGTAGAGGATGAAAATGTACAGATACAATGGTGTCTTTTTAAAAAGAATATGTGTAATATGCAAGAGGACTAAATGAAAAATGCTCAAATTATTAGTGAAATAAAGGGGAAAAACGTTCATATAGACGCATAGTGTTTACATTTTAACAGTTTATTCTGTTGACAAAAAAAGCAATAAATGTGATAATACTTCCAAGCAACGGTGTGAAAACACCGTTGCTTTTATTTTTTATCTGGGGGGGATAGCGGTCTTTACAGTAAAGGATAGAGTTTGTAGAGCTTCTATTCTAGCAATATCGTTAGTTTTTGGAGAAGGAGGGACAACACATGATTAGGTATGTATTAAAACGGTTGGTTATTTCTATTCCCGTTCTTTTTCTGATTTCCGTCGGTGCCTTTATACTTGTACATCTTACACCCGGAGATCCGGCAGATATGTATATTTCACCGGACATGACTCAAGCACAGATTGACCTTACTCGGTCAGCTTTAGGGTTGGATAAACCTTGGCTTATTCAGTATTTTGAATGGATAAAGAATTTCTTTAGTGGTAATTTCGGATTTTCCTTTAGCAGCCGCCAGCCTGTAGCAGAAATCCTAGCACAGCGCTTTAGTCCTACTCTGCTTTTGATGAGCGTAAGCTTACTTGCAGCTTACCTTGCTGCAATTCCACTTGGAATAATCGCAGCTTTAAACAAAAATTCATGGATTGACCGTTCTATTATTGGTTGGACATTTTTCAATGTTTCCTTTCCACCATTTTTTTTAGGTCTTGCATTGATTTACGTTTTAGGAATAAAGCTGGCGATTTTTCCCACAGGCGGAATGGTTGTTTTAGGACAGGAAAATGATATTGCAGGTCGATTGATGCACTTGGTATTACCGGTAGTGGTTATGGCTTCTCAGTTTTCTGCCAATATGATTCGTTATGTTAGGGCTAGTGTATTAGATGTTTTAGACCAAAACTATATTAGGACGGCAGTTTCAAAAGGATTATCAGAGCTACATATACTGTTTGCTCATATATTTAGAAATTCCTTGATTCCAATTATAACCGTAATAGGAACAGATCTTCCGAAAATTATAGGTGGAGCGGTTATCACAGAACAAATATTTCAGTGGCCGGGAATAGGGTCATTAACAGTAGCGGCAATTAATTCTCGTGATTATCCAATTTTGATGGCCATAGTTATCTTGTCTGCTGTTGCCGTTCTTTTAGCGAATTTATTAGTAGATGTATTGTACGCGGTAATTGATCCTCGTATTAGATATGAAAAGTGAGGTGCGTGAAAATGAATACAAATAAATTCATGTTGGTAGGTGATGACAGCGCCTTCGGAAATTTAACAGCGAGAGAAGTTTATGACGGAATTGCGGATAAACCGAATGACGCTAAGGTAGAGGTAGTGGAATCGTGGGAGAAAATAACTTGGAGAAGATTTTGTAAAAACAAAGTAGCTTTTTGGAGTATGGTTTTGTTGCTGGGAATTGTACTGATGGCAGTACTGGCTCCGGTTATTGCACCATTTAATCCTAATACTACAGTTGGGGACTTTGACGCTGCACCCTCAGCAGCTCACCTTTTGGGGACTGATGATGTAGGAATGGATATTTTAAGCAGGCTAATTTATGGCTCACGGGTGTCTTTAATCGTTGGTGTCGGTTCTGTGTTTATTTATGCGCTTATAGGCATTACGCTGGGGCTGTTGTCAGGCTATTTGGGAGGCACAGTTGATGGTGTTATTATGAGAATAACAGAGGTTTTCATGGCGTATCCTCATTTCATGATAATAATGGTAATTGTAAGTCTAATTGGCCCTAATATGATGACCGTCATGTTAGTAATGGGTGTTATGGGGTGGCCGCCTATCTGTCGTTTGGTGCGAGGAGAAGTTTTGAAGGTAAAGTCAATGGACTACATCGCATCGGCTGTAGTTACAGGCTATTCACCTTATACAATCGTTGCTAAGCATATTTTGCCTAATGTTTTGTCGCCTATACTTGTTAATGCTACCTTTGGCATAGCTTCGGCAATATTGATGGAAGCCTCTTTGAGTTTTTTGGGCATGGGTGTGCAACCGCCGACTGCTAGCTGGGGAAATATGTTGACAAGTGCCCAATCACTTACAGTTCTTTCCGAAGAACCTTGGAGATGGATTCCTCCGGGTATTGCTGTTTTAACGGCGGTATTGGCAATTAATTTTTTAGGTGACGGACTGAATGAAGCCATAGGTGGGGATTCTAAATAGCATTTTTAAATGTTGTTTGAAGTTTATAAATAAAATTAGAGAGGGGAAGTTAAAATGGGTTTATTGAATTGGATGCACAAAAAGAGATTATTGGTTTTTGGAGTAGCCATGGTTTTAGGCGTTTCATTATTAAGTGGTTGTGGAGGCAAGGAGGCAACAACAAAAGCCAATTCTGATACTTTGTATATAGGCATGGCAAATCCGCCGGAATTTTTCAATCCTTTATTAAATCCCGGAATAGCTGGTAAATTTGCTATTCGTTTTATGTATGACAGTCTTTTGGGGATGCCTGAACCGAATAAATTCGTCCCAGCATTGGCAGATAGTTTTGAAACTAAAGATAGTCAGAATTACACAATTAAGCTGAATCCAAAAGCAAAATGGACCGATGGTAAGCCGGTTACAGCAGATGATGTGGTGTATACTCTTAACTTAATTGCTAATCCTAAAGTTGAAACATCTAAAAATTCTAATATTAAGATGCTTGAAGGACTTAATGAGCAAGGTAAACTTCCGGAAGGCGTAAGCAAAATTCCTGGATTAGTTGCCGTTGATGCTCATACGGTAACGTTGAAAACTAAAACACCGGTTGACCCAAATTATATAAAGAACTTTTTAGGTTTTGAAGTATTTATAGCTCCTAAACATATTTTCGAGAAAATTGATCCAGCAGCTATTGGCAGCTCTGAAGCTGCGACGAAACCAACTGTTACAAGTGGTCCATTTAAGTTTGTGACTTACAAGACAAACGATCATATTGAATATACCGCAAATACTGACTATTACCAAGGTGTGCCTAAGTTAAAGAAAATATTCGTTCGTATTATGAATGGCACTCTTTTGGTTACGGAATTAAAAGCCGGTAATATTCAAATGGTAGCTGGCGGCGGCATTGGCATAGTACCTATAAAAGATATTGATATCTTGAAAAAGGATAGCAAGTTGTCAGTACAGACCGTACCCTCTTTTCAGGGTCAGTATTTGGATGTTAATAATAGTATTCCTGAATTTAATGCTAAATTCAGAAATGCCGTTACAACAGCTATTAATCGTCAACAAATAGTAGACCAACTTTACAAAGGCACTGCTCAGCTTGTACCGACAATTTACACCCCTATCAGCCCTGTGTTTGATAAAAATTTAAAGTCTTTGGCGTATGACCCAGCTAAAGCCAAAGCTTTGTTGGCAGAGTCAGGTTTTGATACTTCGAAAGAAATAACTTTAGAGGTTCCTATTGGAAATGTATTGCGTGAACAATCAGCATCCTTGATTCAGCAAGATTTAACGGCTATCGGGCTAAAAGTAAAACAGGAAAAAGTGGATTTCCCAACCTTGCTGGCTAGAGCCAGAAAAGGCGACTATCAGATGATTTTAATTGGTTATGGTCTTACAGTGGATCCTGATTACAGCTCTTACTTTGTACCTGGTGGCAGCAATAACTATGCTCATATTGATGATCCCAAGCTGACCGAAATGATGTTGGCAGCAGCTTCAATGACAGATGCTGATCAACGCAAAGCGGCATATGTTAAAATCCAGGGATATATGAGCGAGCAGCAATTCTTAACCACCTTGTATGCCCCGGACTGGATTATTGCTCAAAGCAAGCGTCTTCATGGTGGCATCAGACCATTCTGGGATGGATCTTTGGTTGACCTTCATCAATGGAGCCTTGATGGTTGATAATTATTAATTTAAGTGTCTGACTATAGCGTTGTTCTTAGCAGAGTTTATTCAGGAGGGAATAGAATTATGAAAGAAACGATTTTGAGCGTAAAAGATTTGACAATTTCGTTTCAGACCCTGGACGGCAAGATTTCTGCCGTCCAAGGTGTAAGTTTCGATCTAAAAAAGGGTGAAACACTAGCTATTGTCGGGGAGTCCGGTTCAGGAAAGTCTGTTTCTATGAAGGCTATTAATCGCGTGTTACCTAAAAGTAATACGAAATACGAACAAGGCGAAATTGTTTATGAAGGCCGTAATTTATTGGCTATATCGGAAGGCGAGATGGAAAAAATTCGTGGTAAAAAAATTGCTATGATTTTTCAAGATCCCATGACATCGCTAAACCCGACTATGACGGTAGGAATGCAAATTGCTGAATCCATAATTAAACATCAGAAAATGTCCAAAGACGAGGCTATGAGGGAAGCATGTAACCTCATGGACTTGGTGGGCATTAGAAATCCTAAAACCAGCAGCAAAAACTATCCGCATCAATTTTCCGGAGGTATGCGGCAGCGGGTTATGATTGCCTTATCCTTGGCCTGCAAGCCGGATATTCTTATTGCCGATGAACCGACTACGGCGCTGGACGTAACAATTCAAGCCCAAATTTTGGATTTGATTGACGAACTGAAACAAAAATTGCATATGTCTGTTATTTTTATTACTCATGACTTAGGGGTAGTTGCTCATGTTGCTGATCGAGTAGCTGTTATGTATGCAGGTAGGATTGTGGAAATTGGTACTGCTGAAGAAGTATTCTATTATCCGCAAAATCCATATACTTGGGGTCTTATTTGTTCTATGCCTTCTATCGATACGAAAGAGGCAATACTGTACAGCATTCCTGGGGCTCCGCCTAACTTGATGAACATGCCAAAAGGCGATGCTTTCGCGCCTAGAAATTCATATGCTTTAGCTATTGATTTTGAAGAAAAACCACCTTTATTTAAGGTGAGTGAGTCACATTACGCTGCAACCTGGCTTTTACATCCAAATGCTCCTAAAGTGACACCACCTGCAGAAATTTTGCGGCGCTATGAGATATTCAAGTCTTTCTATAAGACCACAGAGGAGGTGGAGGTTTATGATCAGTGCACAAGCAGTTTCGCAGGATAGAGAAGTAATATTGCAAGTACGTGGTTTGAAGAAAACATTCAACCCCGGTAAAAATAATGAAGTGCACGCCATAGACGATATTTCTTTTGACATTTATAGAGGCGAGACCTTAGGATTAGTAGGAGAATCCGGTAGTGGAAAATCAACTACAGGTCGGTCTATTATAAAATTGGATTCTATTACTTCGGGAACAGTGCTTTATAAAGGAAAGGATATAAGCAAGGTCTGTGGCAAAAAAGATGTGTTAGAATTTCGCAAATCCATGCAAATGATATTTCAAGACCCTTTTGCCTCGTTAAATCCACGCATTCCTGTGAAAAATATTATTGGAGATGCTTTGCGAGTACACAACCTTTGCAAAACGGATGCTGAGGTAAACAAGAGGGTTAATGAGTTGCTGGATATTGTGGGAATAAACCGTTCTTACGCCAATCGCTACCCCACGGAATTTTCCGGTGGACAGTGCCAACGTATTGGTATTGCTAGAGCCTTGTGTGTAAAACCGGATTTCATTGTGGCTGATGAGTGTTTATCTGCTCTGGATGTATCGATTCAGGCGCAGATTGTAAATTTACTTATTAAGCTTCGCCAAGAACAGGAAATGACCTATTTGTTTATAGCTCATGATTTGGCTATGGTTAAATACATAAGTGATCGCATAGCGGTTATGAAAAATGGCAAAATTTTGGAGCTTGCTGATGCAGACGAGCTGTATAAGTGTCCGTTGCATCCTTATACGATTTCGTTGCTATCGGCATCGCCGTTAACGGATCTCTACAAAGAGAAAAAACGTAAAAGGGTGGACTATGATTCTTCGCTGCATACATATTCTGCTGATAAAGTAGTTGGAATGTTTGAGATTTCCAAGAATCATTGGATTTATTGTTCCGAAGAAGAAGTGGAAAAGTATAAGCAGTCTTTGTCTGGGCTGCAAATGGCAAATTAAGTAAGGTTTAACTTAAAATATAGCTAAATTTTGTGGTTTAGGAGTGATAAAAGGTGTATTTATTTAAGGAAAGTGTTGAGGCAATAATACCAAAAGTAAAAGAATGGCGCCGTCATCTTCATCAATATCCTGAACTGTCTTTCGAAGAATTTGAGACAACGGAATACATTATTGATCAGATTAAAGATTTTACAGATATTACTTATGAGAGGCTTGCAGAAACCGGTGTTGTTGTTAGGTTAAATGGCAGCAAACCTGGCCCTGTTATTGCTTTGCGTGCTGATATTGACGCGCTGCCCATGACTGAAAGAAGCGGTGTGTCATTTTCCTCTAAAAATGAGGGAGTCATGCATGCTTGTGGACATGACTCTCATGCGGCTATGCTATTAGGTGCACTGTATGCTTTATATGAGCACAGAAAAGAATTGGAAGGTTCTTTCGTGTTTATATTTCAAGCAGCTGAAGAAGTTTTCCCCGGTGGGGCTAAGGAGTTAGTGGAAAAAGGCATTATGGACGGCGTAGATGCTATAATTGGGCAACATACAGGACCAAAAATAAAGGTAGGGCATATTGCAACCCGACCGGGTTATATAATGGCTAACAGCGATAGATTCGAAGTAACGGTTGTAGGACGTGGTGGTCATGGTTCTTCGCCTCAAGCCTGTCTTGATCCTATACCGGTGGGGGCGCAAATCGTCACTGCTCTGCAAGATATTGTCGCTAGACACGTTCCGGCTCAGGAAAGCTGTGTTTTAAGCGTAACACAGTTTAACAGCGGTACTGTCTATAATGTAATTCCTGACACAGCGGTAATTAAAGGTACAGTGCGTACTTATTCTACTGAAAACAGGGAACTAATGGAAAAAATGATTAAGCAGATAGCGGAAAAATATGCTGCTGCTTCGGATATGACGATTGAGTATGAATTTAGGCGCGGCTATGATAATATGTGTAATTCTGATACCTATACCAAAGCCCTTATGGAAGTGGCTGACGAGTTATACGGATCTGGTACTGCTGAGTTAATGGCTCCTGGCTTGGGAGGAGAGGATTTTTCCTATTATCTGCAAAAAGTGCCGGGTTGCTTTTATTTCTTTGGCATCGGCAATAAAGAATTGGATTGTGTGTACCCGACACACAGTACGAAGTTTCGTATTGATGAAGACTCCTTTTCTGTAGGAATTTCTATCATGCTAAATGCTGCCATACGGTTTCAGAAATTAGCAAAAAAAGAAGCATAAGGAGGGGCATCGTGGAGCCAATATTTGAAAAAGACATAGAGGAAATTTTACCGCAAGTAGTTGCGTGGAGGAGACATTTTCACCAATATCCGGAAAGCTCCTTTAATGAAGTTGCTACAACGGAATTTTTGCTTAACGAAATTGAAAAATTAGGAAATGTTAAAATTACAAGGCCTATGGAAACTGGTTTGGTTGCTCGTTTGGAAGGGGCTTTACCGGGACCTACTATCGCTTTGCGAGCCGATATAGATGCCTTAAAAATGACTGAACTGACGGGTCTTGAATATGCCTCTAAAAATGAAGGGGTTATGCATGCTTGTGGTCATGATTCTCATACAGCCATGCTTCTTGGGGCTGTAAGTATTTTAAGCAAGAACCAACAAAATCTTAAGGGCAACTTTGTCTTTATCTTCCAACCTGCGGAGGAATTTCCTCCCGGAGGGGCAATTGCCATGGTTGAAGCCAATGTTTTAGATGGGGTGGATGCTATTTTAGGGCAACATGTTTCTTCAATTACTCAAGTTGGGCAGGTAGGTATTTTGGCTGGTGCCTCTTCTGCTAATACTGATTGTTTTGAAATTGTAGTAAAGGGTAGAGGCGGACATGCCTCGACTCCTAACCTATGTATTGATCCTATCCCGGTTGCTATGCAAATAGTAACGGCAATGCAGCAAATAGTACCTAGAAACATTAGTCCTAATGATAAAGCAGTACTTTCTGTTACGAGAATTAATGGTGGTACAGCAGATAATATTATTCCCGATACAGTAATAATTGGTGGCACGGTTCGCACATATACCAAAGAGAATCGGGAAAAAATCTATGAACGCATATGCTCAATTGCCGCTAAAATAAGTGCGGCAGAAAATTGTGAAGGAACCGTAAAATATACCTGGGGCTATCCCTCGACGGTAAATACGCCTGCCTATGTAGAGGCTATAACTGCTTTGGGCGAAGAACTGTATGGTGAAGGCACTGTTGTTACGATGGAACCGAGCATGGGCGGAGAAGATTTTGCTTATTATCTGGAAAAAGTACCTGGTTGTTTTATGTATTTGGGTGTAAAAAATGCAGAAAAAGGTTGTATTTATCCAGGACATAATACAAAATTCACTATTGATGAGGATGCTTTTTCTATGGGAATTACAATGATGTTAAACGGGGCTTTGTGTTTCCAAAAGTTAGTGGAAGAACAGAAAAAAGAAGCTTAAAATAAGTAATTAGAGCAATAAGGCTATATTAAATACTTAAGGACGGAGTTAAAATCACTCCGTCCTTTTCCTGTTCTGTATTTTGCAAAGGTTGTTTTACTAGACTTTATTCATTTTCTCACAGTTAAAAATTTGACATATTAAAGATTTCACTATTTTTGTTTATGCGTTTCGGTTGGTGATTTTTGAAATATACTGGTTGTAGACCGCAAAAGGCCGCTAAATCAAGTGCTTCTGCATAAAAACTGCCGATTGTAGAGGCATTATGAGCGTCAGAACCAATTGTCACCAGTTTACCCCCTAATTGCGCCCAACGTATATATATTTTTAAAAGGGCAGGTATTGCTTCGGGGTTTCTAAGACGCCTAGTATTAATCTCTAAAGCCTTTTCGTTTTGGGCTAATTTAATAAATATATCGTCAATATATTCAGAAAATTCATGATAATTTAAATTGTTGTCAGCATAGTTTGCGTGGCGGCATATATAGTCAATATGACCTAAACTGTCAATAAAATCAAAAGCTTCTACGCAGACCTCTAAAGATGAAAGGTACTGCGAGTAGGCCGCTTGTTTAGTACGGCCTTCATAATATTTACTCCAGGACAAATCAATATCATCTATAACATGAATTGAACCAATTATGTAATCAAAAGGACAGGCTGTAATTTTTTCACGAATTTTTTCAACGAATTCCAGACGCATACCAAGTTCTACACCTAGCAACACCGTCGATGAACGATATTTTTCATAGGTCTTAAAATAATCATTTGTATCAAAAATGTACATTCCGTTAGTAGGGTATCCGATATCCATATGGTCTGTTATAGTTATACCCATATTTAATTGTTTGCCTTTTTTTACTGCTCGTTGCATAGACATTGCCGAGTCACTTGAAAAGAGCGTATGTATGTGAGTATCAAATAACATAGATCAATAAACCTCCTTACTTATTGAAAAAAACAAAAAAGAGGCATGGCAAAAGCGCCATCGCCTCTTAATACATTTAATAACTAACATTATAATAAAATTTATATATGGGTTTGTCAAGCTAATTTAGAAACGCGTTGCTTAGCTTATACCATAGAAACTTCTGCTATATAATATGAAGGATAAATTCTTTATAAGTACTATACATAAAGCCCCTTTCGATTTTTACTTGCTATTTGCGATAAAAGAAACTACACTTAAGAAAATGCTTAAACAAAGTGGTGATGTAGTTGAATTTTAAAATAAAATGGGAAAACCTCTGTGCGTTTACTACCATAAAATATCCTGATTTCTCATTAACTACCGAAAAAATTATATTCCTAAACGGTCCGTCAGGATGCGGAAAATCTACCTTATTAAAGATTATCAACGGAACACTTACACCTTTTGCAGGAAAGGTATTTCTAGACAATCAAGAAATTTCCACCTTGGACCCTATTTATTTACGCCGACGTGTCATCTTAGCCGAGCAGTCGGTTTATTTATTTAGTGGTACCATTTCTGACAATTTTCGTCGCTTTCATCAGTATAGAAAGACTCCAGCTGTTAGTCAGGAGAAATGTCAGGCTCTCTTGGATATTTGCGGGTTTTCATTTAACCTGGAAGAATCGTGCGACTCTATGTCAGGAGGAGAACGCCAACGCATATTTCTGGCTATAGCTTTAAGTATGGAACCGGAAGTTTTATTGTTAGATGAACCAACTTCCGCTATGGACAGCGCATTGGCACATATAGTTATGGGGAACATAATTAAGTACTGCCGTGCTCATAATACACCGATGATAATTGTTAGTCATGATTTAGAGCTGAGTAATACTTATGCGGACGAGATCATTCGATTGGAGGGGAAACCATGAATGGCGTTGCCGATATTACTATTACCAATTTTTTACTGATTTATTTGCTCCTTCTAATTGTCCTTGTGGTCATGAAATTATGTCACATTGGCCAATCTAAGCTTCTTTTTGTGGCAAGTCTACGGATGACAGTTCAGCTTATTATAGCAGGGTTTGTGTTGATGTTTATCTTCAAAAATCCGCATCCGGTTTTTACTATTGCCTATATTATTGCCATGATAGCATTTGCTACACACCGCGTTATTTCTAAAAACAAATGGCTTAATAAGTCTTTTAGATGGGCAATCTTTGGCACAATGGCCTTGTCAGGTGTGTCTGTTTTGGCCTTTTTCCTGCTGGCTATAGTCCACCAGAACTTGTTTAATCCGCAATATGCTATCCCCTTAAGTGGCATGATTTTCGGCAATGCTATGACAGGCTTAAATCTTGGAGTGAAAACATTTCATGATAATCTAGAAAGCGAACACTTACAAATAGAAACACTGCTGAATTTTGGTGCTGAACCCAAACAGATTCTTCTTCCCTTTGTAAATAATGCTTTGGAGACAGCTATGCTGCCTACACTGAACTCTATGGTTGGTATGGGTATTGTCGCACTACCGGGCATGATGACAGGTCAAATTCTCTCTGGCACCCTTCCCACAACGGCCATTCTTTATCAAATAGCTATGATGATAGTCATTTGTACCGTTTTATGTCTTTCTGTTTTTGGTTCTCTTTATTTAGGTTATAAAACTCTTTACAATGAACGAGCGCAAATTATTTTTCCATAATAAAATTGAGAACATGGATAAATAATTAAGCCAAATAACATGTATTTTACTAAGCAAATTAACAAATGGTGCAACGCTAAAATTACGAATATAAATATAGTTCATGTTTAATTTGGTTGCTTTTAGTGGCAAAATATAATATTTCATATGTAAAAAACGGTTCTCTGTTAAGTTTTCTTAATAAAAAGATAATCTTTAAGCTTGTCGGTGGTCTGATAATGACCATCGGTATTTTTATTATCCCTCAATACTTTTAAAAACAATGATGAGACAAGAAAAAGTTTGTTTATTTAAGCAAGAAAAACACATCTAGATAATTGAAAACTTAATTTGTTCCAACTTTTGACATAAAAAAAACAAAAAAAAATGTGAAAATAAAAAGATTGATTTAAAACAGTTTTCTCAGTAGTAGAGGAAACTAATATTATAGATAGAATATTGGAAGCGTGGTCATGTCATTATGAACTTAAACTCTTACCTATTTACATCTCTAGGTCTTTATCTTTTTTCTTACATTTCCTATTACTTATTATCTCCCGGTATCGGTAATAAGGAAAAATTTCTACAAATGCGACGGTTTCTTCCCTGTGCTTTTGTAGCTACTCTGCCAGCAGCTTTAGACAATTCTTCTGTTTTCTCAAAAACATTTTTTCTTCCACTGGAGACAGGTCTTTTTTGGTGTTTTGCTTTTCCTATATTTTATTACGTAAGTAAACACAAAACCGCAAAATTTTTCACTTGGCATTTCGATTTTGCTTTTGGTTTATATGTTGTGGCGTGGCTTAGCATCTTAGAAATTTTATTTTCAGGTCATGGACTTATGACATATTTTCTGGTAATAGTGGTGTCATTAGTTGAATTTTTTTTGCTGTTCATTGTCTTATTTGAGGTTTTCTATTATATCACCTATAAAACGGTGATTTCTGAAAATGGGATTATGGCAATGCTGGAAACACATTTTCTAGAGGTTAAGGAATATTTCACTAGTTTGCCTAAATTCTTGATTTTATCGGCTATACTTATAACGGTAGGTATGCTTCTATATATTTTTCACTTTAATTTCATGGTATTTGCTCTTCCCTTAAGGAGCAAACTTACTAACAGCGAATTTTCGCTAATGTTAGTTTTATTGTGTTATCTTACTTTTTACTTATGGCGTCCTGTGCCGGAAGAAGGACTCTTTGCTCGTACCGGGTTTATAGAACTTTATATAAACGTTAAGGATTATATAAAGTCTGCCGGTTTATATAAAGAAAATCATTTTATGCATTTAAAAGATTTATCTGTCTCTTCTGATATCAACAAGCTTTCTAATCCACATACTATGATACTGGTTATTGGTGAATCTGCTTCAAGCACACTAATGAGTGCATTTACATCTTGCGAAAAAAATACTACTCCTTGGCTCAAGGAGCATGCCGGTGATGACGATTTTTGCTTGTTTTCTCATGCTTACTCCTGTTGGGGGCAAACCGTTCCATCACTGGAACGCGCTTTAACTGAATTTAATCAATATAATGATAAAGTGTTTAATAAATCCTTTTCCATTATTGATATTGCTAAAAAAAATGGTTACACCACATGGTGGTACAGCAATCAAGGTTATATGGATTCTTCTTCTACCCCTGTAACTTTAATTGCTAAGTCAGCTGATATTTCTCATTGGACACTCCAAGATGCTAACGTAAAACAATATGATAGCGCTTTATTAGAATATTTAAAAAAAATTCCAACTAATCAAAATAATTTCATTGTCCTTCACTTAAAAGGCAGTCACTATAATTATAAGAGCCGTTATCCTAAAAAATTTGCAAAATTTGGCAATCCTGCTGAATATAATTTGGTAGATAATTATAATAACTCTATTTACTATACAGATTACATATTGCAACAAATTCATCAATATGCTTCTGAAAACATGAATTTGCAGAGCATGGTTTATTTTTCAGATCACGGAGATGTTCCTGATAGGCGGCGGCAGCCTGATTATTCGGGTTTTGGTGGTTTGCGTATCCCGCTTTTTGTCTATTTATCTAAGGAGTATAGTAAAACATTTTCTGAAACTGCCAGAGCTTTACATGACAATAAAGATAAATATTTTACTAATGATTTAATTTACGAATTAATATGTGGCATACTGCAGGTTAAATCCCAAAACTACGAATTAACAAATAGTATTGCTACAAAAGAGTATAAGTGGACTAGAGAAACTTTGCGGACTAATCTGGGGAAAACACCTTTGACGGAGGATAGTAAAGCAAAATTGCCGTAAAACATTATGTAAGACATAACTGATGGCTTAGGAATAAAACTTTAAAGGATTTTCGTGTAAACTAAGGATAATATTCCTTTTAATTAATGTTTAATATGAGCAGTAGACTATAGCTACTTAGGATAAAACAACTGAAATAGCATGGGACGCAAGAACTTAGCAGTTCTAACTTGTTTTTATCCAACAATAAAAAAGAAAGTTTCTCTGTCAATTTTTGGGGGAAATTAATACAAGTTAATTTTACCGATGGACTGATAATGGCCATCGGTATTTTTATTATGTGCTTTAGACAGTTGAGCTCGCGAAGCGTGCGAAACAAAAATCTGCCCGCTACGCGGGTAGGAGGCAATGCTTAAGCAAAAACATCACCAAACTCTGTATAATAGGGATTGTTCAAGTCACTATTAACAATAAGAAAGGCGATGTCTTATGGCTGAAAGTTTGGCACATATAAAATGGATGTGCAAGTATTATATAGCATTAATAGCTATTGAGCACCTTATTAGACTAGTTTTTGGCGTTATTAACATTCTAATGGCTCAATAGCTTTTTGTATAGAATTATGGTGTCACACCAATTGTAAGTCTACATGGCTTAGCTACTGGGTTTTGCGATATATCTTGCGCAGAAAATTAACAAGTGGTACAATATTAAAGTTACCAATGCTACTATAGCTCAGTTGGTAGAGCATCTCATTCGTAATGAGAGGGTCGTAGGTTCGAATCCTATTAGTAGCTCCAGTTGAAAGTTAGGCTCTCAGGTTTTTTCCCTGAGAGCTTTTTGCTTTACAACGTAAGTGTTTTAAATGGCATTTAGCACTGTATTTACAATTATTTTTTATCGAATTATAATTGTGCTAAGTTTAAATAAAAATTGCCTTTGTGAAGTCTCCCAAAAAGAACAAGGAGGTAAGGAATGGAAATCAAAGTTTTGGTAGAAAACAGGACCTGTTCATCAGATTTTGCTTGCGAGCATGGACTAAGTCTTTATATTGAGACGCAAAAGCATAAAATATTATTTGATATGGGCGGAAGCACTATCTTTTTAGAAAATGCTCACAAAATGGGTGTTGATTTATCCCTCGTTGATATAGGGATTCTCTCTCATGGTCACTCGGATCATGGTGGTGGTCTGCCGGCCTTTCTAGAACTTAATAAAAATGCCAATATTTATATTCATGAAAAAGCTGACGAAGGACACTACGCTCGTCGGGATCAGGATAAAATAGCTGAAATAGGTATTTCTCCACAAATAATGAAGGAACCAAAAATAATTTGCACTAAAGGTGACTGGCAGCTGGATGAGGGCCTTTTGCTTTTTTCTTCAGTTGATAAAAAACAACTTTGTTCTGTGGCCAACAATTCACTTCTAGTCCAAAACCACAATGAATATGTTAAAGATTCTTTTGAACATGAACAAAATTTATTGCTTACGGAAAAAGGGAAAAAAATTTTAATAACAGGCTGTGCTCACCGTGGCATAGTTAATATTATGGCAAGAGCAATGGAGTTGGCAGGTGGGCCGCTAGACGCTGTTATCGGGGGGTTCCATTTGTCAAACCCAAGTACAGGACAATGCGAAGCAGACGAGCTTATTGCCGGAGTAGCAGAATGTTTGAATTCGTATGAAACAAAATATTACACCTTCCACTGTACAGGAATAGAAGCATATAGAAAATTGAAAATGACCATGGGAGACAAAATTTCTTATTTGGCAACAGGAGATAAACTTATATTTTAGAGTTTACCGGTTTACCTAGTGAATAAAAAGAATGAAGAAGTTTAATAAAGGCCTCGTGTTAATGTTAAAGAATGTGCCTGCCAGAAAAATTTTGCGCCAATAATGGACAGTGTTGTTCTGAGAGGTTTTGTTATAGCAAAGAACGGTTTTTTAGGCATTGTGAAATATGTTTACAATTATTTTCGGCTGAATTATAATTATGTTAAATTACAACACAAAAAGTCAGTCTATGGGAGGGCAAATAATGGCATTTAAGATTCTACTTTTGCAGGATATATCTAATGAAGGAAAAGTGTATTTTCAGGAACATAATTGCGATTTATACATTAGCCAGGGCAAAAATGAGGCTGAAATTGTGGAGGAAATACATAAAATACAACCGGATGCTTTATGTGCTAGAAATAATAAGATTACAGCAGCAATGATGGATGGTGCTAGCACAATAAAAGTAGTTGCTAAACACGGGGTAGGATATGACAGTATAGATGTAGCACATGCCACGGAGAAAAAAATACAAGTTGTGTATGTACCGGACGGCAACTTTATATCCGTGGCAGAACATGCTATGTTTCTTATAATGGCTTGTGCTAGAAGATATGAAGAGGTTGCTGTCCAATTTAGAAAAGGAAATTTTGGTGTTAGAAATGATATCAAAGATTTTACGGAGCTAAGGGGTAAAGTCCTGGGAATTATGGGTTGTGGACATATTGGCAGTGCTTTGGCAGAAATAGCGGCCAAAGGTTTTGGCATGAAAGTTTTGGGTTATTCCAGGCACCTTGTGCCGGGAACAGTAAGCGAAGGTAATACTTTTGTGGCAATAGGAAAAGAAGAAATGCTTAAACAAGCTGATTTTTTAGTTTTGGCAATGCCGTCTACGCCTGAAACCAAATATAGCTTCACCTATAATGATTTTAAAAACATGAAAAAGAGTGCATGCTTTATAAATATTGCCAGAGGAGATATTGTTATTGAAGCTGATTTTATAAAGGCCTTACAAGATAATCTGCTTAGGGCTGCTGCTACAGATGTTTTTGATTCTGAACCACCAGACATTGATAATCCTTTGCTTAAAATGAATAATGTTGTGGTTACACCACATTCTGCAGGACTTACAGTTGACGCCATGAAACGAACGAGCTTGAGCACTGCGCAGCAGATAGTTGACGTGTTGGAGGGAAGAGCACCTAAGTGGCCGGTTAATTAATAGTGCAGGTTTTTACTGTAGGAAAATAATAAATTTAGGACGTAACATTCGCAAATAAAACCAAAATTAGAATAAGAGTTGTTGTGTAGTAAAAATGCTGTAACCCCAAGATAATATCTTGGGGTTTTTGTTGTGACAAAACCACAATATGTGCTAAAATATATAGATAAACTGGAGTAGTGTATGCAAGTGGAGGAATAGTATTGGATAATTATAAACCTTTATGTGAGGCAATAGAAAAATATAGAAAAGCTCACGTATATCCTTTTCATACCCCCGGGCATAAAGGGGGCCGTGGTGCCGATGAGACTTTATCGGCGCTAATGGGAGATACGGCGTTGACCAGTGATGTTTCTTTAATGTCAGAACTAGACGATCTTCATAATCCACAAGGGTGCCTGCAAGAGGCACAGGAGCTTGCTGCCAAGCTTTATGGTGCTGACGCTACATTCTTTGCTCCCAATGGTACTACGGGTGCCATTCATGCTATGCTCATAGGAACGTTAGTTCCCGGTGATAAAATTTTAGTGCCCCGTAATACCCATCGTTCGGTTATAGGAGGATTGATTTTAGGCGGATTGCGGCCAGTGTACGTTTTACCTGCTTATAGTGAAGCGTGGTCTCTTAGTTTACAGGTTACAGTTGAAGATATTGAAAAGATGCTAATAGCACAAACAGATATTGCAGCGGTACTTATTACTAGTCCCAATTATTACGGAATGGTTGCTGATTTACCGGCCATTGCTAAAGTAGCCCATGAACACGGGGCACTACTGCTAGTAGATGAGGCCCACGGGGCTCATTTGGGCTTTTCACCACTGTTACCGCCTTCAGCTTTGCAGTGTGGGGCTGATGTAGTTGCACAAAGTACGCATAAACTTTTGGGAGCGTTGACACAGTGCTCCATGTTACATATTAGGGGTAAGCGGGTAGAGCGGCAACAAGTGGCAGCAGCTATGAGTTTGCTTACTACTACCAGCCCAAATTATTTACTCCTGGCCTCTTTAGATTGTGCCCGTAGTCAAATGGCTGCAGAGGGGAAACTCTTAGTGGAACGGGCAGTAAAAGTTGCCGATAAATTACGGATTGCTTTAGAGAAAATTCCTCAGCTTAAAGTTTTAAAACAAAGCATTATTGGTCAAGGTGGCGTTGCTGGTCTAGACACTACTAAAGTAACGGTAAATGTGCGTGAACTAGGTTTTAGTGGCGTTTATGTAGGGGAAGAATTAAGACGCGCAGGTATTGCTGTGGAATTGGTTGATAGAGATAACCTTTTGTTCTTGTTGACTTATGCTGATGACAATCAAGAAATAGATGATGTAATAGGTAAAATAGTCCTAACGTTTATGATGTTGGGGGCTTTGCATCGAGAGGTAACTAAGGTAGAAAATAGTATTTTACCCTTGCCTCGCCAAGTTTTATTGCCTCGTGTAGCTTTTTACGCTTTCAAGAAAGAATGTCTGTTTGCAGAAGCTGCAGGAGAAATTTCTGCAGAACAAATCAGTTTTTATCCCCCTGGTATACCGGTTGTGGTACCGGGAGAAGAAATAACAGAAGAAATTATCTCCTATTGTCACGAGCTTAAAGCGGCGGGAATACCGGTAAGCGGGCCGCGAGATAGTAGTTTGGAAAGAATACAAGTGGTGAAAAAATGAAAAAAAGCTTGTTTATAACATTTGAGGGTCCTGATGGCAGCGGTAAAACAACGCAAATAGAGCGCGTAGCAAAATGGCTTGAGAAACTAAACTATAACATTGTTTGTACAAGAGAACCGGGTGGAACTAAGTCAGCAGAGAAAATCAGACAAATTGTTTTGGATCCTTGTTTGCCAATTAAAGCGGAAGCAGAGACATTATTATATTTGGCAGCTAGAGCTGAACATGTAGAAAAAGTTATTGCTCCGGCTCTACTGGCTGGTAAAATCGTTTTGTGTGATAGGTTTAGTGATTCCACTTTTGTCTATCAGGGAATTACACGCGGAATGGATTTAAAGGTTCTACGTCTTATGGATGCTTTTGCTACTAAAGGACTAAAACCGGATGTAACCTTTATTTTGGATGGACTTCCGGAACTTTTAGTTGCTAGGCGGCAAAAACGAGGAATACAAGATCGTTTTGAATTAGAGGGATTAGATTTCCAACAGAAAGTGCGTGCTGGTTTTAGGCAACTTGCCCAAGAAGAGCAAGAACGCATAAAGGTTATCAATGCTTTACAAGAATTAGATGACGTCACTATGGATATTATTACGCAAGTAAAAAAGTTGCTTTTAAAATAATATGCTATAGACCAACGTTGTTTAATTTTGCATACTATACATAATGAAGGAAAAGGAAAAAATATGTGGCCAAAAGTACGAGGACATGAGCAAAATAAGGCTGTACTTAGTCAGCTTTTACAAGGAGAAAGATCTACTCCCGCGCTTTTGTTTTATGGACCGGCCGGAGTTGGGAAGCGGTATTTAGCAGAGCAGTTTGCCAAGAGCTTTTTGTGTCAGAAAGACCCGGAGATAGAAGATGATTGCCCATCTTGCAGAGCTTTTAAGGCGGGGACGCATCCGGATTTTATCAAAGTGGCCCAATTGGCACCAGGAAAAGAAATACTTATTGAACAGATTAAAGAAATGAGCCGGCAGGCATCTTATGCTCCTACCCTTTCAACTCATAAAGTTTGCATAATTGATGGTGCGGATTTTATGAAGGCAGCCGCGGCTAATAGTTTATTAAAATTATTGGAAGAACCTCCGGATTTTTGGCTGTTTATTCTTATTGCTACTGATGTTAATCGTTTATTACCTACAATTTTATCCCGTGTTATTAGTAGGAGATTTGATGGATTAGCGGCTGCTGAGGTAACAGAGATTTTAGCTGAAAAACAGGTGGAAAACGCTGATATTTTAGCTAACCTAGCTTCCGGTTCTCCTGGCAAAGCCTTGGAATTAAACTCATTTGATGCACTAATGTGGAGAGAAAGAGCTATGTATGTTTTGGAACATAGCAGAGAATCACAGGTTATGCAGTTTATTAATGATTTAGCTTGGCTAGAAAAAATAAGTATGCCGGAAGGCTTGTTGTTTTTGGAAATGATGCTCCTTATTTTGCGAGATGGTTTATTTAGTAAAGAGCATATTGACGGAAGCTTTTTTAATGAAGATTTGCTGATACGCATAGACGATTGTTTTGGTAATTGGAGTAATAAAAATATAGAAAAATTGGTAAAAATTGTCGGTGATAGTTATAGAGGTATTGCCGCTAAAACAGGTAGTAAAGCGGTATTAGAGGCCTTGATTTTACGTATCAATGAGCTTCGGAAGGAGGATTAATGTGGCAACAGTTGTAGGTGTTAGATTTAAAAAAGCCGGAAAGATTTATTATTTTGATCCGGTAAATACAGAAGTAAAAAAAGATGATTATGCAATAGTGGAAACAGCTAGAGGTGTAGAATATGGCGAGGTAGTAACAAATCGTAAAGAGGTGGAAGATGCAGATTTGGTTTCACCGTTAAAACCTGTAATCCGAAAGGCCACCGATGCCGATGCTGTTAAGGTAGAAGAGAATCATCTTAAAGAGAAGGATGCTTTCAATATTTGTTCCAAGAAAATCAAAGCGCATAATTTGGAAATGAATCTAGTTGAAGTGGAATATACCTTCGATGTTAGCAAAATAATTTTCTATTTTACGGCAGAAGGCCGTATTGATTTTAGAGAATTAGTTAAAGATTTAGCGGCAGTATTCCGCACACGCATTGAGCTAAGACAAATTGGTGTTCGCGATGAAGCCAAAATGTTAGGCGGTATTGGCTGCTGTGGAAGACCCCTGTGTTGTTCTACTTTTTTAGGTGATTTCGAGCCGGTATCTATACGTATGGCGAAAGATCAAAATTTATCTTTGAATCCTACCAAGATTTCAGGTATTTGTGGTCGTTTATTATGTTGCTTAAAATATGAAAACTATTTGTATTGTGACAAGAAAAAGGGCTGTGGTTGTGCCCATGGTAAAGAGCGGCAATTAGTGCCAAAACCGGGAATGATGGTAATAACACCAACCGGTGAGGGAAGGGTTATGGGAATTAATCGTAGCGAAAAGACGGCTTCTGTAGAACTTGCCCCGGATAATACGATTACTGTTGGCTGGGATGAGATGATAGAGGCTTCTAAGGTGGAAAAATAAGAATGAATGGTACTAAAAGGCGAGATTCTTTGCCAGGTTGTGAGTATTTAATATGGCAAGATAGTAAAGAATTTTGTTTTACTACAGACGCTGTTTTTTTGGCTGCTTTTCCACATGTAGTAACGGCTGCCAAAGTTTTAGAGTTAGGCAGTGGTACAGGTGCAATCAGCCTACTGCTTTCTGCTCGGGGAGCAGGATATGTAGTAGGAGTTGATTGTAACAGCCATGTTGTTGATCTTTTTCAACAAAGTATTGTTGACAATGGACTTGTGGGACGTGTAGAAGCGGTAGAGGCTGATTTGCGCGATTTAAAAGGTAAGTATGAGTCAGAGTATTTTGATTTGGTAGTAGCCAATCCGCCTTATCGTATTGGGGGTAAGAAACGCCTAATAGGTACGACTGCTTGTCACGAGGTAACCGCTGCCTTGGAAGATTTTTTCCAAGTAGCAGCACTTATGGTTAAGTATCGAGGCAGGTTTGCCTTGGTACAACTGCCTGAACGTTTTACAGAAGCGGTTAGTTTAGGAGAAAAGTATGGTTTGGAGCTTAAGAAACTGCAATGGGTACATTCTTTTGTGGAAAAACCTGCTTGGATTTTTTTAGCGGAATTCGTAAAAGGGGGATCACCTGGGTTGAAAGTCCTGCCACCCCTTATTATGTATAATAAAGATGGAACCCATAGTAAGCAGACGTTGACCTATTATGGTATGGACCAGGAGGAAAAATAGTATGGCAGAAAGTAAAGGTACACTTTATTTGTGTGCTACGCCTATTGGTAATTTAGAAGATTTAACGCCGCGAGCTTTGCGGATGCTGAGGGAAGCTGATATAATTGCTGCGGAAGACACTAGACATACACGCCAATTAATGACGCATTTTGATTTACACGGGCATTTGATCAGTTACCATGAGCATAATAAAGAAAAACAAGGCCCTTTTTTGATAGAACGCTTATTGGCGGGGGAAAATATTGCACTTGTTAGTGATGCCGGATTCCCTGGTATAGCTGATCCGGGAGAGCTTTTAGTGCAGCAAGCTATTGCAGAAAACATTGCAGTAGTTCCTGTACCGGGAGCAAATGCTGCTTTGTCCGGCTTAGTAGCTTCAGGGTTGCCTTCATCAACATTTTTTTTTGGCGGATTTTTGCCTAAAAGTAAAAAAAATAGACGCTTGCAACTTTTAGAATGGAAAAATGTGCCGGGCACGGTTATTTTTTATGAAGCACCCCATAGGATAAAAGAAGTTTTACAAGATATTCTAGCGGCTTGGGGTGATAGACCCATAGTTTTGGCTAGAGAATTAACTAAAGTGCACGAAGACTTTTTTCGCGGTAATGTTACTGAGGCATTAGAGCATTTACTGGAAAAGGAACCTAGGGGAGAATTTGTAATTATTCTAGGAGCAGGTGAAAAACAGTCAGAGGCACTGCCTGCAGGTAATCCTTTGGATAAGGTTCGAATGCTTATGGCCCAGGGGATTGAGAAAAAGGAATCCCTCGTGGCCGTTGCTAAAGAATATAAGATTCCTAAAAGGGAATTATACAATAAATTAATTTCAGAAGAAAAAGAAGAAGGGGAACATAAATGACAAAACCATGTTTTTACATCACAACTCCAATTTATTATCCTAGTGACAATCTGCATATTGGGCATGCTTATTGCACTACAGTCGCTGACGCCATTGCACGTTACAAGAGAGCCGATGGCTACGAAGTAATGTTTTTAACGGGTAGTGACGAGCACGGACAAAAGATTCAGCGTAAAGCAGAGGAAAAGGGACTTACACCTATTCAATATGTTGACGGTATTGTTGCCAACTTCAAGCGTTTGTGGGAAATGTTGGGTATAAGCAATGATGACTTCGTACGTACCAGCGAAGCTAGACATCAAAAAGTTGTGCAGGATGTAATGCAGAAGATTTTTGACCAAGGGGATATTTACAAGAAAAATTATGAAGGTAAATACTGCGTTCCCTGTGAATCATATTGGACAGAGCATCAATTAATAAATGGTAATTGTCCTGATTGTGGACGTCCGGTAGAAAATATGCAAGAAGAAAGTTATTTTTTCAAACTTTCTAAGTACTCTGACCGTATTTTAAAATACATTATGGATAACCCTGATTTTATTCAACCGGTTTCCCGTCGCAATGAAATGATTAATTTTATTAATACCGGGTTGGAAGATCTTTGTATTACTAGGACTACTTTTGATTGGGGTATTCCCGTTCCTTTTGATAAGAAACATGTAGTATATGTGTGGTTTGATGCTTTATTGAATTATTTTACCGGTATTGGTTATGGAACTGATAATGAAAAATTTAACAAGTTTTGGCCTTGCGATGTGCATTTAGTTGGTAAGGAAATCGTGCGGTTTCATTCTATAATCTGGCCAATTATGTTAATGGCTATGGGGGAACCTTTACCTAAGAAAGTTTATGGTCATGGGTGGTTAGTTGTTGAAGGCGACAAGATGTCCAAATCTAAGGGTAACGTAGTAGATCCTATAGGGCTTATTGAAGAATTTGGCCCCGATGCTATCCGCTATTTCTTGTTGCGCGAAATCAATTTGGGAAGTGATGGTAATTTTTCCAGAGATGCGTTGATTAGCAGAATTAATGCTGATTTAGCAAATGATTTGGGGAATTTGCTTCATCGTACTGTTAGTATGATAGAGAAATACCATGACGGTATTGTGCATAAGAGTGTAGTTAATGAAAATTATGATGAAGCTTCTAGGGCAATGATTTTAGCAACCGTAGCTGCCTACAAAGCTGCTATGGATAATATGGAAATTAACGTAGCTATTAAATTAGTATGGCAATTTATTAGCGGCGGCAATAAGTATATTGATGATACAGCCCCGTGGCTTTTGGCAAAGGATCCGGAGCAAGCTGTACGACTTCAGGCAGTTATGTATAATTTGGCTGAGATACTCAGGATTACCGCTATTTTAATTTATCCTTTCATGCCGCACACTTCCCCTAAAATTTTTGCTCAACTAGGTCTTGAAGAACCACAGGAATACTTGTTATCTGATGTAACCTGGGGAATGATACCGGATGGTACAAAAGTAAAAAAAGGTGACCCCTTATTCCCACGTATTGAGATTAATGAAGAGGGCGTGGCAGTTGTAGCCGATACGAAAAAAACAGCTATGGCAAAACCAGCTCAGGTTCAAACTAAGAAAGCTCCATTACTAGGCGTTGCTGAAATTGGCATAGATGATTTTACTAAACTTGATCTTCGAGTTGGCACAATTATATCAGCAGAGCGTGTGCCTAAAACGGATAAACTCATGAAATTAACAGTACAAATCGGTAATGAAGAACGCACAATAGTTTCAGGTATAGCAGAATATTATACGGAAACAGCCTTAATTGGAAAAAATGCTATTGTAATTGCTAATCTTAAACCTGTCAAACTAAGAGGCATTGAGTCTAGGGGGATGCTTTTGGCTGCTTCTGACGGTGAAGGCCATTTGGTTTTGGCAGAAGCACCGGGTATTGTTTCCGGCAGTAAGGTGAAATAATATGGCAAGATTACCGCTTTTTGATTCCCATGCTCATATGGATTCCGAGTATTTTGATGTAGACCGCAACGAGGTCTTTAAGGAAATTGAAGAGAATTTGTCTGGTATGATTAATCCTGGCTGCGATCGGATAACTTCCCTTAAGGCTATGGAGTTTGCGGCAAATTATCCTTTTGTTTACGCCGCTGTGGGTTGGCATCCTGAAGAAATATCTCGAATGGTAGATGAGGATTTAGAGTTGCTTAAAAAGTGGTGCAGTAATGATAAGGTAGTAGCTATTGGTGAAGTTGGCCTTGATTATTATAATGACGAGGATGCACCTCATTCTTTGCAACGACAGCGTTTTATTCAGCAAATTCACATAGCCAGGGAAACCGGATTGCCGCTTATTGTACACGACCGTGAAGCACATGGTGATATTTTAAAAATTTTGCAACAAGAGGCTCGGGATTTAGTGGGAGTATTTCATTGCTATTCAGGTTCAGTGGAAATGGCAAAAGAACTTTTGAAAATGGGCTGGTATTTTGGCTTTGGTGGCAGTTCAACATTTACTAATGCGCATAAGGTTAGAGATGTTTTGAGTTACGTACCTGAAGACAGAATACTTTTTGAAACTGATTCCCCATATCTCACTCCCATGCCTTTTAGAGGAAAAAGGAACAAACCTACCTATACGGAATTGGTAGCGGAAAATGCTGCCAAGCTGAGAGGCACTGCGGCTAGCCGGCTTATGGAAGCTTCAACAAAAAACCTGAAAACACTCTTTTTTAAGATAAAATAAGATTACAAAAGTACGCATTTTCAAAAGAAAATGCGTACTTTTTTGTACAGTTTTAGAACCTGGTACTAAAGGCGGTTTGACAGAGACTTTTTTTAAGTGTTAAAATAACCAAGAATTTTAAGGAGGCTAAAAAATGCAAGTAGAAAGTTGTTTTAACCGGCCCTATAAAATTTTGGTTGTTTTGCTTATGTCTATTATTACAGTTTGTTTTTTGGGATTTGTAGCTGCACCCAAAAACATCGTGGTAGTTGCCGATGGTGTTACCACAAAAATAGAAGTCAGAGCACTTACCGTTAAGGGCGCCTTAGCAGATGCCGGCGTAGTGTTAAGTGATGCAGATGGTTATGTAATAACTAATGCAGACAAGCTTGAAGATGGTGCGATAGTTGAAGTAATAAGAGCCATGCCGATAAAGGTGTGGAAAGCTGGAAGAACAACCGATTATTCTATAGGACGGGGAACCGTAAAAGAAGTTTTAGACGCTATTGGTGTCGAATATGGAGATTGCAAAGTATATCCTGCTTTGTCTGAGAAACCAACTTCGGGGATGACAATCAATGTTATTGCTAATGGAGCCAAAATGGCCACTGAAATTAGAGAACTGCCTTATGAAGTAAAGCTGCAAAATAGCGATGCTCTTCCTCGTGGCAGACGTGAAGTGATAACTCCCGGTAAAAATGGCGAAACGAAAGTTATTATGCGCATTGTAAACGTGGGAAACAGGGAATTTACCAGAGAAGTAGCTGAGGAAGTAATTACACCAGCGCAACCGGAAGTGGTAGCAATTGGCACAGGCGCTAATATGCTGGAAACATCTAGAGGATATGTTCGCTATAAACAAGTAAAACAAGTTGAGGCAACAGCATATACCTTGGCAGAAGGTAATGGGGATGGTGTAACTTCTATCGGTATTGTTCCCTATAAGGGTATTATAGCCGTAGATCCTAGTGAAATTCCATATGGTACAAGAGTCTATATTCCTGGTTATGGTTTTGCTATGGCCGGCGATACAGGCGGAGCTATTGAAGGCAATCGTATAGATTTGTACATGGAGCATTATCCCGATGCTATTAAATGGGGCCGACGAACGGTTAATATGTATATACTTGAATAAGGTTAAGGAGTGTAATTAGTGCTAAAAGAAGTGCTGGTTGTGGAAGGAAAAATGGACACAGTAGCAATACGGAAAGCACTCTGTGCTGAAACTATTGAAACAGGTGGGTTTGCTCTTAATCCATATACACTGGCCAAAATTAAGGCTGCATATATTAAGCGGGGTATTATCATTCTCACGGATCCGGATGGAGCCGGGGAAAGAATAAGAAAGTACCTAACAGAAATATTCCCTCAAGCCGGTCAGGCTTTTGTTCCGAAGGTTGACGCTACAGCCAATAACGATGTGGGTATTGAGCAGGCTAGTCCTGAGGCTATTAGAAAAGCATTATCCAATGTACGGTTTCACGAGGTTGAACCACGGACTGAGTTTACCAGTCGGGATTTGTTTTTGCAGGGACTTAGCGGGAATACTTGTGCCGGTCAGCGACGGGCAATAGTAGGAGCTAAATTAGGTATTGGCTATGGCAATGCCAAACAATTTTTGACAAGATTAAATAATTATGGTGTTACTAGAGAAGAATTTGAGCTGGCAATGGCAGAGATTGAGGATTAATATGGAAAAACCTATTATTGCAAACAGAGATGTCACTTTGCATATTATGCGCTCGTTTAAATTGCGTACTAAAAAAAAGCTGGGACAGAATTTTTTAGTGGATGAAACCATTGTAAATAAGATTGCCGCAGCGGCTGATTTAAGCCCTGGCGAAACTGTTTTAGAAGTTGGACCCGGTATTGGAACTTTAACTCAGTCTTTGGCAGAGACCGGTGCTAATGTTATTGCTGTGGAAATTGACAGAGGATTATTACCTATCTTAGACAAAACCTTAGATGGTTATGAAAATGTAAGTATTATAAACAAAGATATTTTGCAATTAGACATTACCGAGGCCGTTGGCAACCAAACTTTTAAGGTGGTAGCTAATCTACCATATTATATTACCACTCCAATTATTTTTGCCCTTTTAGAGCAAAATCTACCAATTGAACGGTTGGTTATTATGGTGCAAAAAGAAGTGGCTGAACGTATGACAGCAAAGCCTGGTGGGAAAGAATACGGTGCACTGTCTGTTGCTATACAGTATTATACTGAACCAAAGTTGGCATTTACAGTTCCGGCAACGGCTTTTATACCCTCACCAAATGTTGAGTCAGCGGTGGTAGTTTGTAAGCTAAGAGAAAAACCACCGGTGGATGTGGATGAAAAATTGTTTTTCCGCGTGGTAAAAGCAGCATTTTCCGTACGAAGGAAGATGTTAAACAATGCCTTGAAAAATATGGGCATTAGCAGTGAAGAGGTCGCGGCTTGGCTGGAACGAGCTCAAATTGATGGTAAACGCAGAGGAGAGACTTTATCTCAAAGTGAGTTTGGCAGATTGGCAAATACGTTTAAATAGAATAAAAGGCTTAAATTTCTTGAAACAGAAATTTAAGCCTTTTATTTTTGTTGTTTTGTAGTTTTTGTTTTTGAGTTCATGTTAGTGTACTAAGTAGAAGCGAGCACTAATGAGAGCATCTATTATTTTTTGAAATGTCATAGCTTCATTACCTCCTTATTAGTTTATAAAGTAATTATAACACCGTGGTGCATATTTGTCCACTAGGGACTAAAAAAGTCCCTTTGCTTATAAAATAGAGGACTACAGCCATCTGTAGTCCCTTTTTTCAAATCAACAAAAATATTAAATTAAACTTTTTTTTGGTCATTTTGCAATTTTTGCTTACTAGAGGCCTGGGTGAATCCACGGCCTAAAACATCTGTAGCATCTTGAATAATAACAAAAGCATAGGGATCAATTTCCTTAATAATGTTTCTAATCTGAGCGACTTGTGTCAGCTTAACTACAACAAAAACGACCATGCGTTCTTGATGTGTATAGGCACCCTCTGCATGAAGGTAAGTGACACCACGTCCAACCACTTGAATTATGGCTGCACCAATTTCCTTGGAATGTTCGCTTATGATTATAAAATTCTTTTTGTAATCAAAACCATCGGCAAAAAGATTAGCGGTTTTGAAACTAATGAAAAATAGCACCATACTATAAAGTGCCGGTTCTAATCCAAACAAGTAGGCACCAAAGGCCATAAGGATAACGTTGATAATGAATCCTGTAGCACTAATACTAATACTGTAATATTTATTAACTATAAAACCTAAAATATCGGTTCCACCGGTGCTGCCACCTACGCGATACACTATCCCGGCACCAATACCACTTAACACACCGCCGGCTACACAAGAAAGCAAGGGATTTTGTACGTAAGTATTTTGGGAAAGAAAGGATAACATATCCAGTGCCAAAGCGAAAGTTGCCGTACCAAAAAGAGTAATGATAAAGAACTCTCTATTCATATAGCGATATGCAACAAAAAATAGTGGTATATTTAGAATAAAGCTTGTGATGCCTATGGGCAAATTGAAAAGGTAATAGAGCATAACGGCAATACCGGTAATGCCACCACTAAGTAAATTGTGTTGGACAAAAAAGGTATTTATCGATACACCCATAATAATGCTGCCTAAGGCAACTATAAAATAGCGATACATAGTGTTTTTCATAATTCCTCCATTAACGTTGCTTTTGTCGTTATTGTAACATTTATTGGGAATTTTTTGTAGAGAAAAAGAAAATGAAAACATAAAAGCGTAAGTTAGTGAGCAAAAACAGAAAAAATGTTCGCTTTTTTCTTGCTACATTGATAAATACAGGATAAAATATAGTGTAACTTATATAGTATACAAAAAACAATTGGAGTTTTATATGAAAGAACAAGCTTACGCAAAAATCAATCTAGGCCTTCAGGTGTTGGGCAATAGACCGGATGGTTATCATGAGGTTGACATGATTATGCAAAGTGTTTCGCTAGCAGATGAAATAGAATTTACTGCGGCGGAAGACTTTTTATTAACTACAAATAACCCAATGCTGCCCTGTGATGAGAGTAATTTGGCGTGGAAAGCGGCTAAAGTTATGGCCGATTTTACTAATAGAAAGCCGAACGTTCACATTCACATAAAAAAAGAAATTTTCATGGCCGCTGGTTTGGCAGGTGGTAGCACCGACGCCGCGGCAGTGTTACGCGGACTAAATAAATTTTGGAACGCCAACCTCAGTATTAAGGAATTAGAAAACATAGGCGCTAAATTGGGGTCTGATGTTCCCTTTTGTGTTGCAGGGGGGACTAGTAGGGCAACTGGGAGAGGAGAAATATTAAAACCATTGCCTGATATTCCTCTTATGTGGCTTGTTTTAGCTAAACCTTATGATTTAGAAGTTTCTACGGCTTGGGTATACAAAAATATAGATTCAGGGCACCATGGGGGAAAATATTTTATTGATCCCTTGGAAACGGCAATAGTTGAACAGGATAAAAAAAGTATTATAAGCAATATGGGCAATGTTTTGGAGGCAGTTACTATTCCGGCTTATCCGGCAATAGCTGAAATAAAGACGGCAATGCTTAGTGCAGGGGCTCTAGCAGTACTTATGAGCGGCAGCGGGCCTACGGTTTTTGGCTTAGTTGCAGATAAAGCATCTGCTGAGGCAGCAGCTAGTGTTTTGCAAGCGAATACAGCATTGCATGTAGCGGTAGCACGGACTATACAAAGGAGTGAAAACCTATGAACAGACATTTAACACCGATCAAATTAGATACGTATAAACCACTAAGAGATTTAGTTTCCGAACATATTAGGCAGGCAATTATTAGTGGAGTATTTAATCCAGGTGAAAGGCTTATGGAAATTCAGTTGGCTGAAGAAATGGGCGTTAGTCGCACTCCTGTTCGAGAAGCTATTCGCAAACTGGAATTAGAGGGCCTGGTAGTAATGATTCCTCGTCGTGGAACTTATGTTGCAGATATTTCTATTAAAGATATCAATGAAGTGTATGAAGTTAGAACCGCGTTAGATATTTTAGCGGCAGGGCTTGCTGCCGAACGCATTAATGAGGACGAGCTGGAAGCTATGCAGAGATTGTTGGTGGAAATTGGCCAATATATTGATGAAGGAAATATCGAAAAAATAGTTGAAATTGACAGTGCTTTTCATGATATCTTATATCAAGCGAGTCGTAATGAACGCTTAGTTAATATTATTAGTAATTTACGTGAACAAATTACAAGTTTGCGCGGTCGTTCTATGATGTATCCGGGCCGTTTAGCGAAAACATTGGAAGAACATAGAGCTATAGTGGATAGTATTGCCCAGCGAGACGCGGAAAAAGCACAACGAGCTGTACGAATTCATATGGAGAATGCTGAGCGAACCTTATTAAAAGCAATTGAAGAAGAATCTGAAACAGAATAATTCCGGAGGTCAATACATGTATAATGCAGTTATTTTAGCAGGAGGAGAAACCTCCTGGCTTAAAGAGGTTGCAGGAACTCCTTACAGAGCGTGGGCACCTTTAAAAGGTAAGCCCATAGCCTTATATATTGCAGAAGCACTTTTGCAAAGTGGTAAGGCAGGCAAAGTTCTGATTGTTGGGCCACAAGCAGCCAATCCTTCTACTTTGCCTAAGAATGTAGAAGTAATTGCAGCCGGAGATACCCTTATGTCTACGGTAACACTTGCGTTAGAATATTTTGGAACACAACAACCGGTTATTTTTACTACGGATGATATTCCTTGTATAACTGCTGCTGCTGTAAAAGATTTTGTGGAAAGAGCGGAGGTCCTTGGTGCTCAAGTCTGCTATACGATTATACCAAAGGCTGCAGTAGAAAAAGATTTTCCTACCGCCCATAGAACTTATGTTAAAATTGCAGATGGACAATTTACCGGTGGAAATATATTTCTAGTAGATCCACAGGTTATTCCTCAATGCCGCAAACAAGTAGAGGCGGTTTTTGCCAAGCGCAAAGACATTTTTGCTTTGTGCAGGTGGCTGGGGTGGTCTTTTATTTTTAAATATGCTATTGGTATTTTAAATTTGGCCCAAGTTGAAAAAAGAGCCTCTGAAATTTTTGGATTTACCGGTCGTGCAATTATTACTAACTATGCTGCAATTGGCATGGATGTAGATAAAATAGAGGATTGGCATTTGGCAGAAAATTATTTGGGGAAAGTTGGAAAGGGGTATAGACATGGCGAGAATTAAACGGATGGAGCGTGTCGTTGCCTTAACTAAGGAATTGATTGATAGCCCATATGAATTATTTCCGTTTGCTTTTTTTTGTGAAAAATTCACTGTGGCAAAATCAACCTTAAGCGAAGATGTGCAGGCTGTGCGAAATGGTTTGGCCGCCTATGATTTAGGAGTAATTGAGACAGTTGCCGGTGCGTCAGGAGGGGTGAGGTTTATACCCTATCACACTGCGGATGCTGATTATAAATTTTTAACAAAATTAGCTAATAAAATGTCTGACCCGGAACGAATTTTACCTGGGTGCATGATTTATATGAACGACTTAATCTTTACTCCCTACATTGCTATGCGTTTAGGGGAAATAATTATGCAACGCTCATTAGATTTAAAACCGAATTATATTATGACCGTAGAAACCAAGGGAATCCCCTTAGCTTTATTTGTAGCAAGGGCGTTTAATGTACCAATGGTTATGGCTCGCCGTGAAGCCCGAATTACTGAGGGCCCGGCTGTTAGCATTAATTATGTCAGCGGGTCCACAAAACAGATTCAGTCTATGTCTTTGCCTAAAAAGGCTTTGCCTGCGGGTGCAAGAGTTTTGATTATTGATGATTTTATGAAAGCCGGCGGTACAGCTAAAGGCATGCAGAAAATAACTACCGAGGTAGGCGCTATTGTTGTTGGTACAGGCGTTTTAATTGCCACTAAAGAACCAATAAAGAAAATGGTTGATGAATATTTTTCCTTATTGACGTTAAAGGACGTTGATGAAGAAATGTGTAAAATAGATATTAGCCCGGTTTTAATATAAAGGAGGAAATTTGATGAGTGAAGTAGATATGGTAACGATAAAGGATGTGGAAGCTGCTGCAAAAAGATTACTTAGCGTAGTGCATAAAACTCCTTTGGAGTTAAATCATACTTTTAGCGAGATAGCAGGTCATGATGTTTACTTAAAATTAGAAAATTTGCAACGCACGGGCTCATTTAAAGTTCGTGGGGCAACTAATTGTATTATGACCTTGAGTCCAGAGCAAAAAAAGAGGGGTGTAATAGCTGCATCTGCAGGAAATCACGCTCAGGGAGTAGCTTTGGGTGCAGCAGCTGCTGGAATTAAGTCTACTATTGTTATGCCGGAAGCGGCACCATTGGCAAAAGTAATGGCTACACGTAGTTATGGTGCAGAAGTTGTTTTGGCAGGTTCAGGATTTGATGAGGCTTATGCCGAAGCGGTTAAAATTCAACAAAAAACAGGTGCTACCTTTGTACATCCCTACGATGATGTGTCAGTTATTGCCGGACAAGGAACTATAGGTTTGGAAATTTTAGAACAGTGCCCGGATATTCAAGCTATAGTTGTGCCAGCAGGCGGGGGAGGTCTTTTGGCTGGGATTGCAACCGCTGTAAAAGCTAGGGCGCCACAAGTAAAGGTTTACGGCGTTCAATCCAGTGGAGCTCCTGCTTTGTATTTATCTAAGCATGCCAATAAATGGGTTGATACCCCGGAAGCAAATACCATTGCTGATGGTATTGCAGTTAGACAGCCGGGCAAAATAACCTTTGATTTAATAAATAAGTATGTAGATGATATTTTTGTTGTTAAGGATGAGGATATTGCAGCCACAATTTTGCTTATGATTGAAAGAGCTAAACTTATAGCTGAGGGAGCTGGTGCTATTTCTTTGGCGGGTATTTTACATGGTAACATACCTAATGTAGGTAAAACTGCTGCTGTTATTTCCGGAGGAAATATAGACGTTAACACAATTTCTCGTTTGATTGAAAATGGTTTGGTTAAAGCTGGACGCAGGGTAAAACTAATAACCCAGCTTACTGATAGGCCGGGGGAACTTTTAAAATTCATTACTCATATTAAAGAACATAAAGCAAACATAGTCTTTATTCACCATGAGTTAGCAGGGCGTAATTTGCCTATAGGTCAAACTATGGTAGAAATAGATTTAGAAACTAAAAATCAGGCTCACGCAGAGGCTATCGTAGCTACCTTGCGTCGTGCCGGTTATCGTATTGAAATAAAGTAGGAGGGAATTTTATGTCAGATTTAGTCGCTGTTATTTTAGCAGCAGGAAAAGGTACGCGGATGAAATCTAATTTGCCTAAGGTTTTGCATAAAATTGGTGGCAAACCTATGTTAGAGCATGTTTTACAAGCTGCAGAAACTTCCGGTGCGACCAAAAAAATTGTTGTGGTAGGATTTGGCTCGGAAAAAGTTGAGGAGTTTCTGGGAGATAGAGCAAAAATCGTTTTGCAAAAGGAACAATTAGGAACCGGTCACGCAGTGCTGCAAGCAGGGGCTTTGCTGGAAGATTTTGTAGGGACTGTACTTATTTTGTGTGGAGATACTCCTCTTTTAGAAGGATCAGAACTCAAGAACTTCTACGATTTACATAAAGCAAGCGGTGCGGCTGCTAGTGTACTAACAGCGTCTACAACTAATCCCACTGGCTATGGTCGTATTTTACGTGGTGCAGAAGATGAGGTCCTTGGCATAGTGGAAGAAAAGGATGCCAGCACTGAGCAAAAGGCTATTTGTGAAATTAATACGGGAATATATTGTGTGGAAGCACCGTTATTGTTTAATGTGCTGAAAACCTTAACTTGTGATAACGCTCAAGGAGAATATTATTTAACTGACATTCTTTTGAAGTTACGGGAGCAAGGAGAAAAAATCGGGGGTATAATTACTAAAGACTTCGATATGATTATGGGCATTAATTCCAGACGACAGCTTGCAGAAGCAGAAGTTATAATGCGAACAAAAATTCTCAACAAGCTTATGGATGACGGTGTTACTATTATGGATCCAGCCAGCACATTTATTGAAGCAACAGTGGAAATTGGCCGGGATACTATTATTTATCCCTTTACTTGGCTGGAAGGAACTACTAAGATAGGAACAGACGCTATTATTGGGCCTAATGTGCGTTTAACGAATGTGGAAGTAGGAAATAAAACACAATTACAATTTCTTTATGGCCATGATTGCAGGGTAGAAAATAACGTAACAGTGGGACCATATGTTCATTTACGTCCTGATACTGTAATTTGTGACAATGTTAAAATAGGTAATTTTGTAGAAGTTAAGAATTCAAACGTTGGCATCGGAACTAAGCTGCCACATTTGACTTATATTGGTGATAGCGATATTGGTAGTGGTGTAAATATGGGTTGTGGATGTATTACAGTTAATTATAATGGCAAGAAAAAATATAGAACTACTATTGAAGATGATGCTTTTGTTGGTTGTAACAGCAATTTGGTTGCTCCCGTTAAAATTGGGCAAGGTTCCTATGTGGGGGCCGGCTCTACTATAACAAAAGATGTACCTGCTAATGGTTTGGGTGTAGGGCGCGGTCGTCAGGTTAACATTGAAGGTTGGGCAGAAAAATATCGTAATAGTTAAAATAGCGGTTGTCACAAGTTAGAATGAGTTGTATACTTTTAATGCGAGTATTTAATTTCGTAAAAAACAATACGGGGGTATGGGCATGTTTGAAGAAACAGGCAAAGCAATGAGAATTTTTTCGGGTAACGCCAATCCTGATTTAGCGCGAGAAATCGCCGCATATTTGGGTACAACAGTGGGCGATGCGGTAATCAATCGCTTTAACAATGGTGAAGTACAAGTTATGATTAACGAAAGTGTTCGTGGCAAGGATATTTTCGTAATTCAGCCTACTTGTGGGCCTAATGTTAACGATAATATTATGGAACTTCTCATTATGTGTGATGCTTTTAGACGTGCTAGTGCTAAACATATTACGGCAGTAGTTCCTTTTTATGGCTATGCCCGTCAGGATCGTAAGGCACGTGGACGGGAGCCTATTACAGCAAAATTGATGGCTGATTTAATGACTTGTTCAGGAATTACCCGTCTAGTTACCATTGATTTGCATGCGGCGCAGATTCAGGG
>Ga0183095_10031_pt1 | contig 156796 bp, 127 predicted proteins | sample BioMet4_FD_130346 | JGI IMG/M metagenome (GOLD analysis project Ga0183095, IMG submission 130346) | Microbial communities from bioreactor (seeded with sewage sludge) at LBNL, California, USA - Biofuel metagenome 4 (v2) (version 3) | ecosystem: Engineered > Bioreactor > Anaerobic > Unclassified ...
GCTGAGAATCTGAACAAGTTTGAAAAGGCTGCAAGAAATATGCACTCTCTTTCGAAATACAGTCGAAGTAACCAAATCAATAAGGAGTGGATTGAACAATATCTCAATGAATCGCACTCTTTCGGCTTAACTTCCATCCGTTGCCATTGCAATGTAATGGCATGGAGTGATAACCGGGAGGAACTGAAACACATAAAAAATGATGTGGGCAGTCAGCTGGCATTGATGGAGTGTAAGCCAAGACACAATACGGTGGATACACCGGCTCTTTATTGGGCAGGTATTCCGGGTAATGAAGCTGATTTCCCCAGTGAAGAGAGTTTCTATACATTCATAGAACAGGCTCTTTGTTTCTTCACTGAAGAGACTAATTATAAAAGTTCCGTTTCACCTTTCGGTATTAAGATGGTAGATCGATTGACGGGGAAGCCACTTCACGTAGATATTTCGGATTTACCGATGAAGAAAGGTATCATTACCAACCGAAATAAATTTATACTAGGTCCTTCGGGTAGTGGAAAGTCTTTTTTCACAAACCACATGGTGCGACAGTATCACGAACAGGGTTCACACGTGTTGCTGGTAGACACTGGTAACAGTTATTTGGGATTGTGTGAGATGATAAACCGGAAGACCAAAGGTGAAGATGGAGTCTATTTTACATATACAGAACAAAATCCAATAGCCTTCAATCCTTTCTATACAGATGATGGTGTGTATGATATTGAAAAGCGGGAAAGTATAAAGACGCTTATTCTGACTTTGTGGAAGCGAGATAATGAGGCACCTACACGAGCGGAAGAGGTGGCACTCTCCAATGCCGTATCACTCTATATTGAGAAGATAAAGACGAAAGAGATAGAACCAAGTTTCAATACTTTCTATGAATATGTAAAGACTAAATATAAGAAAGTGTTGGATGAAAAGAACGTGAGGGAAAAGGACTTTGACCTCGCTAATTTTCTGAATGTGCTTGAACCATATTACAGAAGTGGTGAATATGATTATCTGCTTAACTCAGACAAGCAGATGGATTTGCTCAACAAGCGATTTATTGTATTTGAGCTTGATAACATAAAAGATCATCCCATCCTGTTTCCAATTGTAACCATCATCATTATGGAGGTTTTTATCAACAAGATGCGCCGACTGAAAGGTGTCCGTAAATTGATACTGATTGAAGAGGCCTGGAAGGCAATCGCCAAAGAAGGGATGGCCGAGTATATCAAATATCTGTTTAAGACGGTCCGTAAATTTTTCGGTGAAGCCATTATCGTGACTCAAGAGGTGGATGATATAATCGCTTCACCGATTGTAAAGGAATCAATCATAAACAATTCTGATTGCAAAATTCTACTTGACCAGCGAAAGTATATGAACAAGTTCGACTCCATTCAAGCATTGCTTGGTTTAACAGAAAAGGAACGAGGACAGATTCTTTCCATCAATATGGCGAACAATCTATCAAGACTTTACAAAGAGGTCTGGATCGGACTGGGCGGTACACAATCAGCTGTTTATGCCACAGAAGTATCTCTGGAGGAATACTATACCTATACCACGGAAGAGTCGGAAAAACTCGAACTGTTTCGATTAGCTGAAAAGCTGAACGGAAATATTGAGCTAGCTATCAAACAGCTTGCAGATAGTAAGCGAACCGGCCAATAATAACCCTTTTTCTTTTCATTCATACAATTATTTATGCTTGGCAGGGAGTCGGAAAAGACTTCCGCTTTCCCTGCTTTTGCTCTTTTTTAAACAGATCATCATGAGAAAACAACAGCTCTTTTTAACTCCTTTCTTATTCTTTGCATTGTTCCTACTACCAAAGAATCACGCAAATGCCCAGTTCTATTCAATTAAGACCAATCTACTGGGATGGGCAACCACCAATATGAATGTAGAAGCCGGCATGACCCTAAACCGCAAGCTGTCTCTGCACCTGCCAATCACCTACAATCCCTTTGTCTTTAAGAACAATAAAAGAATGCAGAACCTGACTGTTCAGCCGGGAGTGCGCTACTGGTTTCTGGAATCCTATGTTCATGGATTTATTGGAGTCAACGGCATCGCTTCCACCTATCACCTGAGTGATAAGAAGTATCGCTACGAAGGAGATGCATATGGCTTAGGTCTTAGTTATGGTTATGCCAAACTACTATCTCCAAGATGGAACATGGAACTGGAAACCGGTTGGGGATTGGTCTGGGCAGACTATACAAAATACACCTGCAAGGAGTGTGGGAAAAAACTGGGTCAGGAAACCCGATGGTATCTTATACCAACTAAAGCTTCTCTATCTATTGTCTATCTCTTTTAATCCGACAAAGTCATGAAGAAAATAATCATTTATCTGCTGATTGCTGGGTGTATAGTAACCTCCTGTAGCATGAACAGCCGGCTTAAACGAGCGAATATCAGAGCGAATATCTCTTTACCGCAGCGAATTCTGGCACAGGAGCAGAAGAAAGGATATGACCAGCGTTCCGTTCTTGAATTCTCAGATCTTAAAGGAAAGAAGACAACCTATGCGACAACGGAAAGAGATAAGAACGGAAAAGATCAGATCACGGTAGAGCTACAGGGAGTAACGGTCGTTGCCAAATCCAGAACCGTGCCCGAACGTTTTGGTAAAGTAGATATTAACTTTGTTGTTTCCGTACCTGAGAAGTTGTTAGGGAAAAAACGACAATTAACATTGACGCCCCGATTACTAAAGAAGAATGAAGAGATGCTTTTTAGTGACCTTATTATCTGTGGTAGCCGCTTTAGTAAGAAACAGCTGAATGGTTATCAAAGATATAATGAGTGCCTAAAAACAATTGTCCCTGATAGTGCCTTTTTGGATAAGTTGGTAAACCAAAAAGCTTACCGGAGATATTTTGTATCTTATGATCAATCCGAAAAGAGAAAACAAAGAAAAGACTCCTTGACCTGGGTACATTATGATGCTTTCACGGCAAAGACAAATAAGCGGTATATCTTGTTTAACGAAAAGATGTACCGTAACAGAATCTGGCTAAGTAAAGTCTTAGGCTATGAGCTGATTAAAGAGCGGTATGAACTTTTTGAAAGAGATACCATTCATATCAGCCGATTCTTTGGTAATCGTTATGAGACAATTGTCCGTCTATTCCCACAGTTTCATCTTTTACGTTTTAAATCAGATGAAACCACACCTGATAAGTACAAAAGATTCCAGATAAGAATCAGACGTACTTATCATAAACTGACACCGGAAGATTCAATCTCTATACTCAAACGATATTACCGGTATAAACGGATTGCCCGTAATGAAAAGTTAAAGTCAGAGAAAGAAAAGAAGTTTGCAGAATTAGTCAAATTTCCAAAGAATCCCAATGCCCACCTGGATACAGTTATTTACCGGAAAGGAAGGTTTGAATACTACTATCATCAGGAGGTAGCAACGGATGAAAACAGCAAACGCATGCAGCTTTATCTTACTGGTCATGTATTGAATACAAAAAGAAACAGTTACACTTTACCAACATCAGATACTCTTAGCTATGTAGTCTCCTCGATGCTTCAGTTTATGGACCTGACTCCCCGGTTTCAACAAAAGATTATTGAACGCAAAGCAATAACATCGGTAAAAGCCTATATCACTTTCCCGGTGGGTAAATCCACACTGATAGAATCTTTGGGTGAAAACTGCAAAGAGATTGAGAAGGTACAGGAGATGACAAAGAAACTGACTGATACCGGTGAATTCCTGATGGACAGCATCACTTTGGTTGCCGGTAGCTCACCCGAAGGAAGCTATCGTGCCAATCTGCAACTCTCCAAATCGCGGGCTGAGTCACTAAAAAGATATCTGCGGACCAAGCTAAACGAAATCAAAGGAATAGATACACTGTTAAAAGCATGTTGGAGAGGCGAAGACTGGAATGGACTGATCCGGTTAATTAATGAGACAACGGCATTTTACCCTAAAAGTGAACTACTCAAATTAGTGGATAAACTGGGGAACCCTGACCAAAAAGAGAAAATATTGAAGATACAATTCCCGGCTCAATATGCAATAATCCGTAAAGAACTCTATCCTCAGCTAAGAGCAGTGGACTTTACCTTTCATGTACATCGGGCAGGTATGATCAAAGATACGATTCATACCACAGAACCTGATACACTCTACGCTGATGCGATCAAGCTGATGCAGGAAAGAAAATACAGTAAAGCATTGACTATCCTGACTGAATATAACGATTGGAATACTGCCATTTGTCTGATGAGTCTGGGATATGACGAAAATGCCTGTAACCTTCTGCTGAAAGAGAAATTCAGTGCTGACAGAGAGTATCTGTTGGCCATTCTTACCGCCCGTCTGAATCGGGAAGAAGAAGCATTGAAATACTACCGGCATGCCTGTGAAATGGATGACTCTAAAAGATGGCGTGGCGCACTGGATCCGGAGATCAACCGGCTGATTAAGAAATACGATTTAAATAAAGAGAATCCTTCAAAATAGAGAGACATGAAACAAGTTAGATTTATTTTTTTAGTGAGTCTGATTCTTCTGAATACAAGTTGTGATTTCTCGGAAGTATGCCATTACCAAGGAGACGTAAGAGTCTCTTTTGACTGGAAAAGACTTGTTCAGGGTGACTCGGTACCTTCCGGAATGGAAACTATTTTCTATTCAGATGAGAATACCCCAAAAACTTTTACCGTTAGCGGAGATACCACTTTAACAGGAATCCCGGCAGGACAACAATATGCTGTCACCTTTAGCCATTTGCCCAATATTACTTTTCAGGGAATGGAAAAGATGGAAACCTCACAACTCTGTCTGTCTACCTACATGAAAAAGGAAGCTTTGCATACCGTTCAGGCACCCATGATTTATCTGGATAAACAGGAGCTGAAGGTGGAACCTTATGACACAACAGCTTGTCATTTTATTCCCACCCCCAGCATTCAGCAGGTCAACTTTGAGTTTGTAATTATCCGGGAAACGGATGCAGGTTCTCCCTTGACTCTTTCCGGAGAACTAAGCGGAGTGGCTACGGCTTATTCTCTTTCACGGATGAAAGCTATCCGTTCTTCGGCAATATTAGAATTTTCCACGGAGAAAAAAGTAGAAAACGAGTTTTGGAAAAACATTCGGGTTCTGGGCCTGAATCCTTCAACTGCCGACGGAGAAGCTATATCCAAAATACTGTCTGTTTCACTCACATTGGACGATGGGCATATATACACCTCAGACCTTGATCTCACCCGAAAGTTTGAAAACTTCCTAAGCGGTGTACTGACCTGTAGAATTGAAATTCATATAAACAGTCAAGGCATGAGCATGCAGGTTGCAGACTGGGAGACCCGTGACTGGGGAGATATCCACATACGGTAAACAGACGGCAAATCGAACAAAACAGAAAATCAAATAATCAGATTTCAAAATTCACAATTTATTCACTAATTAATTATTATGTTATGAAAAAATCAATGATGATGGCAGTCGCATCTGCCTTGGTAATCAATTTAAGTAGTTGTAACAACGACAACGAAACCTCTAATCAGGCCACAGCTCTGAAGATTCAGACGGATATTGCCGCCACGCGAGCTACCATTTCAAGCTTTCCTGTGAACTCTTCTCTTGGGCTATTTGTCACCACAGGTACTTTGGGGAGTAATTATGAATCGGTAGCTTCCAATACCAATGTCAAGTCCACGCTCTCTTCTTCCGGCACATGGGCCCTTTCTCCAGCTGTCTATCTGAGTAATGACGATGCAACCGTTTTTGCTTACTACCCATATGATGCGGCAAAAACAAACGGAACCACTATTGGGTTGGAACATGCCTCACAAACAGATTATATGTATGGCACCCATACTACCGGACAGAATGCTATCAATAACGGTAATCCGACCGTAAACCTGACTATGAAGCATGCCCTGGCATTGGTCCAGTTTAAAATGTCTGCAACCAATTATCCGGGAACAGGTAAACTCGCCAAAGTGGAAATAGCCAACGGTACGGGTAAAACAATTCTCTATAGTGAAGGAACAATAAATGTCTCTTCGGGGACCATAACCAACACAACGGGAAAGAATATATCCGCTTCCATAGAGAATACCTCCACAGGGTTGCTGGCTTCTATACCTGGTACTGCATCTACGGATGAAAACAGTTATCCCAAGGTGATGGTACTTCCAACCGCTGCCACGGTAGCAGCCGGTGACCTGATGATCTACTTTACCATTGACGGGAAAGTCTATTCCTGGAGTGTGCCTTCTGCAACTACCTGGAAGAGTGGAACAAAGAATACCTACAGTGTTACCCTGTCGGGTACGGCATTGACAGTAGGCAATGTGGTGATTACCGACTGGACGGGTGGAGTGACTGGTTCGGCAGGGCTGAACTAGTCTGCATTCAATTAGGAAAGAGGGTATTACCGTACGCTCTTTCCTTTCCTCTCTTCTTCTTTAATCAATAAATTCAATAGAATGAAACAATGGATCTTTTTATTAGTGACTGTCTGTTGCTTGTTCTCTTCATGCAGTGAAGAAGAACATGGAAAGTCTGTCACCAAAAGCGATGAAGTACAGTTCAGCGTATCGGTTGCCACCCGTGCCACTGATACCAGCTTTTCTTCCGGCGATGAGATAGGTGTCTATGCCGTAGAGCGTACTTCTTCCGGTCCCGGAACTTTAAAGAGCGGTGGAAACTATGCCGATAACAAACGGTTCCGGTATACAAACAGCGGTTTTGAGGCTGTTGATGAGAATAATAAAATCTATTTTTCACCCACCTCAATACTGGATTTCTATGTCTATTATCCCTATACCCCACTAGTCACAGATGTGACGGCACACCGGGTTACCGTCTCTTCCGATCAGGATAAACAATATACAGGTAGTGATTTTATGCTGGCCAACTATACCGGAGGACTAAACTATACCTTGATTCCACTGACCTTTACCCACCAGATGACACTAACGGAAGTCACCTTTCATACCGGAGGTGAAAAAGAGGTCAGCTCAGCTAAAATCCTGCAACGTAGCACTGCTTCGGATATCAACCTGCAAAGCGGAACCTGTACGACAAAAAGCGGAATACTCTCAGATATCACCCTGTACAAATATGCACAGACTGCAGATGCAACCACGTTTCGGGTGCTGCTTCCCAAACAGGATATCCAGAGTGGAACAAACCTGCTTGTCTTTACCGTGAACGGAGAAGAGCGTTCATACAAGGCAACCACCAATGTATCTCTGCTTCCCGGGTCAAAGAATGTCTATGACATAGCGTTGCAATACCGTATTAGCCTGACCTCCGGTACAGGAGGAACAGTCAGTGGAGCCGGAGCTTTTGACTGTGGGAAGACAACAACTGTCACAGCTACCCCTCAGACTGGTTACCTGTTTGCCGGATGGTACGAGAACGGAGTGCGGGTATCAGGAGATGCTGTTTACAGCTTTACTGTTTCCGCAGACCGGACACTGGAAGCCCGTTATACCCTTAGCGGATGTACCATCACCGTATCGGCAGGTAAAGGAGGTAAAGTCTCGGGAGGAGGAACACTCAATTACGGATCATCCTGCACGGTAACAGCGAGCGAAAATGGGGCTTACACCTTTAGCGGATGGTATGAAAATGGAACCAAGGTTTCGTCTTTGCCAGACTATACCTTTACCGTTACCTCCGACCGGAATCTGGAGGCAAGATTTACTCCGGATGATGTCTATGTCACAGTCAAATTTCTAGGAATGAGTCTTGATATCATGGACAGTGGAGAACCCGTATACGGTTCAGTTCAAATTAATGCGTACTATATTAAAAACGGAGTAAAAATAGGATACTTTGCGGATAACGATATCTGCGCTTATGTATCTTTCGGGTATACAGCTGAAAAGGCAATTAATGGTGCTGCACTGGGACACAAAACCTATCGTGATTTCCCATTGAAACTATCGAATGGACTTTACTGGAATAAGCTTCATCTTTTCTATTGGTCGGATGCGGTTATCTCACCGGATAGAATGACTGACCTGACGGACATCTATAACATTCGTCTGGACACATCGGCTGATACCAGTTCTAGGCGCTACATCTTTGATGATAGCAAGGTTCCTTATTACCGGGAAAGTGTTTGGGTCACAGAAGACGAGTATATACTGTTCAAGACAGTAACGAATAAACGAACTACTAATTTTTAATAAACAGCAATCAAACCCGGATTTCTTCAAACGAGAGAAATCTTGGTTTGATTCTTTAAAGACAAAAACGATGAGAAAGAGAATAAGATTCCGGGCTTTGCTGATAATGATCAGCCTGTGTACAACAGCCAATGCGCAATGGGTCACCTTTGATCCCAGTAATCTGGCACAGGGTATTGTCAATACCACCCGCCAGATTATAGAGACTTCCACGACGGCTCAAAATATGATTAAGAATTTTGAGCAGACGGTAAAGATATATGAACAAGGACGGCAATACTACGACGCCCTGAAGTCTGTACACAATCTGGTAAAAGATGCCAGAAAAGTGCAAAAGACAGTGCTCCTTATCGGAGAGATTTCTGATATCTATGTGACGAACTATCAGCGGATGTTATCGGATAAGAACTATACGGTGGATGAACTTTCAGCAATAGCCTCCGGGTATGCCAAGCTATTAGAAGAAAGTACTGATGCTTTTGCGGAGATGAAGACGGCTGTTAGTGTGACCGGACTCTCAATGACAGATAAAGAGCGGATGGATCAGATTGACCAGGCATATAACTCGGTAAAGCATTACCGGGATCTGGTGAGTTACTATACCCGCAAGAATATTTCCGTTTCGTTTTTGAGATCAAAAAAAGCAAACGATCTGGATCGGGTACTCTCTTTGTATGGGGGCACTAATGACCGGTATTGGTAATTTATAGCGTATGTTATTAGCCATTGAATTTGAAAATCTGCACCAGATTCTAAAGAGTCTGTATACGGAGATGATGCCGCTCTGTTCAAATATGACGGGAGTGGCCAGAGGAATAGCCGGACTGGGAGCTCTCTTCTATGTGACTTCCAGAGTCTGGCAGACATTGGCCCGGACTGAACCGATAGATGTCTATCCGATGCTTCGCCCTTTTGCTATCGGATTTTGTATCATGTTCTTTCCGACCATTGTACTGGGAACGATCAACGGAGTGATGAGCCCGGTGGTCAAAGGGTGCAACGGTATGTTGGAAACACAGACTTTTGATATGAACAAGTACAGAGAGCAGAAAGACAAGCTGGAACGGGAAGCCATGTCACGAAATCCAGAAACAGCCTATCTGGTTTCGGATCAGGCCTTTGATAAGGAGATTGATGAACTGGGAATCTCTCCCAAAGATATAGCCACGATGGGAGGAATGTATGTGGAAAGAGGAATGTATCAGATGAAGCAAAGTATCCGGAACTTCCTTCGGGAGATGCTGGAACTGCTGTTTCAGGCAGCCTCACTGGTCATTGATACAATAAGAACCTTTTTTCTGGTGGTGCTTGCCATTTTGGGACCTATCGCTTTTGCCATATCGGTGTATGATGGGTTTCAGACAACCCTGGTGCAGTGGATTACCCGGTATGTAAGTGTTTATCTATGGCTACCTGTTTCGGATTTGTTTAGTTCGATACTGGCACGGATACAGGTATTGATGCTTCAGAAGGATATTGAACAACTGTCTGATCCTAACTTTATCCCGGATGATTCCAGTTCGCTTTATATCATCTTTATGCTTATTGGAATTATTGGATATTTCACTATCCCTACCGTCTCCAACTGGATTATTCAGGCAGGAGGAATGGGAAACTATACCCGTAATGTCAATCAGACAGCAGGTAAGACCGGCAATATGGCCGGAGCAGGAACGGGAGCTGTTACAGGAAATATCTCCGGACGATTATTGGGAAGGGGTCATTAAACTAAATCAATAAAAAATGGAATTCAAATCATTAAAAAATATCGAAACAAGTTTCAGACAAATCAGGCTGATGGCCATTGTGTTTGTCATTCTTTGTGCTGGAATAACGGGATACTCTGTCTGGAACTCCTATCGGTTTGCTGAAAAGCAGCGGGAGAAAATCTATGTGCTGGACAATGGAAAATCACTGATTCTGGCCTTGTCTCAGGACCTGACACAGAATCGTCCGGTGGAACTCAGAGAGCAGGTTCGTCGGTTTCATGAACTGTTCTTTACTCTTTCACCGGACAAAAAAGCGATAGAGTCAAATATGCAACGTGCTTTCTTCCTCTCTGATAAAACACCTTTCAACTATTACAAGGACCTGACTGAAAAAGGGTATTACAACCGTGTGGTATCGGGAAATATCTATCAGACCATTCAAATAGATAGCATTGTCTGTAACCTTGATAAATATCCTTATCAGGTGATTACCTATGCTCGTCAGCAGATATTAAGAGAAAGCAATGTCACAGAGAGAAGCCTGATTACCCGTTGTCAGGTGACCGACCTGAAGGCCCGTTCGGATAATAACCCGCAAGGTTTTCTGATCCGCAATTTTGAGATATTGGAAAACAGAGACATTAATCAAACTGACCGGGAATGAAAAAGTATCGTTTAGCCAGATGGCAGATATGTTTTGATCATTGGCTGGAAGTGCAGTGTGACCGGTTGTCTCATCGTCAACAGACAATCATCGTTCTTGCATTTCTGGTAATCTTTGGCCTTTCTTCTTGTTATATGGTGATTCATTCTATATACAAAATGGGATATAAGCAGGGAGAGCAGTTGGTTATCGAACATATCCGGGAATTGGAAATATTGCCAAAGGACAGTATCAATCAAATACAAACAAAATATGGAAACAAGTAAAGAGAAAGATGTAAATCTACAAACTGAAAAAACGCTAAAAGAAGAGAAAGTGCTTACTCCCGCACAGATTCAGAAAAGAAAGAAGATATTGGTCTATCCTCTCTTTTTCCTGATTTTCGTCGGTAGTATGTATCTGATATTTGCCCCCTCTTCGAGTAAAAAAGAGGAAAAAGAGGGCACTAAAGGTTTTAATGCTGAATTACCTAAACCCAAAGAAGAAGGTATTGTGGGTGATAAGATGAAAGCCTATCAGGATGAGCAGATGAATCAGAAGAAAGAAGAGAAAATGAAGACATTGCAGGATTTTGCTATTGCAACGGGAATGGAAACAACTCTGCCGGTTAACGGAACGAAAAACCATTCTAAAAAGGAAACTTCTTCTATGAACTCATCAACAGCTGCTTACAGACAAATGAATAAACAGCTCACCACTTTCTATCAGCCATCCAAACAACCTCAAGAAAATCAGGATATGCTGGCTCTGGAATATCGGATACAGGAACTGGAAAACAAACAGAAAGTAACAGAACGAAAGAAAGGCACAGCTAACGAGCAACTGGAGTTAATGGAGAAATCATATCAGATGGCAGCCAAGTATATGGGGCCTGAAAAGCAACAACAAAATAGTGCTACTACAGTACAAACAGCTCCTGTGGAAAGTAAATTATCCAAGTCCCAATCCGGTGTAAAGGTGAGTGCTTTTCATGAGAGAGTAGTATCCAGCCTCTCTCAAAATATTAGTGATTCCGCTTTTGTGACTCAGTATAGCAAACCTCGTAATTATGGCTTTCATACAGCTGTAGGTAGCAGTGAAACATCCGTGGAAAAGAATAGTATCAAGGCATGTATCTATGAGAGCCAAGTTATCACGGACGGACAGGGAGTAAGACTTCGTTTACAGGAGCCGTTACAAGCAGGAAAGATACTGGTTCCCCGTAATACTTTAATTACCGGAACAGCGAAACTACAGGGAGAACGACTGGAGATCATTGTCTCCTCACTGGAATATAATGGGAGTATCATCCCGGTAGAACTAACGGTTTATGATGTTGATGGACAGAAAGGTCTTTTTGTTCCCGGGTCAATTGAACTTAATGCCGTTAAAGAGGTTGCTGCCAATATGGGATCAAGTCTGGGTACAAGCATTTCCATTACTAATCAATCGGCAGGAGATCAGCTTTTATCAGAACTCGGAAAGGGTGCAATACAGGGAACCTCGCAATACATTGCTAAAAAGATGCGTGTAGTGAAATTGCATCTTAAGGCCGGATATAAGTTACTACTTTATCAAGAGAAGAATTAAAAAACAATTTATCAATTAGCCGGGCTTATAGCCCATCACTAAAAATCCAAAGTAAAAATGAATAAAGTAATTATAATGATTGCCCTTGTACTGGGTATCATAGGTATAGCAAATGCACAAGAGACAACAGGTGACCTTTATGAAGGTCTGACCAGGAAACTGACCTTTGATAGAATGATTCCACCTTACGGATTGGAAGTGACTTATGACAAAACGGTGCATATCATCTTTCCCTCATCGGTAAGTTATGTGGATTTAGGTTCACCAAACCTTATAGCAGGTAAGGCCGATGGTGCAGAAAATGTAATCCGTGTAAAGGCAACGGTAAAGGACTTCCGCACGGAGACCAACCTCTCAGTCATCACGGAGGATGGTAATTTCTACACCTTTAACGTGAAGTATTCCGATGAACCTTTGTTGCTGAATATCGAGATGAAGGACTTCATTCATGATGGTAGCACAGTAAACCGTCCCAATAATGCAATGGAGATCTATCTAAAGGAGTTGGGCAGCGAGTCACCTAAACTAGTTCACCTGATAATGGAATCCATCTACAAGAATGACAAACGTGAGGTGAAGCATATCGGTAGTAAGCGTTTTGGAATCCAGTATCTCTTAAAAGGAATCTATACTCACAACGGTTTACTCTATTTCCATACACAGATAAAGAATGAATCCAATGTTCCTTTTGATGTGGACTTCATTACCTTCAAGATAGTTGATAAGAAAGTAGCTAAGCGCATCGCTATTCAGGAGCAGGTCATTTTCCCGTTACGTGCTCACAACTACGCCACCCGTATTGCCGGTAAGAAGTCAGAACGTACCGTTTTCACAATGGAGAAGTTCACTATTCCGGATGATAAACAATTGGTTGTGGAACTTTATGAGAAGAGTGGCGGTCGCCATCAGTCTTTTGTGATTGACAACAGTGATATCGTGAGAGCCAAAGTTATCAACGAACTCAAAATAAAGTAAGATGCGAAAGTTCATTTATATGATTGTTGCGTTGCTTGCCCTGACAGGGCAGGCACACGCTCAACGCTGCTTATCCGGACAAAGAGGTCTTCAGCTGACGGGTGGATTTGTGGATGGTATCTACAAAACCAATAATCCAAATGGTTACTATTTCGGTGCTGCAATGGCAACCTACACGAAAGGTGGCAACCGCTGGGTATTCGGTACCGAGTATCTGAATAAAGAATACGAGTATAAGAATATATACATCCCCAAGTCGCAGTTCACCGCAGAGAGCGGCTATTACTATAACTTTCTTTCTGATGGCAGCAAAACATTCTTCTTGAGTATTGGCGGTTCTGCACTTGCCGGATATGAAACAAGTAACTGGGGAGAGAAGCTACTCTATGATGGCTCTACCATTAGAAATAAAGATGCTTTTCTTTATGGCGGAGCTATTACATTGGAAACTGAAACTTATTTCTCAGACAGAATCGTTTTGCTTATCAATGCAAGAGAGCGTATTTTATGGGGAAGCACCGTTGGCAAGTTTCATACACAGTTTGGAGTAGGATTAAAGTTTATCATCAATTAGAACCAAAATGAAAAAGATATTAGGAAACATATTTGTAATGTGCTATGTAATGGCTGCTTTTTTTTTGGTGACTGCCTGTAGTGACCAGTTGGATATTCAGCAGTCTTATGACTTCACTGTGGAAACAATGCCTGTGCAATCGAAAATAAAGGTTGGCGAAACTGCAGAAATTCGTTGTGAACTCAAACGTGAGGGGCGGTTTGAGGATGCCACTTATACAATTAGATATTTTCAATCCGATGGAACTGGTAAGCTGGTTATGGATAACGGAACAGTATTTTTGCCCAATGACTGCTATCCGTTGACAAAAGAGACATTCCGATTATACTATACTTCATCAAGCACAGACCAACAGAAGATAGATATTTATGTGGAGGATAATTTGGGAAAAATGTACCAACTGACATTTAGCTTTTATGTAGAGTAAATCATTATGTAAAGTATTTGTATAGTCATTATTGTAATACAGAATGTTATATGATTACTTTACAAGATAGCTTTACATAAAATTTGCACAGAATGAGAAATAGCTTTCCTGCTGATAGGAGTTTCAATTTCTCATTCTGTTATTTCTCTATCTACCAAAATCCTTCAACCATTCTAGTAGATCCTTATTTTTATCCCATTGGCGAACAGAATCAGTCTTCGGTATTAGGCTTGTATAGCTTTTTTCAAGAGCTTCCCTTTTTTGCTTGGAGTCAGCTCTGGCATATACTTCCGTTGTCTGTACAGATACATGTCCCAAAATATCACGTATATAGACTAAACTAACTCCGGCTTGGAGTAGATGCATTGCTTTACTGTGCCGCAATGAATGACAACTGATTGACTGTGGGATAATTTCAGAGTTAATTGCTCTTGCTATTTCTACATAGTTTTTTAAAATATATGTAACACCTGCACGAGTAAGTCTTTCCCCCCGGCTATTAAAAAATAATGGATGTCTCAAATGATATGCTTCTGTTAAATTATTGTCTTCCATATATCGTTTCAGAAGTATCACTTGCTCATCCATTAATGGAACAATTCTAAACTTTTGTCCTTTGCCAAACAAGCGTATAGTGTATGGCGTGCTTGCTATATTAACAGCTTCTGGGGTTAGAATAATTATCTCTTGTACTCTTGCTCCCGTATCATACATTAGAGCCAGCAAAGCCAGATTTCTTCTTCCTCTTAATGTAGTTCTATCAGGTTGCTCCAATAAAAGTTTTATGGCATCCACTGTAAGATAATTGATTGCAGCCTTTTCTGATTTTTTCATCTTGATCGATAGGATTTTCTGCCATCTATCAAGATGTACAATATCCTCATATTGAAGATATAAAACAAATGAATGTATCGCTGCCAACCGATGATTGCGTGTGGTTATACTGCAATTACGTTTATTTTGTACCCACTCAAGAAAATCGACAACAACTTCCTTTGATATTTTCTCCAAGGTTAATTTCTCGACAGATACTTTCTTCTCATCTCTCATATAACGAATAAATTGCATGAAAGTATCTCTATAAGCAAGTATTGTATGGGGGCTCATACCTCTTTCATGGGGTAAATATTCCGATAAGAACTTGCTTAAGAATATTGCAAAATCTGTACTTGTTTTCATCTTAGTTTGATTTTAGATATTAGGATATACAAATGATGTGATACATGAACATTGTTCAACCAATTCAGGAAACATCTCATGGGTCAGCCTTACATATTGTCCAGTTGCTGAAAGGGATTTATGTCCCAAACATGCAGATATTATTGGCATGGAAGTATATAAATCAATGCCGTTACGAATCATTTGTTCTAATGCGTGGACAGCCATCGTATGACGCAGATCATGAAGACGTGGCCCTTGGTAATTTCCTGTATATGGTATGCCGCACTTACGCAAAATCTTACGAAACCATTTATAGATAGCCTGCGGTTGGCAGGCTGTTCCGTCCGGTTTTACAAAAAATAGACTATTGGGCTTCATTACATTTTTCAAGGGTATTTTATCACGGAAAAATTGATATTGCAATATTACCGTTTTAAGTTCACTGTTAATCGGTACAAGACGTTCACATCCATTTTTGGTTTTACGAATATGAATATATCCTCCATCCAAATGTATATCCGAGTTCCTAATAGACAAAGCCTCCGATATTCGGACTCCAGTACTATAAAGCAAACGAAGTATTGCGGGAATACAAAACAGTGTGTTTCTCACATTTCTGTTACGTGATCGTAAATCGTTACTTTTGTTAAGAATATCTCTTATCTGCTCATGCGTGAAAATGTAAGGAGCATATCCGGCTCTTGTGCTACGTGTATAACGTGGCAACTGAGGTACATAACAGTTACATCCGTTTCTGCCCATAAAACGAGCTAATTGTGACCATACAGAATATTTCCCATGTAAAGTACCAATGCTGTCATTTATCCTGGACTCACGCCATTTTTCAATGATTTCTTTGGTTATCGTTGGTCTCTCGATTTGGTTGTCAATAAAGAACTTGTCTATTTCAAGTAACATAAACTTAACACCACGTGTATTATATCCAGCAGCTTCCTTCAGTATCACAAACTCCTTAATATAAGGAGAAATCACACTATTGTATTCTATTTTCTTACTCATAAAAAGTTCCTCCTTTCTGGGTATAAAATTCGTTTGTGACAATAGGGACAGAAAGTGCGCATTTCTGTAATGAAGTAATATCCAGATGTAAGTATGTCATGGTCGTATCACTGCTTTCATGTCCTAATATTCCGGTGATAACGGGTATGGGAGTTTCATAATTAATAAGGCAACTAGCCAAGCTATGACGTAAAGAATGCGGTCCGTGTTGTCTATTTTCTATTGGAATATTAGAATCCTCTATTATCCCTCTGATAGCACCGCATACGATGCTGGATGTCGCTGGCTTGTATGGAGCTCTAGATGAAATGAAAACTTGTTGTGAAGTGGATTTTTGGCGTCCATATTTAAGATAATCTATGATAGCGTTACCTATATCAGCCAGTAGCGGTAAAGTTATTTTCTTTTTAGTTTTATATTGGATAATGGTTATTTCGTCGTTTTCCCAGTCAATATCTACAAATCGGAGATTCGCTATATCAGAAGCCCTAAGCCCCAATCTACTGGCTAATAAAAACATGGCATAATCTCGCTTGCCAACACTACCGCTTCTATCAATGGATTTCTCAATGGACATAACTTCTTCCTGATTGAAGAACGAAGGAATTTTTTCTTTTCTACGCCACCGGTAAGCTTTTAATATTTCCTCATAATTCTCTGTTGAAATATGATGATCATGCCAAAATCGGAACAATACACGCAAGTGACCAATTACTACTACTTTCTGGTTTTCCTGCGTTGATATAAACTGCAATATATGATGTTCATTGATTTCTTTGACTGATGCTATTTTCTCTTTAGTGAGATAATTCAAAAATCGATTCAAATATCGTCTGTAAGCTTCTACCGTGATGGAACTTCTTCGATTTTCCTGCAAGTAAGTGATGAGCTTTTGCATCTGAAAACCGATTTCTCCATACAAAGGATAATGTACGGGTATAAATGATTTTCTTTTAACATGCCCAAATTGAAGATAATCATTCAAGAAACGAATACTTCTCGACATTTCACTAGCTGTAGGGCTATGGTTTGTATCAGGATAGCATTCCGATATGAACTCATCTCCCAACTTCATTGTGTACATGGTTTCTTTTTTTGCTTCCATATATGGAAGAATACCACGCCTCCATAAAGATTTGTAGTGAAACAATGTACTGGAAGTGTAATTGTTCTCGACAAGGAACTGATAGCAGTCCGAAATAAGTTGGTCAATCTCTCTTTCCATAAAATATAAATTTAATGCCGGCTGAATTACCTATGCAATACAAATATATTTATGGAAAGAGATTATGAAAAGTAATCCGTTAAATTATCTGGTAAACAGGGATTTAAATCGATAAAACATTCACTGCTTTACATAATGATTTACTCTACATAAAAACTATTATGCATAGCTATGCATAACAGCTTCAACAATGATAGTTCCGAGGAGGTAACCGAATGAGTTGGATAATCGGTTATATAGGTTTTCTTGCCGTATTCTATGTTTGGACAGGATACCAACTGAAAGTTGTTCCAACCGATAAGGAACTCTGGGGTGAAGAATTGGAGTAAAAAATGTTCAAAAACATAATATTAACATCCTTTTATGGCTTAAAATCCATAAAAGGATGTTTTTTGTCGAATTATTATCAATATTTTATAAAATTATGTATATTAGTGGTGTAATATATTCGCTCTAGGAAATAATTAATATTTAAAGATAGTGATGGCATTAATATGCAAAAGTAGAGTATTAAAAGACGTTTTGTGTAATAATAAGGATCACAATATCTCCCACCTAAATATAAATTATGCGCCTAGATTACAACAATGAACAAATTATAGGTAATGTTAAACAGTATAATACCACATCGAAAAATCTAAAATATAACACATGGAATATCTAATAAAAAATTGCAATAATATAGATGAGGGCAAAATTCAAATAACCAAAAACAAACTAAATATTAAGTTCGGGATAAACGGAACAGGAAAAAGTACAATAACTAAAGCACTCAAACTTAAAGTTGAGTCTCCAGATAGATTAAAAGAACTTACACCATTCAAATTAAGAGGGATTGATACCGAACTGATTCCAGAAGTAACAATAAGTGAAGATATAAGCAGTGTATTGATATTTAATGAGGAATACTTAAATCAATTTCTTTTTAAAGAAGATGAATTGATTTCTAATAGCTATGAAATATTCATAAAAACCACAGAGTATACAAAGTCAATCACAGAAATAGAGCAGCTATTATCTGATATAAAAAAAGTATTTGCTGAAAATAACGAACTAGACAATATAATCTCTGATTTTGAAAGCTTATCTAAAAGCTTTGCTACAACTCAAACAGGTCTATCAAAATCATCACCATTATACAAAGGATTGAGGGAAGGTAACAAGGTAGCGCATATACCAAAGCAATTACTAGGATACAGCAAACTCCTAAAAGATAAAAGCTGTGTCAGTTGGTTAGACTGGCAAATCAAAGGAGAACAGTTTCTTGAAATATCAGACAATTGTCCATATTGCACATCTATAACTACAGAAAAAAAAGAGGTTATAAAATCTGTTTCACAAGTCTATGATAAAAATGTAATAAAAAACTTCAATATTATTATAGAAGCTTTAAGACATTTAGGTAATTATTTTTCAGAAACAGCTAATCAAGCTCTTAAGTCTATAACTGAGAAACAAATAGGATTAGAGGAGTCAGAGATGAATTACATTGTTGTTGTGAAACAGCAAATCGATGATTTATTATCAAAACTTACAGCACTAAGGAATATTTCTCCAGTAAGTTTCAGCGATGACGAAAAAGTAGAACTAAAACTAAGAGGATTGATAATAAATATAGATCTTTTTGACAGATTTAAATCAGATAAAACAAATGAAATTGTTTCTTCATTGAACAATTCGTTAAACACTGTTCTTGAGAAAGTCGGTAAATTGCAAGGAGAGGTTTCTAAGCAAAAAATACTTGTTAAAAAATTAATTGAAAAATACAGAACTAGAATTAATTCCTTTTTGACAAATGCAGGGTATAAATATACTGTTGAAATATCAAATGCAAAATCTAACGATTACAAATTACTGCTTAAACACATTGAATCTACAGAACAAATTGGCAAAGGAGACCAATATTTGAGCTTTGGAGAAAAGAATGCATTTGCATTGGTTCTTTTTATGTATGAAGCACTGTCTAAAAATCCAGACTTAATTATTCTAGATGATCCAATCTCTTCTTTTGACAAAAATAAAAAATATGCAATTATGCATATGTTATTTAGAGGTAAAAGCGAAGACTCTCTTTTAAATAAAACAGTCCTTATGCTTACTCACGATTTAGACCCAGTAATTGACACGGTAAAAGTTCTTAAAGAGTTTAATAATTTATCGGAATCTAAATTTATATCAACAAACAATGGGGCACTAAAAGAAATAGACATAAAAAAGAGCGATTTGATGTCTTTTGCTCAAATTTGCAATCAGGTGATTTTTTCTAACGAAGATATGATAATTAAGTTGATTTATTTAAGGCGATATTATGAAGTGATAGATGACCTAGGCAATGAATATGAAGTTTTGTCTAATTTGTTTCATAAAAGGGATAAAGCTGATTGTATTGATCATCGCAAAGAGGTTGGAAACGATGCTTTAAGTGAACATGATTTTAATTGTGGGATGACTGAAATTCAGAAAAAAATCCAAGAGTTTAGCTACGAAGAAACACTAAAAAAAGTCACGAATTCAGGTTATCTAAAAAATTTATTTAATAATGCATATAGCAACTATATAAAACTAAATCTTTTTAGGTTGTTGTATGATGAGGATATGGATAAAATACACAGTGTATTGCGTAAGTTCATTAACGAAACATATCATATAGAAAATGAGCTAATTTACCAGTTAGACCCAAGCAAATATGACATAGTTCCTCGTTTTATAATTGAAGAATGTAATAACTATTTGTCAAATCAATAGATTTGTATCATAACAAACACAGTCTATAACAAGCAACTATTGCGTAATGATGGGTTAAGTGGTAAATTAAATAGCAGTGCTTCTAATAAATATTTGCGTTTGTTGACAACTAATCACTGCTAAGTCCGCTACTATACCAAGCCGCTCAACGTTATATATCGAATATGTCCATCGGCTTTTTATTACTTTTTCACCGCTCAGGCTTATGTGAAAAATTGTGGACTAAGTGGTTAGTTCTGCTCATATTAATATTATACCTGCTCAAAATCGGTCTCTATTTCTTGTGGCAATGTAGTATCTTCTGGCAGTTCTTGTTCGTCTGATTGGCATTGATAGTATTAATCTTTTCCGTTATTCGTTGGTGTCTTTTCTCATATGTCTTATTGTACTTGCTCTTAATTTCTATAAGTGCATCGGGTGCGTGTTGCTCTGCAAAATCCAATAAAAGTTCAGAGGTAGCATCATCACGGAAAAGCATCTTTGAGCGTATTCAGAATAAAATCTCTGCAGATAATGGCCTTTTGCTTTTCAGTAAGATTCATTACTATTTGCAGACGCTCTTTTCCACTCAAGTAGTATTTGCTTTCCTGCTCAATCCCCATCAATCCGAAGTGTTTGCTACGGAGCTCTTTTAGCATAGCAAAGTAGGTGATACTGTCCTCTAAAGCTGTAAATGCATGTATATTTCGGACCAATAGGGTTCTTCGTATTTATTAGCAAATACCATGTGTTTAATCTTTGATTTTCAACACATTAAAGACACAAATGGATACTGATATTTGCTAATTTTTATGTTTCTAATTACTTAAAAATCAGATAGTTATATCGTACTTACGTAGTGCCTAGACTGCGCCAAAAATGACGAAGAACCTGATTCGCCGATATAATCAATTCATCTAAGAAGTATGATTACTACACTATCTTTTGTCCTTCTAATGATCTCTATTTTGATACTGAAAAGAAAAAAGGATATATTAAAGGAAATATCATATCTGGCTATAGCCTGTCTGTAGTAACCACAGAATATTCTATTACAGATTTTATAAAACAGTTTGATACACCAGAAAATAGATATTATTTCTAAAATAAAAAAGCCTAACTAGAATTAACTAAGTAGGCTTTTTTACTAAATAAACTTTTATAAAACAACTTTGAATGTTTTATCTATTGTTTTGATAAGATAAATTATATTACTTGGCACTGTTATTCTAATAGTATTGTTTGCTTTGGCTTGTAAGATTGCAGTTTATTATTCATCGATTATGTTTGTAAAATCACCCCATCCTGTAGTTCCCCAATAGTTTGAATAAGATCCTTTAGGTACATATAATTTGCACGTGGTTTTGTCTATTCCTCCAAAAGTATCAGAAGTAACATTTGGAGGTGTCAATGTTTTACAATGTATCTCTTTAATTCCTGTGCAAAGAGAAAATGCATAATTTCCAATTGATGTTACACTGTTTGGAATAGTTATTGAAGTTATTCCTGTGCAACCCCAAAAGGCAGAACTACCGATAGAAATAACACTGCTAGGAATGGTTACTGAAGCCAATCCTTTGCAACCAGCAAATGCATAATCTCCAATGGATGTTACACTGTTAGGCAAAGTGTAAATATTAGATTTAGCATTAGGATATTTTATCAATTCTGTACAGTTTTTATTAAATAGAGCCCCATCTAAAGAGTAATATTTCGTATTGTTTTCTGACACTATAAATTCTTTTAGTTTGGTGCAACTAAGAAATGCATAATCACCAATGAATGTTACACTGCTAGGAATGGTTATCGAAGTCAAGCCAGTGCTACCAAATGCATCATTTCCAATGGATACTACGCTGCTTGGAATTGTTACCGAAGTTAATCCTGTACAATACTTAAATGCATCATTTCCAATGGATGTTACGCTGTTTGGAATTGTTATTGAAGTTATTCCTGCGCAACCCCAAAATGCAGAACTACCAATGAACGTTACACTGCCAGGAATGGTGTAACTATTTGATTTAGCACTAGGATAAGCTATAAATTCTGTGCAATTTTTATTAAATAGAGCCCCATCTAAAGAGCAATATTTTGTATTGTTTTCTGACACTATGAATTCTTTTAGTCTTGTGCAATCAGAAAATACAGAACTTCCAATGGATGTTACTCCGTTACCTATATTTACTGAAGTCAATCCTTTGCAACCAGCAAATGCACTACCCTCAATAGAAGTGACGCTATTAGGTATAGTTACTGAAGTCAATCCTGCACAGTCTTTTAATAGGTTACTGGCTATCGTCTTTACATTGTCTCCGATATTCAATATTTTTAAAGACGATTGAAATGTAAAAGCACCAATTGCAAAGGAAGTGCAATTGGTTGGACTGAAGTTAAGTAAAGATATGCTACAATCCTTAAATGCAGAACTTCCAATGGATGTTACTCCGTTACCTATTGTTAATGAAGTTATTCCTGTGCAACCAGAAAAGGCAGAACTTCCAATGGATATTACACTATTAGGAATGGTTACTGAAGTCAAACTTGTGCAACTAATAAATGCACGATCGCCAATGGATGTTACACTGTTAGGAATAGTTATTGGAATCAACCCTGTACAACCCGCAAATGCACCATTACCAATGGATGTTACACTGTTAGGAATAACTACTGAAGTCAATCTTATACAACCCGCAAATGCGAAATCCCCAATTTCATTTAATGATGTTGTGAAATTATTATCATAGTAGTAATAGTTTCCACCAGCAATAATATTTACACCTGATAAATCAAGTACAGAGAGTTGTCCATTTGTAGTATTTCCCATAGGATCACTTCCAGCCATTTCACGAATATAGCTAATATCAGTTCCATTTAAATTCCCTGTTAGTTTTAAGTTAGTGATCTGATCTTTTTTTGTTGAAGGTATCAATGATGGTAGTGTTCCAGCAATAGCAACATTTATTGTTACGGAATGGACATCTACAATATTTATTGAATCCGATTTAGGAACATCCTCTTTAGAACAACTAGTAACTAAAAATGTTACAATAAAAAATAGAAAATATTTTTTCATATTAAATAGATTGATTGTATTACTCATATTTACACAATATTATGGATAGTCCCTCAATTAAATGGATTTAAATCTTCTTTTTGCTTATTGCATTCTAAAATATAAACCTTTCTTTTTTCTATTTCTGCAGTGACTTTTTCTTTTATGCTTACATTATAGGTTTCACACTTTTTTTGCAATTGCAAAACATTAGATTCTATTTTATCAATAATATCTAAAATTTTAGTTTTGACATTTTGTTTGTTAGTTTCATCCAAAAATTTATTACTATAGTTTGTTTGCACTCTAATAATGAAAGAATTTTGATTTATTATAGCCCAATAAGTCCAGTTTGTATATGTGGAAGGTTCGTATATTAATAAGTCAGAATTACCACTAAATGAAATTGTATAATCTACAGCTGCTACTTTAATAATTTTGCCTGATATATATATCACTAGGAAGTTGCACCATTACAACTTTGCTGTCTACATTTTTTTTTGAAATATCAAATTTTGTATCAATCTTTGCTTGATCAAAAAAACCATTCACAAGTGACATTGATTTAGAATTCAATATACCTTCATCAGCTATAGAGCTTAAAGTACTTTTGATTTCAGAATCAATAGATTTAAATAAATCTTCCTTTTTTTTCTGCAAATAGATTCATATATAATTAATTTAAAAGTTATAATATTTTTTTGAAATAAACAATTTTCTTCTGCAAATATAAGTATAAATAACATGAATAATGTGACAGGTTAATCTTTATTTATCATTAATTTGACAGATTGTTCTATCTATTCAAGCTTTATAAATACAATAGCAACTAGTAAATATGGAATAGCTAACTTTAGCCGGACATTGAGTTAAGCATAAAAAGTTTAACTTTACCAAATGAAAAAAGCAAGAAAGCAGTATGACTCACTCTTTAAGGAGAATGCGGTTAAATTGAGTTATGAGAGAAAAAACGTGAGTGGTCTGGCCCGGGAACTTGGTGTGAGCGCCGCCTTGATTTATCGTTGGCGAGAAGAATACGTCCAATATGGAAAAGGTAGTTTCCCCGGCAATGGCATAATCAAACAGACTCCTGAAGAAAAGGAGCTCTATGAGATGAAAAAGCGCATACGTGATATTGAGATGGAGAATGATATCTTAAAAAAAGCGCTGGGCATCATTTCCAAGAGCGATCGTTAATTTATAGATTTATCAAGAAGCATTGTAAAGTCTGGAGGATCGAAGTGATGTGTAGAACTTTAAGGGTCTCAAGGAGCGGATATTATGCATGGTTGCAATGTCCTGAAGGAAAGAGGCTGAAAGCTTCCATGAATCTACAGAAGGAAATTCGGAGTGAGTATTTTTTAGCAAAGGCTCGATATGGTAGCGTTCGCATAAGCAAAGAACTCACCCAACGAGGAGTCAAAGTTTCAAGAACAACTGTTGCTATTCATATGAAGAAGATGGAACTGCGGAGTAAACTATCAAAGAAGTTCAAAGTAACGACAGATTCTCACCACAAAGAGGCAATAGCCGAGAATTTGTTGGATAGAACATTTAAGGTGGATGCTCCTTCGGTAGCCTGGATTTCCGACATAACCTATCTTCCGGTTCTGGGTGGCGGCTTTACCTACCTGACCACAGTTCTGGATTTATATTTGATAGGAAAGTCATCGGATGGAGCACTAGTAATGGTATGACAACAGAGGAAACAACATTGACCGCATTTAACATGGCGGTTAAAAACCGCTCACCAAAAGCCGGAATGATCTTTCATTCGGATAGAGGAGTTCAATATGCAAGTAAGAAGATGGCAAATGTGTTGGCCTCTTACAATATACGCCAAAGCATGAGCAGAAAAGGGAATTGTTGGGATAATGCCGTGGCAGAAAGTTTCTTCAAAACCTTAAAGGTAGAGATGATATACGGCAATAAATTGATCTCAAAACAACAAATGAGAACAGAACTATTCGAATTCATTGAGATCTGGTATAACCGAAAAAGGAGGCATTCGGCACTCAATAATCTCAATATTCAAGAGTTCTGGGAGTTGATAAATAGTAAAAATGTTAATTTATTAAATGTCGCTTAACTTTATGTCCAGTTTTGCTTGGCTAGTCCAATAGGCAAAATCAAATAAATAAAAACACTAAGTAACTGTTTAAAAATCATTTTTTAATTCGATTCAGCATAAGTTTTACCATGGCTAACTGAATCATAGTTTGGCTTGTATCTGTATGATACTCAAAGTCTTTACTCAGTCTTCTATATGATTCGAACCATGCGAAAGTTCTTTCTACTACCCATCTTTGCGGGATTACCTGGAATTTTGGAGAGTCTTCCTTTCGTAACACGATTTCAAGTATCCAGCCAAAACTCTTTTTTGTATTTTCAATAAGTTCTCCTCTATACCCACCATCGGCTATAATCTTTACCAGCCTATGAAACCTGAATTTCAATTCTGAAAAAACAAAGGGAGCACCTTTGCTATCATGTATATTGGCCGCATGAACAACAACAGCCATAAGCAATCCCATTGTATCCACTACAATATGCCTTTTCCTTCCCTTTGTCTTTTTTCCTCCGTCAATCCCTCTGGATAAACCTCCACTTCGGGTGGTCTTAACAGATTGGGAATCAATTAGTCCCAAGCTTGGACAAGCATCTCTTCCGGCAAGCTTGCGGGTATGCTTATGAAGACTTTCATGAACCTCTTCAATGGTTCCATCTCTTTTCCATTTGGTGAAATAATAATAGACTAATTGCCAAGAAGGAAAATTATGTGGTAACATTCGCCATTGGCAGCCCGTTTTAAGCAGATAGAAAATAGCATCAAATATGTCTCTTAAAGAATGCTTTCGCTTGCGTTTGTCCTTTAGAATAACTAATATTGTGCTCCATTGGCTATCGGTCAAACTACTAGGGTACGTTGTATTCATATTATCTTTATGTTGTTGGTACTCATAAAGATACGAATAAATTACCGTAGAATAGACTGTTAGCCAATGTTTTTTTATACTCTTCATTTACAGTTATGCCATTTTTAAACAGTTACTGAGATTTTTTTTAAGAAGAAAAAGAAAAACTTTTCTTCAATCATTATTTTTACTTATATTTGCATTTGTTCTTGCTATAGCATACATATATAATCCTAAAAAAACTTTTAGCGTTTTGAAAGACACACCCGAAATGCCGATAGACATCAATACTTTCCGAAAGTATTACAATTTGTACTATGATTCGTTGTGTCGCTTCCTGAATATTTATACCCAAGATGCTTATATTATCGAAGATGTACTTCAAGAAGTATTTCTGAGATTGTGGGAAAACAGAGAAATTGTGGAAATATGCTATATCAAAACCTATCTTTTTCATGCTGCCAAGAATAAAGTATTAAACTATCTGCGTGATGAGCAGAACAGACATTATCTATTGGAGAACTGGTTCAATCAGCAACAAGAAGATAAAAGACACAAAGATTGTTTTAATATTGAAAAATTTACAGATTCATTGGATAATGCCATTGATCAGTTACCTACCAAGTGCAAAGAGATATTTCTTTTAAGCCGCAGGGAGCAACTCTCGTATAAGCAAATAGCCGAAAGGCAAAACCTTTCTGTAAAAACAGTCGAAACACAAATGGGCATTGCATTAAAACGTATACGTAGTATTCTCTCATCTTCTTCGTTTACTCTTTTATTTTTAATAATGCACTAAAAAACGCCTGAATGAAGACAATTTCTCATTCAGGCGGAAACAACGATGCATAATTTACAGACCCCTGTATTTTATCCATATTTTTGCATGGTTTTCGATTATACGTAATCAGAAAGCTTACCGCTCGGATTTAAACCGTTGTAACAGTGATCGTATTTTTTAAAATCAAATAATTTCCATTTATTATTGGTTAAGATTAATTTTCCTAATTTATTAATGAAAACTGAACAGATTTCAATTCTTTAGAATTGTTACCCACCATCAATAAAAAGTCTCCAGGTTCTATCACAAACTTTAATTTATCATTATAAAAACCAAAATCGTTCTTTGTTAAAGTGAACAATATATTTGTTTCTTCTCCCGACTGTAACTCGACCTGCTTAAAGCCATGTAATTCTTTAACCGGTCTCGTAACAGATGCAACCAAATCTCTGATATAAAGCTGAACAGTTTCTTTCCCTGCATACTTCCCTGTATTTTTAATATTAACTTTTAAATTAATAGTGTCATTCATTGCAAAAACGCTATGAGTTAAAAACGGTTTAGAAATAGCAAACGTGGTATAACTGAGTCCAAATCCGAAAGGATAAGCAGGTTCAAAATCAATATCCTGATAACGGCAGGAATAATCTGTAGCCTTTTGCGCTGGCCTCCCTGTATTTTTATAATTGTAATAAATAGGTATTTGCCCAACATGTGCCGGAAAAGTCATAGGAAGCTTTCCCGACGGATTATAATCACCAACTACCACATCTGCAATTGCATTACCAGCCTCAGTTCCCAACCACCAAGTTAACAAAATTGCATCAGCATAAGGTGTCATTTGATTAAAAATCATAGGTCGCCCTCCCATTAACAATACGATAACTTTCTTACCCATTTGTTTCAACTCTTTAACTAGCAACTGATGATTCTCATTTATGTTGATATCTGCTCTGGATTTAGCTTCTCCACTATTCTCAAAACGTTCACCTACAGCAACAACCACAATATCTGCCCGAGAAGCTATTTGTTTTGCTTCAAGCAATTTCAATTCATTTGTTCTCAAATCGTAACCATCAGCATACAATATCTCAGAATTAGGGAACTTCTGCCTAAGGCCTTCATACACAGTAACAACCTGATCCACTTCTCCTTCATTAGCCCAAAATCCCATCATATCTTTTTGTGATTTTGCTAATGATCCTATTACTGCAATCCTTTTTGGATTATCATTAATTGGTAAAGTATTATTTTCATTTTTCATCAAAACAATGGATTTTGTTCCAGCCTCACGAGATAAAGATTTTAATTCATCTGACAAAACAACCATTTTTTCTCTTTGCTCATTACAATAATGAAAAGGATCATCAAATAAACCTAATTCAAATTTTTTCAAAAGAACACGACGAACAGCATCATCAAGATAAACTTTATCTACAATTCCGGACTTAATAAGTTCTTTCAAATGAAAATTATAGGCACGTGATTCCATATCAATATCACATCCGGCAAGAATCGCTTTCTGTGCAGCCTCTTTCAAATTTGCAACATATCCATGAGGAATCATCTCACCAATCGATCCCCAATCCGATACAGTCACACCATTAAAATGCCATTCCCCTTTTAATAAATTTCTTTGAATATATATATTACCTGTAGTTGGAATTCCATTAATATCATTAAGACTATTCATCACTGAAGCGACTCCGGCTTCAACTGCAGCTTTAAAAGGAGGCAAATATACATCATGTAAAGTCAAGTCAGAAATATCTACAGTATTGTAATCTTTCCCTGCAATACAAGCACCATAAGCTGCAAAATGTTTAGCACATGCCATAATTGTGTTAGTTGCAGAAAGATCCCCACCTTGAAATCCTTTCACACGAGCCTTCGCAACCTCTGCTCCGTACCATGTGTCTTCACCTGCTCCCTCCATTACACGCCCCCAACGAGCATCTCGGCTTATGTCCACCATCGGTGCAAATGTCCAATGAATTCCTTGAGCTGAAGCTTCTTTTGCAGCTCCGGAAGCTGTCCGTTGCATCAAATCAAGATCAAAACTTGCAGCTTCACCCAAGGGTATAGGATATATGGTGCGTAAACCATGTATTACATCCAGTCCAAACAATAATGGAATGTGCAGACGAGACTTCATAGCATACGCTTGGAGTTCACGTGTGTTTTTTACACCTTTAATATTAAGCATGGAACCAACTTTCCCTTCTTTAATCTGTTCTATTTTCGTTGAATCCTCAATTATAGGGCCAGTTGCTTGCCAATTCCCTGTATATTGATTTAATTGACCTATCTTTTCATCAAGTGTCATCAAATTTAAAACAGAGTCTATTTTTTGATCATACTTTTTATTTATTTTTAAAGTTGAAACAATTAGTTTCTGGTTTGAGCATGCCAATAAGCAGCATGCATACAGAAGTAATAATGCATATTTCATATTTTTTTTATCTTTTTTTGTACACTCTTACATAATCCACCTCAAATCGGTGCGGGAACAAGATATCATCCACTCCATGCATTCCGCCCCAGTTACCACCAATAGCTAAGTTGAGCAATAAATGGAAACGTTTGTCAAAAGGCCAGACTTCAAAGCCTTTCTTTTCATTCTTAAAAGTGAAATAATGAATAGAATCTACATACAGACGATATTCTTTCGGTTCCCATTCCAATATATATGTGTGGAATTCTCTATAATTATCAGGGCAAGCAATGCGGGCATTTTTCTGCGTTCCAATTGAATGATAGTACTTCTGAGTATGCGCTGAACCTACAATGGTGTCAGGATCATATCCCACATTTTCCATAATATCTATTTCTCCGCTGGCAGGCCAGCCACCATATTCCCAATCGGTGGAAAGCATCCAGATGGCAGGCCATGTACCAACGCCAGTAGGCAGCTTGGCACGAATTTCAAAACGTCCGTAGAGCCAGTCGCCTTTATGTTTAGTTATTAACCTGGCAGAAGTGTATTTTTTACCAAATGTTGAATCTATTTTGGCAGTAATGATTAATTTGCCATCACTCACCTTTGCATTCGATAAATCTTTATGAATATAATATTGTAGCTCATTATTGCCCCAACCATATTCATTACCTATTGTATCATAGCTCCATTTGGAACTGTCAGGGTATCCCTCATAATCAAATTCATCTGCCCAGACTAGTTTCCATTCTCCAGTAGGTGTCCGAATAATTTGTTTTTTAATATTATTTGAGTAGTTAATAGATAATACTCCAATAATTAATAATAAATATATAACTATATGTTTCATTTCTAACTATCTTATAAAGGTTTAATTATTTTTCTGAAAACTTTTAGGATAATTAATCGGATTAACAACCTCTCCATTTCCTAAGCGTATCCAAGTCTGGAAAGATCTGGATTTTTCATTCAGTTCAATTACACGAGCACCATTGGAAAGATTGTGATATACAGTATTTCCACCAGAATATCGGCCATATGCAAGCATAATGCCCTGATGCATAGCCGCAAAATCATTATCATGATCATGACCAACAAACACACCCATCACATCGCCTGAAACCCTCATTGCTGCAAACATACCTGTATTTATTTTAGGAGAACACACTTTTTCCATTCTAGTACCGAATAGAATACTTTCATCGTCAGATGCTACCAACCTATATTCCGGTAATGGGATATGGAAAAAAGCCAATGCAGGTACAGGATCATTATTGTTCTGCTTTGTATAATTTAAACTTTTATTCAAGTACCAGTTCACTTGTCCAAAAGTAAACCAGGCATAATAACTATCCACTTCTTTTATTTTTGAATAGGAATGGGACTCCAGACAATACAAAAGAGCCGCATCTTTTTTCGAATCATTTGTTTTAACAGAAAGAACATAATCTGGTTGCAAACGATAATTTGGCATAATATTACAAGGATTTAATTTAACAATATCATATAATTCATCATTAGATAATCCCTGTTCATTATCATGATTCCCAAATGTTACTGCAAATGGAATTTTATATTTTAACACTTGATTTAAAACGGTCTCAAGACTTTCTTTTGCTGGCTTTCCAAAAATAAGATCTCCTGTGAATACTATAAAATCAGGGTTTTCAGTCGATAAAACCACATTCATTGTTGTAATAGCTTCATCAGATTTCGGATCATTATAAATATAATGAACATCTGTGAATTGAACAATCTTAAATTTTCCTTGTTTGTTGAATTTCAATATGGGAGTTGCAGAGAATGAAAAAGAACTAAACAGGACTCCAATAAATAGCAGTAAATATTTCTTTAATTTTATTTCCATATTATTGAAATGTGATTGATATTTACAAATGGCAGTTATAAAAAAGCTGCCATTTGTAATATAAATTATTTTAAAAGCCACATCAAGACGTTATTACTATCGTATTCATTTCCGAATTGCCTGTTTAATGCCTCTTTCAAATTTCCCAGATTGTATGTGGTCTCTTTAGAAGGATATTTCCATCTCATGGGTAATTGGTCGGTATATCCTGTTTCATTCAGACTAGTTGAAGAGTTTATAGGAAATTCAGGATATTTTGTTCTTCGATACTCGAAATAGCTGGAAAGTCCGTCCTGCATAAATTGAAGGATATAACGCTGCATTCTGATTTGCTCTAACTGTTCTGTTGTGCTGGAAGCGAAAGCAGCTTCACCTGTGAAGTAATTATCAATATAATCCTGAGTAATCGGTTTACCATGAGCATAATTAGAATCAGTATCCATTACATATTTCAATGCAGTTTTAACTCCACTCTCATAATAATTTTTTGCAGAATTCTCAGAAATCCATCCTAGAACACTAGCTTCTGCTAAGATTAACTGCTGTTCAGCGTACGAGAGTAAACGAGAAGGTTCATTCACTTCTTCTAGTTGATACCTTAAATTGATAGTGGAATATTGACCTGAACTAAATTGAGTATTCATCTCAGCATAATTTATACTAACATCAACCCCATTGTAAGCGTCAAACTCAGATTCGGAAATGCCAGCATGTGTCTTACTTATAGAAGGTTCTGCAAAATAAAACAATCTGTAATCGTTCAACCTTTTCAAATTATCTACCAGCAGAGAACTCAAAATAGTTCTTGAGGTGAACAAGTCACTCGTTGAATAGAGTGGTTGTTTATTGACAGATGAATAATTCAAACCAAAGAACTCATCCTCATTGGTAAACAGATTTCCATCTTCAACGATATCGGCAAACCTCTGTTTAATGTCCAAAGTTGGATCATTAACCTTTTCGCTCAATGTCATCAGAATTTTCAGAGCGAATGAATTTGTAGTTTTTCTCCACAGTTCAGGATCACCTCCCAATGATGTAGGGTCGCCATCTATAGACGCACCTTGTGAAAATAAATCATCTGATTCTTTTAAATCATTCAATATACCTAAGAAAATACTACTCTGTTCATCATAGTTGGGGGTATAATTTCCATCGGCTCCTGTACCTGCTTCACTATAAGGTATATCTCCCATTTTCATAGTCATCATGTAAAAAGCATACGATTTAATGAATTTTGCTAATCCCTTATAAGTATTTTCATTGATACTCCCTTTTGCATATTCTACCATCTGTTGCAGGTTAGGTATTAATTTCATCGGTTCAAAACTGCTTGAACCCAAGCTGTTGTATTGTTCAGCCATTTGCCCTTCTTGAGCATAACCTACATATTTCGACAAGGCATTCTGGGCAATATAACTTTTTGCATCACTTCCATATTCTGTTATATTCAATATGACTCCTGTACTCAACAATGATGCAGTAGCAACAGTTGTATCATCAGGGTTGGTGTTAATTTCATCAAAATTGCTACATCCTGTGAATAGAAGTGCACTTGCCAAAACACTTAATCCTATATATTTATTTATTCTTTTCATCGCTATAATAATTAAAGATCTATTTTGATATTAAATCCTAAGTAACGTTGTGATGGATCTGCAAAATTTTCAACTCCTCCATCAGGATCTGAATATTTGAATTGTTTAGCCCACAAAAATACATTCTGACCAATCGCTGACACCGTAATTTTGTTTGAGCATACAGCTTTACACCATTTTTTAGGTAAATCATAAGATAATGATATTTCTCTAATTTTAAAAAATGTCGTAGAATATAAATCTAATGGAGAAGGAGCCCCCCCCCAAGCTGTTCCTTTGTGTATTTTATTTATATAAGATTCGTAAGTAGTAGCCACATCATTCGTCTGATAAACACGATTATCTGAAATGATATTACCAAAAGTATCGTATTCTGCAGATCCGGAAATAGCCTTAACTCCTTTACCAATATAATGACTTCCCCCTTCCTCTGATTCAACGTAACGTTCAGGGACTACTGAATTAGGATGATTTCCACTACGCCACATATACATCTCAGTATAAGTTTGAGCTAAACCTCCAACTCTACCATCAATGGATATAGAAAGTTTTAAATTTTTATATATCAAATCTGTTGATAAACCCCATATCCAGTCCGGATCGGAATAACCTTGTACCGACAGGTAATCGGAATAAGTTGGTAATCCATTGCTGAAAATAATATTTCCCTGAGAATCCTTTTCAAAATCGTACAAAGTGTACGTATCAACACGAGCACCTTTATATACCCATGGATTATTAGAACTATAAACCGGATCCAATTTTGTATAATATCGTGCATATTTAGACCAGTTAAGATTTACATTCAAGGTCCAGTCTTTCGTCCTGACCGGAGTTGCCTTTGCTGCAATTTCTACACCTTTTCTTGTTATTTCTTCGTTTGTGTTTATATACCTGGAATCATATCCTGAAGCACTTGAAACAGAAGCTTCAGTCAAAAAATCGTACATTTTTTTTTGATAATAGGAAGCATCCAGCGATAATTTGTTATTAAAAAGACTAATCATCGTACCAAACTCTATCGTAGACGAAGACTCCGGCTTAACATATGAATCTTTTACAGTGCTAGGCAATGTTGCGCTATTAAAATTATTCCATGCACTATTTTCTATTGAATAAACCAAATTAGTACTATAAATGTCGGCAGGTGTTTTTGATTTAGTCCATGAACTTCTCAGTTTCCACATTGATAGCCAATCCCATTTAGGTAATAGCTCAGAAACAATAAAACTTCCCGAAACCGATGGATATAAATATGATCTAGTTGAAGAAGGTAATGTTGAGCTCCAGTCATTTCTCAAGGTTGCTTCAAGATATAACATATTTTTCCAAGATGCTGCAAATCTTGCAAAAAGACTGTTAACCTGTTGCTTGTAAATATTGGAATTGACAGCTTTATTATTTACTGAAGCATTCAATGAATAATATCCCGGGATTGATAATCCCCCCTTAGTGAATGCCTCAATACCTTCATCCTGGGTGTAATACATTGTTCCGCCCAACAATCCATCAACTGTAAAATCTTTATAGATATAATTTGCCGATAAAATAAAATCACCGTTTAAACTATAACCTCTACTCAAACCGATATTATATGAACCTAATTTTGATTCGCCCCAGACCTGAGTACCATTTTGAATGATAGTTGCTGAACCGGCACTAATTAAAGAACCTACAGATATCTTTATTTCCTGCTTATTACTATAACTGTCGAAACCTCCTCGTAATGTTGCTTTCAACCAAGGTGCTATTTTATATTCCATAGACAAAGAAGCGTTGAAAACATCTTTATCCAAACTGTGTGTTCTTTCATAACGATCAAAATAAGGGTTGTTGTTCGTATCAGTATAGCTTGTATTCTGTTGTTCGTCTGGTATTACCCAATAGTCTTTATAATCTAATATATTATAATCAGGGGTAGACCAGATTAAAAGATTATACATGGGGTCATACCCTGTATAACCATTAAAGCCTATATTCGGCGATTTCTGTTTATTGTAATTAAAAGTACTGTTTAAAACAAACTTTTCTATATTGATATTTCCGCCTACAGAAAAGCTGTATTTATCCAATGTTGAATTAGGATATTGCCCTTTATTATCAATCCACGATAAGGACGTTCTGATGCCTGCATGTTCTCCCTGCTGAGAAATACTAACATTATTGTTCAAAATATAACCTTGTTCAAGGAAATTCTTAAAGTTTTTTTTCCCTCTAGGAAGATATTCCATTAACTGTTCACTTTTTGTAACAGGATCCCACTGGATGACTTTTCTTCCATCCATTTGTATGCCCCATGACCCATCACCACCTGTAGAAACTTTGTTGGTTACCGTATTCAAATATCTACCAAAAACAGATTGTTGTTCAGGAATGGCCAGATAACCTGCTGTAAACATAGTAGAACTATTTATAGAAACAGAGAGCCCTTTATCCAGATTCCCATTTCCGCTTTTGGTTGTAATCAATACGGCACCGTTGGCACCCCTGAAACCATATAAAGCAGAAGCAGTAGCACCTTTCAGCACTGTTATTTCTTTAATATCATCTGCTGCAATCTCACTTAAGGAAACATTGGCATAAGGCACGTTATCAATGACAATAATTGGTGATTCTCCTCTGATTTCCAATGTCGGTGTAGTAGCAAATTCAGTAGAGTTTTTAACCATCATACCAGATACCTTTCCTGTCAGTGAAGTTGCAATATCAATACCTTTTACTGTTGTTAGACTTTCACCGACCACTTTCTGAGTTGCATATCCTAAAGCTTTTTCTTCTCTCTTCACACCCAAAGCCGTTACCACAACTTCCTGCAACAGTTTCACATTTTCCTTCAACGTAATATTATAATTGATGCGATTGTCTACTTTCAATACCTGAGTATTATAACCAACAAATGATATTTCGATAACTGTATTCTCAGGAACTGTCAAATGAAAGTCGCCGTTCATATCTGTAATTGTACCTATTGAAGTTTTTTTCATCTTAAGACTAGCTCCAATCACAGCTTCACCCAACTCATCTTTTACTGTGCCGGTAATTTGTTTATCAGCTTTAGGAGCAACTACATTTTTTTTTAGTATGATTTGTTTTCCTAAGATTTCAAAAATAAGATCTTTTCCAGCAAATGCCTGTTTTAGAAGTACATCCACATCTTCCTGCCCACTTTTCAATGTCACTTTCTGAGATAACTCAATGGAATTGTCGAACACGAATGTGTAATCTGTCTGTTTCTCGATTTCCTGTATCAGCTGGTTCAAAGTAACTTGTCCAGCTACTACATTAACTCTTTTTACGTTCTGTGCCCATACTGATGAAAAAGAAAATAAACACAGCAAAATAAGAATGCTACATAATATTTGTTTAAACTTTAACATTGTAAACTCATTTAAGGTTAAATAAAGAAATAATTATTACCTTTGCCTGCATAATGCAAGACGATACCTGTACTACCCGTATATTTAACGAATAGTAATTTCACTCAGGGTTTTGCGTTTCGGATGCAGAAGATGGCCGTCTCCTGCATCCACTTTTTTAATTCATTATTTACATGTGATGGTTACCTCCTCTCCGTTGATTGAATAAGTAATAGGTGTTATACGGTTAATTATCTCAAGCGTCTCTTTAAAAGATTCTGTTTTTATAGTCATCCAATAACGTTTGGGGCGGGGTGTGTTGTTCAAATGGATCTTCACGCCATACCATCGTTCCATTTTACGGATGATGTCCGTAAGTTCCTCGTTTTTAATTTTTAGTTTGCCCAGATGCCACAGAGTTTCTTCTTCTGCATTGCAAGCAATTAAAGTGCATTTTTCTTTATCATATAAAGGTATGATTGCTTTTTGATTTGGTCTCATATAGGCCAGCAACTTGCCGGAAGAGGCAGAAAGTACGCTAACGCGACCACGCAGTAAGGCTACTTCAATACGGGAATTATCGGAATATCCGTTTATATCGAAAGCCGTACCATGCACCACGACCTTTACATTACCTACTGAAACATTAAATTGATATTTTTCGTCCTTAGTCACATCGAAGAAAGCCTGACCGACTAGTTTGACCGAACGGTTTGTACGGCTATAATCGGTAGCGTACGTCAACGCCGAACCTGAATTTAGGAGTACGATTGTCCCATCGGCAAGACTCACTTCGGCCTTTTGTCCGACAGGTGCTTTGAAAGTGACATATTTGTTTATTTCTTTTCTCTGAAATAGCATGGGGAGTGAAAATCCCACCAATAGAGCCACCATAGCAGCTATCCCTATTGCGCGATACAGTACGTTTCGTGAATACATCTTTATTGGTTTTATCTGCCCGATATTTTTCATAATTCTCGCCCAAACTTTTTCCTTATCCGGTATAACAAGATGAGATTCCAAATGAGCAAGTTCCCAGCTTTCACGAAGTTCCTGAAATTCTGTTTCGTTAGCTTCACTCATGTGCCGCCAAGCGTTCAATTCATTTATCTCCCGCAGAGTAGTTTTGCCCGATAAATATTTAGATATAAGTGTATATACTTCCATTATAATGTGTTGTTTATTAAATAGACACGTATCCTAACGAATACCCCTAAAAAAAAACTTTTTTTTAATTATGTAAGTTTATTTAATAATATATAGACAATCAGTGTTTTCTTTCAAAAGGCTATTATTGCCATTTTTGATAAGTACTGATGATTTATTTTTCTTCTTTTCATCATTGTGAATTTTATAAGATGATTTATGCTAAAATAAGTGCTATTAAAATTGTTGTCATCAGAAAGGTATAGAGCATAGAAAGAAAAAGACGAAGCATAAATCGAATCATTAAGTATCCAAAGAACAGAGCTATATAAGTTCCTGTACCAGCAGTGCTGACGGCATACCTATCCAGCCACGTATAAATAAATGAAGATTTTCCTTGCGTTTTGCGTAACCCATACCATTGCTTCTGCCTGTCAACTCTTTCAAGCGGGTTTTCAGTTTGAGGTAGCTTCTGGAATGGACACAGAAACGACATTCGCCGTTCTTTATGTAAAACGAGTAGCCCGGAAACTTCATCCCACCAACATGACCAACGGAAGTCTTTTCATCGTTTACTTGTAGAAAAAGTTCTTCTTCAATAAAGGTCGTTATGGTATGTTTCACACGCAGGGCAGAACGCTTACTCCTGCAGAAAATCATACAATCATCAGCATAGCGGACAAACTTATAACCACGACTTTCTAACTCTTTATCCAATTCATGGAGCATGATATTGCTCAACAATGGACTTAGAGGACCCCCTTGAACCACTCCCTGTTCCTGCTCTTCATAGCGGGTACCCGCCATTACCCCGGAAAGGAGGTATTTATGGATAAGAGAGATCACACGACCATCCTTGACCGTGCAGGAAAGAATCTCTATCAGTTTACTGTGATTAACTGTGTCAAAGAACTTTTCCAAATCCAAGTCAACACAGTATTCATAACCATCACTAATATAAGACTGAGCACGTTGCAAAGCATGATGAGCGCTACGTTTAGGGCGGAAGCCAAAGCTGTTATCGCTAAACTGACGTTCGTAAAGCGGAATAAGAACCTGGCTGATGGACTGTTGAATAAAACGGTCAACCACCGTAGGAATACCCAGCTGACGTTTCTTACCTCCATCCTTGGGGATTTCAACCCGGCGGAAGGGATGCGGAAGGTATCTACCATCCATCAAAGAGTTTGTTAGTTCGTCTTTATGGAGTTTCAGGTAAGGAAGTAAATCTTTCGTTGCCATCTTATCGACTCCTCCACTGCCACTGTTGGATACAACCTGCTTGTAAGCACGGTTCATATTATCTGCAGACAGAATACGTTCCAACAAATCATCTTTGGTAAATTGCACTTCCACGAGGTGGTTTTCAGTTATCCCAATAAAAGTCTGCACTCCCACAGTTCCTTCGGATTCCGTCCTATCGTTCTGTAGGCAGTTATCACTCAATGTTGATATTTTCTGCATTCTTCCCTTCATCAGGTAACATTCATTGACTACTCGTTTTAATAAAGTTCAGACCTTCCACGACTGTTGTATATTTTTTTTCGGGTACTATGTCGTCTGCTGACTTCTCACAACAAGCTTTACTCCGTGCTTCTGAAAAAAAAACATCTGCACGTCTGTGAGACCTCCCCGGTTAAGAATATACTCTTTCCATCTTATACCTGCCGGATTTACTTTAGATGTTTCCGGATAGTTATAGGGCTTTGTCTTGTTTAGCAGACTTACCCACATCCTTTAGCCTTATATCCGGTTTCTGTACGTCAGGCTAGATGTTTGCCACCGACTTCCTTCAGATTCCAACTCACGATGGACACCCTTGGCTTTGGCTAAACACTTCCCACTATCAGGGTGTGTCAGGGACTTGCACCCGTTAGAATATACCCATGCTGGGCGAACTAAAAAACGGCGGTTAATATCTATATCTTAATCGCCGTCCTTACATTACATTTTAAAATGCTTTCCTGCATTCTCAGAATATGAAGGAATAGAAGCTATAATTATATGCTCATCAGCAAAAGGACTTTGTCTATTACCTTGAGAAACATGATTAACCACACTTTTTCTTTCTTCTGAAATTTGTTTTACACTCTCACCCTGGGACGTTTCAAAATATTCCTGAGAAGGCGGAGTCAAAGATTGCTGGATTTTTCGCTCTAATATAAAGAGCTCGTTTTTTAATCCCCTGAGCTGTTCTTCTTTCGGCCAGACATTTTTAACGATTTGTTGCAAAACAGGTAAATCGACCCTTTCCTTTTCATTGGCTATGCGATGCTGTTCTATGAGCTTAGGAATCTTTTCCAGTGCCCCCAGAAAGTTCATTACCGCTAGTTGGGGATCGGATGCCAGATTGCCGTTGTTATAGGAATACATATATTTCCCCTGAACAAAGAAACGGTTTTGTTTAAAATCAAATCCGTCTTTCATAGAGGCTTCGGTTTTCACTACCAACGGAAAGCCATAAAGTTCTCCAATGACCTTAGGTACTCCCTTCGTATTTTCATATGTATTGATTGCTGCCAGCCTTTCTCCGATAGACTTTACATTTCCGGGAACGGATGTGCCTTCTATTTGCAGGGGATTGAGTTTATTTCCGCTTTTATCCGTTTTTACCCTATTTTGAAATAATTCCCAGTCACTGGTCATTCTGGTAATTATCTCGCTATTGTGGCTTATTGTACGAGTGATAGCAGCAATCCTATTTTCAGCTGCGGCTTTGTCCCGATTAAAAACATGCCGTTCACTTTCCATCGCGGTTATTTTCTTATCAAGTTTTGTCTTGTCCAGTAAATCGGTATTGCCTGATAGAATAGCTACATATTCACTATAATTCATGCCACTATTCTCATCCATACCTCCCTCGTCTATACTACGAGCTCCCATTGCCCCGGTCTTCAGCTGTTTAATAAACAATTGCTTGTTGTGTAGTAGATTAAATTTATAAGAATCCAACGACTTTTCAACAGCATAAATAATAATATCCACTTTGTTATCGGCAAATTGTTTAGCGATTTCATTCCCCTTGCGAACAGCCCTGCCATCCCTTTGTATCAGATCTTTCGGAGCCCAAGGGATATCCAAATGATGCACAGCAACCGCCCGTTGTTGTGCATTTACCCCAGTTCCCAACATTTCGGTACTGCCAAAGAGTACCCGTATCTTTCCACTATTCATGTCGGCGATAGCATTTTTCCGGGCACTCAAGGTCTTACATTCCTGAATAAAGCGTATTTCATTCGGTGGAATAGAATACTCCTCCACTAACTTCCTCTTAATCTCGGAATAAGCATTCCATTCGCTAGGCTTGAATGTTCCTAAATCGGAAAAGACAAACTGTGTACCTTTTTGTTCATTGTACTTCATGTAATATTGATGTATCAACTTTGCACAATGACTGGCCTTATTGTCCACATGATCTGAATAAACAGGACTAACCAGTCGCATATCCAAAGACATTTTTCTGGCATAATCAGTAGCAATCAGCATCTTGGCCTTTTCTTCATTCTCGGATAACTTAGGACGACCTAAAACGGTCGCGTCTCCGCTTTGAGCAAATTCCATCAATTTCTGGATAAAGATCTCCTGATCTGGAGTGGGTGGTATATGATGCAAAATTTCATTACCCAAAGGACGATCCACCCCCACATCTTTAGCGGTGCGGTAATCTGTAATTTCGTTATAGAACACGGCAAGTTCCGGTACTTTGATAAAATACCTGAATCTCTCTTTTTGAATAATCTGATTGGTAACGGAGAACTCAAAATCAACTGATTTCTTAGCAAAGATTGCAGCCCATGCATCAAAAGAGCAAATGTTCTGCCGTTTAAGTTCATTTGGACGCAAATACTTAAACAGCGAATATAACTCAGTAAGGGAATTACTGATGGTTGTCCCCGAAAGGAATGTCGCACCCAGATCCCTTCCTGTTTTTTGTTGTATTGTCCGGATAGCGAAAAGTAGATTCAAAGCACGTTGACTGCCTTGTGAATTTCCTAATCCGGCTACCTTGTCATGGCGGGTGGTAAAAGTCAGGTTCTTGAACTTATGAGATTCATCCACAAGTATATGGTCAAATCCCATTGTCTTAAAATCAGCTACATCATCCGTGTGCTCTTTAATGCTATCCATGATGAGATTCATTTTCACTTCAAGATTTTGTTTCCGCTTCTCCAATCCTTTCCGTTCCTTGGAAGAAGCATCATCACGACCTTCGTGCATTACTCGTAGATTTTCTTCCACAGAATCCATCTCTTCCTGAAGAATATCTCTTTGCACATCAAATGACTGTGGTATTTTTCCAAACTGTTCATGGGTCATTATCACCGCATCCCAGTTGTTGTTTTTTATCTCATTGAGAATTTTCACTCGGTTTTCCGCTATAAAATCTTCCTTGCCAGGATAAAAAACAAGGGCATCTGGGTAGGCTGTGCGATAGGTTTCCGCAATTTCATGTACGTTAGCCTTCAATCCCATAATCAAGGGTTTATGAGCTAATCCCAGTCGTTTCATTTCGTGAGCGATACAGCACATAATAAGTGTTTTACCTGTTCCAACTTCGTGATCACAAATTCCACCTTTATTCAGGATATTCATCCAAACAGCATCTTTTTGGCTCTGATATATATCAGGTATTCCCAAAGCATTAAGGTCAAGTCCGGGAAAGGTCTGGTGACTGCCATCATATCGAGGACGGACAAAACAGTTAAACTTCTTATTATATCTGTCGGCAAGCTTCTGTTTGAATTCAGGAATCTGAGTCTGTAACCACTCGGTAAAGGCGCTACGGATAGAATCAATTTTAGTATTTGCAAGTTGTATGGCCTCGTTATCACGTACCTTTACCTCTTTGTCTCCGATATAGATTTTTTTCGTTATATTGGGAGTAGTATTCAGCAGTGCATGTTGCATTAGTGCAACACCATCAAAGCTACGATTTTCTCCTCTGACAGCATATTTATCATAAATATTGGCGTTTTTGAGGGGAGCCTTGATAGTAAAGGTATCTATATTCTCCGAATAAGTAATGACCACATCAGTATCAAACAAATATGTAGCAAAACGGCTATAAATACCTGATGGAATCCATCTCTCACCAAAATTGAAATCCAGTTCGCCGAATGTAATTTGTAGCGGAGTGGCATCCCGTAAAGCCTTGAGTGATTCCTGCGCCTGAATATCATTCGAATTTTTCAATTTCAGATAACGTTCAATGGTTTCGGCCTTGTCCACCACATTGCCAGCTATAAAACGGTCAGCAATCTCGTAATTCTTCACTATCGGATTGTAATAGATACGTCCACTCAACTCACTGATGAGATCATCCTTACTTTTATCGCTGATCCGCGACATATAATCAAGACTGACCTTTCCATATTTATTGAGTGATGCCACCAAAGCCTCAAAGGTACTGTCCACACGGGTTATTTCAGAAGAGTAGAAAGTCACCGGATGAGTAAAAATATCAGCTTTAATTACTTTTTCATCAATGATACGTTCAAGTGCAAGCATTTCCCGCCCATAAACGTCCATCAAAAGCAGTTTGCTGTTCTCTTTTGTACCAAGCCATCCATAACGATGGACAAAATCATCATATCGCTTGTTAAGCTCTTTTCGCCAATAATCATGGGCTTGTTGATGCTCTTGTTCATAATGATATAAGTCCTGATAAATATCACGCATCAATATATAAAAATGCGCCTGCTCAGCTTGCGAACGACTTAATTTCAACGGCTGAAAATCTGCTCTTGATTCATTTCTTAGCATGTTTTTGAGGTATCCTACCTGTCCGTTGTCAAAAACCATCACCCCCTCCCGTAAATTTTCCGTCAATACTCCTGCATATCTTCGAAGATCATAGTTTTTCATGACCGGAATAGATATCGGTTCACTGGGGGTAAGAGTCAATTTATGGATATCCACCATTAGTGAAATGACCTCCTCCGCATTATTCGGCCCGATAGAAGGCTCAAATAAATTAAATTGTCTACTTTTTTGTACTGGAACAATCCCTTTTTTCTTTTTCTGGGGTTTTACTTGTGTGCGTTCCTCTTGCGGAATACCGAACAGATCATAAAGAGTTAGAATTGTATCCTGAGAAGAGGGAGATTGATTTACCGGCTTTGACAATTTACTTGATTCAGTTTGTCTTAAAGATTCCTGTTGCTTTTCCGATTCTTTTTCGAGTTGAGAAATAGATACAACCGAATCTTGTATTAAGTTCTCTATTTCCTTCTCGGTCACTTCCTGCTTTTTGAATGAGTTTATGCTTTTTTTGTTATGGTTAGATACCTGTTGTTTACTGAAAGAAGACTTTCCGTACTCTTTTTTATTAATTTCTTCCTGCCGGAACAGTTCCTTTTGCCGGTAAATTTCTTCCGACAGAATTATTTCTTCGGAGGTACGTCGTCTAAATAACTCTTCAAAACTAACTATCGGCCGAGAATCTCCTAACTTCATTTTTATCTCTTCCGGCAAATGGAGATTGTATCTTTCTGCATTCAGATACAATCCTAAATCTTCGGAAAACATATTTCTGAGTTTCGCCGCTATTTCGGTTGTACCACCTTCCTGTATATAAAGATAGGCCGGTTTACCGTATTGGTTAGTAGAAAGAGAGGCTTTGTTATGTATAATGCGCTCGTTATTTGTAAATAGGGTATTAGTGTTAATACCCTCCGGATTGACAGTCCTGATAAAATCCTGCTCCCGCAGAGACAGAACCTTTTTTTCAGAGTTCTTTTGTAGAACAACAAAATCACTGCCAACATCTATTCCGGCAGAATCAGTAAACAGATTGACCGGTAAACGAATGGCGGATACCAAATCGCAATGATTTACAAGCCACTCACGAACCGGACTATTAGAAGGTGAATCCATCACTCCCTGCGAAGTAATAAAGGCTAAAATTCCTCCTTCGCGCAAACTATCTATTCCCTTGACAAAAAAGTAATTATGAATATTGCGGGTGGATTGTTGACGTGCCTTTTCTTTATCCCGGACAAGAACACGATCATATACGGATATGTCCCCGAAAGGGATATTGAAACTAACAATGTCAAAATAATTATTATAACGGGGATCAATATTCTCAAAGCCCCCGATATGTACTCTGTCATCTGGATGAAGTTGCTCTAGTAATTCTCCTGTTAAACAATCTTTCTCAAATGTTACGATACTGTTTGATTCATTATGGGCGGTAAGTGGACGGAAGGCATCGGCAAAGGCTCCCATTCCTGACGAAGGATCAAGGAAACGGGAAAGTACGATACCGCTATCGTACAGGCAATCAGCTATGGTTTGTACTATTTCACCAGGAGTATAAAATGCTGTCAACACAGAATTTTTCAAGCTATCCATATAGATTTTATACTCTCGTTCACCAGTCGTGTTATTCCGGATAATCTGGTGCAGTTGGTAAACATAGGGAAAGAGATCAATGTCCGATTTTGGCCAGAAAGAAATGTCATCAGGGTTCTTTGCTGGCAGAAGAATACATTTCAATCCTCCGAAGCCAGTGTAATTACCGAGTATAACCATCTCATCCGAAGTAGCTCTCCGATTCTCTTTTTGTACAGTAAATAGTGTTTGTAATGCCTGAATATTGTCGATCAAATGTGCCTTTTTATTATAGACCACTTTCGTTATTTTCCAACCAAATCAGAATGGTGCCGGTAAGCTCATTATAAAGTTTCTCGAATTCCGGTTTTTCATCAAAATCATCCGATAACGAATATTCAATAAATAACGCGTCACAGACCAGCATCATTTTCAAGGCAAATTCACTGGATTTTTCCCGAGTAATTTTATCGGCAAATTCTTCTGTAATAACCTTCATCAGGGTATTAAATTTTGAAAAAAGGAGCCCTTCAAAAAGAACCTGATTGGCTATCTCCATACGACTGTAAACAGGATATTCATCTTTAAATGCCTGTTCAAAAGCTTCGGCAGCGGCATCACTGCGTGATTCAATAAATTTCTGATCATTGGCCAGCTCCGGATGACCAACATTGAGAAAGGATTGTAGAGACAATCTGAAATAGGACAAATCGCCTGCGATTTCTGTTTTTGCATTCATAACTTTCTGGATTTTAGTGTTTCCACAAAGATGAAAAAAACTTTTGAATCGGACAACAAAAAAAACAGATATACGTGTGTGTCTGTTTCAACTGCTTCAAAATACCTCAAAGGTAAGAGCCTGTTTAAAAATGGTTGAAATAAAAAATTAAAAGAGTTTCTTTCTCTTCTGAATAGTTATTTTCTTTGAAGTGACCAAACCTAAAAGAAATGTACCCAACAGATTTGAAAGAAACCCAGTGGCAATATATGGAGAAAATTTTGCTCCTGCAAGAACGTAAGCGAAAACATAATTTAAAAGAGATATGGAATGCCCTCTTTTATGTGGTAAAGACGGGCTGTCAATGGCGTATATTGCCTAAAGATTATCCTAAATGGCAGTTAGTGTACTACTATTTTCGCAAATGGTCTTCCCTGCAGGAGTTCGATCTCTTGTTAGGTCATTTACGTGAAAGGGTTAGAGTAAAGCGTGGTCAAAATGCCTCTGCCAGTTTAGGTCTGCTTGACAGTCAGAGTGTACGCTGGGGTAACAACCGCTCGCTAAAGAGCTTTGACGGTAATAAAAAGGTGAAAGGAATCAAACGCCATGTGGTGGTAGACAAAAATGGCTTCCTGATCGCAGTCATGGTTACAGTAGCACATATTCATGACAGTAAAGCAGCTTATCTGCTGATGCGAGTGCTTAAGGAATTATGCTCTTCGGTAAAAGTCATTATTGCAGATGGAGGATACAGAGGCGAGATAGCCCGACAAATCCGGGATACATTCGGCTATGTCCTGAAGGTTATCATTAGCGGCTATGAGAAACAAGGCTTCAGACCCGTACAAAAGCGTTGGGTGGTAGAAAGAACATTTGCATGGATGGAGAATGATAGAAGACTGTGTAGAAACTATGAACTTACATTTGATTCGGCGGAAGAAATGGTCAAAATTGCAGCCATAAAATTATTAATCAATAAAATTTAAACAGGCTCTAATTTAAATTTAGTAGGCACTATTTCTTCGTAAGCATCCGCATCACCAAAAAGTGAATGGGTGTTACTATTGAATTTACAGTCGAAACACGCTATCTTATCAAAGAAATAGTCGTTTAGATTAATAGTGTAATTGCATTCAATCATCTCCACAAAATATTTGCCTCGTTTACCTATCCAGTTTTTATAGCTATTGTCGGTTGCATAATGGTCTTCAAAAATTTCTTCCTGCATTTCTTTGCTGTATTTACAAAGTTCAAGAGCTATAAAAAAGTTGATTTCTTCGGAAACTAGCAGGTCAGCAAATGGTGCAATAAGAGTGCAAAGTCTCAATCGGTTACGGATATAACTTTCAGACTTAGCAAACTTAACCATCAAGCTACTAATATCATAACGGTTGCTTTGGATAAGGCTCTGAAAAGCGGTTGCTTCCTCAACGGGTGAATCATCTTGTCTTTGCAAATTTTCTGTCAAAGCACATTCTATTGCATCATTATCTGAAAGTTCACGCACAATAGCCGGTATAGTTGCCAAACCTGCAATTAATGACGACTTGTACCTACGTTCACCATACATTATTTCAAAAATATCATCCTTTGGGCGAACCATAATAGGCTGAAGAACGCCTTGTGCCTCGATGCTGTCCGCCAATTCTGCAAGGTCTGTTTCATTGAACGTTTTACGTGGATTGAAACTGCTTGTTTTTATTGCTGAAAGAGAAATATTCTGTACGCTGTTGTTTATATCTTGAGTATTCATAATGATTTTGTTTTGTGGGTGGGTTGCTCCACCCGTGTGAATAAATTGTTATTAATTGATTGTTGCTTGAATGATTTCTTCTAAGTATTGCGGATTGACTTCGCTAAAACAGTAGCTAATAAACCCCTTGCGTGCATCTTTACACAACTCTTTATATAGTTCTTGAAAGACAGAGTAATTGCCATTGATATAGGTTCCCATCATATATTCAAAGATGTTGCCCACTTCATAGTATCTGCATTGCTGGGCGATTGATTTATTTCTTCTTATTGCCATTGTTGTATAATGTTATGAGATTAATATCCAAAAGAGTGAACTAAAAATGAATAGACCGATTAGCATCGTAAGTAAACAGCCCCACAAAATGCGGTAAGAACAACGGAGCAGGAAAAGCCCGATAAGCCATATCACCAAAGAACCACCACAAAGAGTTGCACCCAAAGATGCCATTACTAACCAAACTGCTATTTTATATCTTGTCTTCATAAGGCTTGCTGTATTAGAATATTTCCACTATGCTGTCTATTCTTCCATACAGATATTCTCTTAGTGCTGTTTTATCTGTTGCTCGGTATTCGCTTATCTGTTCGTATTGCTCCACCCAAAAACGTTTTAGTACGTCTGAAAAGTCAAAGCAATAACCTTGTAATGGAATGGCACTTTTGAAATATGTATTGCTGCTTACATTCCTTGTTATCCAATTCTTGTCCTCATGGTTGATGCGTTCTCCTCTGTCAAAAAGTGTTCTTAACTGATATACTCGGCTGTTTTGTAAACTCTCCAATGCTGGTACGTCCCAATTCACGAATTTGTATGCTACTGATGTTTCCATATATGCTGACTTTTTAAATTATATGTGGATTCTTGAGTAAGGGAGTTTCGTTTCATTAAACTTTATCTATCTCTCGTAAATCCGACATTTTTTTATATGCGTCTTTCCGTCGGTCGGTCGTTTTCGTTTCGGGGGCAGAAAAAGGATAGGCTTTAGAGAGAGCAAGGTTTATGGGAAAAATACTCTCTGGACTTCAGTACAGCAGGAAGATTTTTATCAGAACCGCAAGACTTGACCTTGCTTTCACGTCAAGAAGCCGTAAATACCTTTGCTCACGTAACGATAAACACCGCTACCGACTATAAGTAACTGCTAATGTGGAGAGTTTACAAGAGAGATAGACGTTAGTTCGTTGAAAGCTTGTATCTTTACAGAAAAATAGGAATGAAAATGTCTATAAGTGAACAGATTTGTTATTCTACAATAAGAATAGAATCGCAGACGAAAGATGGAGCATGTACAGGGACTGGATTCTTCTTTAATTTTTTAGAAGATCCAAATAGTAAAACACATGTGCCATGTATTGTTACAAATAAGCATGTCGTAGAGGGTGCGATAAATGGAATCCTTGTTTTGACTTGTATATTAAGTGATGGAACAGAATTCTTAGAAAGGGTTATTGTACCAAACTTTAGAGAAGCGAGGCTCTTTCATCCACTTTCAGATGTTGATCTATGTATTATGCCTTTTCAACCAATAGTAGAACTACTTGCGACCAAAGGGAAGAAACCTTTTTATATACCTCTTGAGAAATCACTTATTCCTTCTTATAGCCAATTAGACGATTTGATGGCAATGGAGGAGATTGTAATGATTGGATACCCTGATGGAATATGGGATGCTGTTAATAATAAGCCAATATTAAGAAGAGGTATTACCGCAACACATTTTTAATGGTACAAAGAAATTTTTAATTGATGCTGCTTGCTTTCCTGACTCAAGTGGTTCGCCAGTTATGATTGTCAATCATGGAGGGTTTGTTGATAAACATGGTAATTTAAATTGGGGCAAAAGTAGAATATTCTTACTTAGTATATTACATGCCGGACCTCAACATACAGCTCAAGGAACGATTCAATTTGCAAATATCCCACGAACAATAACTACTATTCCTAATAATTTAGGACTGGTTATTAAAGCAGAAGAATTGTTTGTTTTTGACATAGAACTTTCTCACTTAATTTCACAAAATAGATGATTATAGAAAGAACCATATTTCAATGGTTCTTTCTATAATCATCTATTTTCAATTTATAGTTGAATACTCAAATTGGGTGTTCTTAATCTGTATAACAATTGGAATTTTACTATTTCCCCGAATAGGCTGCTTTATCCGCTCCCTTATCCATTCCCGAAACAAAAGGCAAACAGCACTTTTCATCCGAAAACTCAAAGCTATAATTACATCAAGATTGTAGTATTCAATATATTTCCCATTACGACCTTTAACAGCAGAAGTCCGCACAACTTCCGTTTCAAACAGTTCTCCGCTCTTGAATATTGCTGCAATATTAGAGGCAATTGTAATTGGATATACATTGAACAGCTCTGCTAATTCGTATTTGGTTGCCCAGACCGTACCATCTTCCGCCAGTTTAAACTGAACCGACATAAAACCATTCGCCGGGTTTTGTGTGATGGTGATTTCTCCTTTATCCATAATGTAGATGTTTTATTCGTTAATTCTATATCCAATCGGATTTCTTGGCTTTTCCTCAATCGCTTTCTTACTTGCCAATTCGGTAAGAGCCTGATAAATCTCATTGAACTGCATATTGGCGCTGATTTCAAGTTCTTCAATACGTTTCATCAATTCACCATAACCAGCTACCATCTGCCGTAATGCTATAAATGCTCGGATGATAGCGATGTTCATTTGTATAGCCTTTTGAGATTTGAGTACGGAAGATAGCATTGCTATACCAGCTTCACAAAATGCCATTGGAGTGGATGCTCCAAAGTTGTATCCGGGGGGTATCACATTTTGTGACACCCCCAATGCTAAGACTGCATCCGCTTCTTCTTTTGTAAGCTGTATCATAAAATCGCTTGGAAACCTGTCTATGTTTCTTTTAACAGCTTGCTTTAATGCACGTGTTTCAACTTGATAGAGTTCAGCAAGATGAAAGTCCAGCATTACTCTACATCCTCTTACCTCATATATTCTATTTTGAATTACTTGTAGCTCCATATTCGTTTGATTTATAATTTATTATCACCAAAATAGTTACCTATTCGTTACCAACTGCTTTAAGCGAGTGATTCATTCCAACTTCTTTGTATATTTTCTCTATGCCCACAAACTTATCGGATAACCCTTTCATATCGTTACTTATCTTACTATTAGTTATTCTAGCGTAGATTTGAGTGGTTTCAATATTGGTATGACCAAGCATTTTTGATACGGTTTCGATGGGAACCCCTTTTGCGAGAGTAGTTGTGGTAGCAAAGGTATGGCGAGCGAGGTGAAAGGTCAGATTCTTTTGAATACCACATACATCAGCAATCTCTTTCAGGTAAGAGTTCAGCTTTTGATTGCTGATAACTGGCAATAATTTTCCACCGGGAAGCTTGCCGTCGTACTTATCAAGAATCATTTTGGGGATTTGGAGAACAGGGACATTTACAGTAGTATCAGTTTTCTGCCGTTTAGTCATAATCCAAAGATTACCATCAAATGAAGTGCGTATGTTTTCTTTGGTTAAGTTTTTCACATCAATATAAGCAAGACCGCAAAAGCAAGAAAAAATAAAAACATCACGTACTTGTTCTAACCGTTCAGAAACTAAATCCTTTTGGCTGATTTTGGCAATCTCTTCTTCGGTCAAATAGCCTCTATCCACTTTCTTCAAGCGGATTTTGTAATTTGCAAAAGGATCACCTACAAGGATTCCATTATTACGGGCAATGATAATGATACGTTTGAAGAACTGCATAAATTTAGCTGTGGTGTTGGCTCCACATTTACACGCAGTTCTCAAGTACACCTCAAAGTCATTAATAAACATAGGTGTAATCTCTTTCACCGAAATATCAGAAAGATGGTATTTATACTGAATAAATTCAGAAAGATGTTTTCTGGTTACTTCATATTTCTGATAAGTTGCTGCCGATTTGGAAATACCCACTAAGGCTTTTACATCTTCATTGTGTTTTACAAACATATCCAATAGGGTAACGCCTGTATCACCGTGACCAAGAAATTCCTTTTTGACTTTCTCGGCGGTAACATATTTATCACGACGTTGCATTTCGTGATAAATGTTATGCAGGGAAGATTTAATTTCCTCTAATAAATTATTGATTCTAACACTTTCTGCGGAACGACCGAGAGGTCTTCCAGATTTAACACTCCAATTCTGAGGTTTAATCTTTAGTTTTGTACTGAACTGGTATAGCTTACTATCAACAGTAATACGAGCCATAATCATAACCTCACCATCCTTGTTTTCTGCATTTCTTTTCAGATAAAATAGCACCTTAAATGTACTCTTCATAATCTCACTTTTTTTGCTTGCAAAGTTACTTGCAAATGATTAATAATGAGATATATGCAAGCTGGACAAATTGGGACTTTGAGAAGCCAATTTTGGACAAATCGTTACCATTTTTGAGAGATTCCCGAATGGTAACGATTTAGACACAAATGTATGTCTTATACCGTCCTTTTCGTGTCCTTCGGAATGGACTTTGTAGAAACAAAAAATCCTACAAACCATTGATTTGTAGGATTTTGACCTTTACTTGACCGGTTTTGTCCGGTTAGTTCAGCGGAGAGACAGGGATTCGAACCCCGGGAACCTCGCAGTTCAACGGTTTTCAAGACCGCCGCAATCGACCACTCTGCCACCTCTCCAATGCTTATTAAAAAAGAAATATGCTTTCTCCAAAGCGGTGCAAAGGTACAAATTATTTTTAATTCTACAAGCCCACCACTTCTTTTTCATGATTTAATCGTACTTTTGCATCATGATATATCCACAAAGTTTTGAGCCAAAAATAGGCTTCGACCATATCCGCCAGCTACTAAAGGATAAATGCCTCAGCACGCTTGGTGAAGAACAGGTGACGGAAATGATGTTCTCCGATATATTTGAAGAAGTTAAGGAGCGTCTGAATCTTGTCGCCGAGTTCGTCCGTATTGTTCAGGAAGAAGATAATTTCCCTGCACAATTCTTCTTTGATCTTCGTCCTTCTCTTAAACGAATACGGGTGGAAGGCATGTATCTGGATGAGCAGGAGTTATTCGATTTACGCCGGTCGCTCGAAACAATACACGGTATTGTACGCTTCTTAAAAAGTGATTCCGAGGATGAAGGAGATTCGCCTTATCCTTGTTTAAAAGAGCTTTCAAAAGACATATTTACTTTTCCTTCATTAATACAAAGGATCAATGCAATCTTATCTCCATACGGAAAGATAAAAGACAATGCGTCAACTGAATTAGCCAGAATACGCCGCGAATTGAATAATACAATGAGCAGTATATCCCGTTCGCTTAATTCTATCTTACGAAATGCTCAATCGGAAGGAGTCGTAGATAAAGATGTTACTCCGACAATGCGCGACGGACGACTGGTTATTCCTGTAGCTCCCGGACTTAAGCGTAAGATTAAGGGAATTGTTCACGATGAATCGGCAAGTGGGAAAACGGTCTTTATTGAACCGGCGGAAGTAGTCGAAGCAAACAATCGGATTCGTGAATTGGAAGGTGAAGAAAGGCGGGAGATTATCCGTATCTTAACAGAGTTCTCCGCTTTACTCCGTCCGGACATACCTGCCGTACTGGAATCGTATGAGTTCCTGGGTAAGATAGATTTTATCCGGGCCAAAAGCCTTTTCGCCATACAAATTTCAGGAATCAAACCTATATTGGAAAATAGGCAGTTGCTGGATTGGGCAACCGCAATACATCCCCTACTCCAACTCTCATTGGTGAAACATGGTAAAAAGGTAGTACCACTAGATATTGAACTGAATGAAAAGCAACGTATTTTGATCATTTCCGGTCCCAATGCCGGAGGAAAGTCAGTCTGCCTTAAAACAGTAGGGTTGCTACAATACATGCTACAATGTGGATTACCCATCCCCATACATGAACGTAGTCGTGCCGGAATCTTCCAAAGTATCTTCATAGATATTGGCGATGAACAATCCATTGAAGACGATTTGAGTACTTACTCTTCGCATCTCACCAACATGAAAGTAATGATGAGACACTGCAATGAGGGCAGCCTCATCTTAATTGACGAGTTTGGCGGTGGAACAGAACCTCAAATTGGCGGTGCTATAGCCGAAGCTGTATTGAAGCGCTTCAATGAAAGAGGAACGTTTGGTGTAATCACCACCCATTATCAGAACTTAAAGCACTTTGCAGAAGATCATGAAGGAGTAGTAAACGGCGCCATGCTATACGACCGCCATTTGATGCAAGCTCTATTCCAACTACAGATCGGCAATCCGGGAAGTTCTTTTGCGGTTGAAATAGCTCGTAAAATCGGTCTACCGGAAGATGTCATAGCTGATGCTTCGGACATTGTAGGACGTGAATATATCAATGCTGATAAATATTTGCAAGATATAGTGCGGGATAAACGTTATTGGGAAAGCAAGCGACAGAATATCCGACAACGGGAAAAGCAAATGGAAGAGACCATTGCCCGCTATCAAACTGAAGCGGAAGAGTTGCAAAAATCACGTAAAGAAATTCTGAAAAAGGCCAGGGAAGAAGCCGAACAATTATTGCAAGAAGCAAATGCTAAGATAGAAAATACGATTCGTGGAATAAAGGAAGCTCAAGCTGAAAAGGAAAAGACACGATCAATACGGCAGGAATTAAATGAGTTCCGGCAATCGGTGGAAGAAAAGACATCTAAAGATCTCGAAGACAAAATACTCCGCAAAATGGAGAAACTTCGAGAAAAAGAGAATAGGAAGAAAGATAAAAAAGCCGGAAAAGTCGAGACCAATAAAACTTCTCCAAATGCTCCTGATGAATTGAAAGCAAAACGGGAGGCGGAGAAATCCGCTATCATAAAGCCGGGGAGCAATGTGCGAATTAAAGGACAAACGACTATAGGGGAAGTCCTGGAAATAAACGGAAAGAATGTGATTGTAGCATTCGGCAGCATCAAAACCAATGTAAAATTGGAACGATTGGAAGCTAGTAACTCTGCTCCTCCAAAAATTGAGTCTTCCACCAAAAGTACATTTGTCAGCAGTCAGACTCAAGACAGTATGTACGAGAAAAAGTTAGGTTTTAAGCAAGAAATTGATGTCCGGGGTATGCGTGGAGACGAAGCGCTACAGGCTATCACCTATTTTATAGACGATGCCATACAAGTAGGTGTATCACGTGTACGTATTCTGCATGGTACCGGCACAGGAATCTTAAGAACATTAATCCGCCAATATCTACAGACCGTATCGGGTGTAAGGCATTTTGCTGACGAACACGTCCAGTTTGGTGGAGCCGGCATCACAGTAGTAGACTTTGAATAAACTCAAAAACAATATATGATGATGAAATCAATTAAAGAATTGTATCGCATTGGTACCGGACCATCGAGTAGCCATACAATGGGTCCCCGCAAAGCTGCTCAAATCTTTCTCGAAAGACATCCAGAGGCATCATCATTTAAAGTAACGCTATATGGAAGTCTGGCTGCCACGGGAAAAGGGCACATGACGAATATTGCGATTACGGAAACATTGCAACCGGTTGCGCCTGTAGAGTTTATTTGGGAGCCTAAAATATTCCTACCTTTTCACCCGAATGGGATGAAATTCGTATCATTGGATAATGTCGGCAATGAGACGGATCAATGGACGGTATTTAGTATCGGCGGTGGAGCTCTTGCCGAAGAGAATGATGGAGCCTCCTCCATTAATACTCCCGATGTTTACAACATGAGCCACATGACCGAGATTCTACAATGGTGTGAGCGTTCAGGGAAAAGTTATTGGGAATATGTCAAGGAGTGTGAGAACAGCGACATTTGGGATTACTTGGCTGAAGTCTGGAAAACCATGAAAGAAGCCGTACACCGTGGTTTGGAGCAGGAAGGCGTCTTACCCGGTCCTCTAAATCTGCGTCGTAAAGCTTCCACTTATTTTATACGGGCCAGCGGATACAAACAGTCCTTGCAATCGCGGGGGCTTGTCTTTGCTTATGCTCTTGCCGTAAGTGAAGAGAATGCATCAGGTGGTACAATTGTTACCGCACCGACATGTGGTTCTTGCGGGGTAATGCCTTCGGTACTTTACCACTTGTCAAAAAGCAGGGATTTCAGTGACATCCGTATTCTAAGGGCACTCGCAACAGCAGGTCTAATAGGCAATATCGTCAAGACGAACGCCTCTATATCGGGCGCAGAAGTCGGCTGTCAAGGGGAAGTTGGAGTAGCATGCGCCATGGCATCAGCAGCGGCTAATCAATTATTTGGTGGCAGCCCTTCGCAAATAGAGTATGCTGCTGAAATGGGATTGGAACATCATCTTGGTATGACCTGCGACCCTGTATGCGGCTTAGTACAGATTCCCTGCATTGAACGAAATGCTTATGCTGCAGCACGCGCACTCGATGCAAATCTCTACGCTTCATTTACAGACGGCATGCACCGGGTATCATTCGATAAAGTAATTGAGGTGATGAAAGAGACAGGAAACGATCTACCATCCCTTTATAAAGAAACAAGTGAAGGCGGTCTGGCCAAAGGCTATAAGCCCATGGGGGAATAAAAAAAATCAGGTGATAGCTTCAACGAAGAAATTATCACCTGATACATTCAAAAAAAGGATTAATGATACTATTTTAACTACTACTCCCAGTCTTTAACTTTGAACTCTTTCTCAAAAGAGTTTTTCATCTCTTCTCCGAATTTTTTCCATTTATCGGAATTCATCATGTCTTTCAATGATTCCAGTCCTTTCAGATTATCCAGATTGTTCAATCCTTCAAGGCTCTCTAGAAATCCATTATCAGCGAGATTTATATTCACATTGGGAATAGAATAAATAGAATTCCCACTATTGATAAGCCCGGAACTTTGATACTTCATGATGCTCTGAATATCTTTTAGGGTCATTTCTCCTTCCAGATAGACATATTTTAGTGAAGCGGCGCCATCTATAATCATAATCAATTCCCTTACCTTATCGCCTTTACGGTTCACATAGAATTCCGAGCTGGAAACAACACCTTTCTGCTTCATCAACAAATCATATTTGGATGACTCCACCAAAGCTTTGATATCCTTGCGCATATTCTTCTTGATATTATTGTCCATGGTAGACAAAATCTGCACGCAATCCAGTTTGCCGGATACCTTGCCAATATATACATCTCTGGTAAACAGATTCGGGTTCATTTCAATCATCGCTTTTGATATATAGACGGAAGAGACCCCTTTCATATCATTGTAATTATTGAACAAATTCTTCTGCGCACGGCACATCAACGGCAGCATAAGCAATATTATCAGTCCAAAGAGTTTACTACGTTTCATAATCAATGCTTTTTAGTTATTTCTTTCTTTACTTCACAAGTCACCTTATGTATATCCTGCTGAGTTTTTTTTACCTCGGTGACTCCCTTATTCAAATTAGTGGATACTTCCATCAGCGTAGACTCCAAGACTTCATAAGCCAGTTCCGGATTGGAAAAAGTATCTTCAGGAGTAGGCGGCCGCATCTCTTCGCGAAACACTCCCATACTGTAAGCTATAACCATAAGCAACAGAAGTGAGGCTGCAATGCTCCCGACCCATTTCCAATTACGCTTGGAACGATTACGATGAAAGAATCGCCTCTCTTCTTCAGCCTTCTCATCGATGAGACGATTAAGTTTGCTCTCCAGACCTTCGGGTAAAGAAGGTTTTTCTTTTTGTTGGTACAGGAAAAGGAATAACTGTTGATCCTTACCCAATTCAGCTGAGACTTTTTCCGTACAGAAAAAATGGATTAAAGAGCTTTCTTCCTCTTCCGTTGTATTTCCTTCATAGAATTGGACAAGTAACCGTTCAACTTCTTCTACTTTCATAATGATCCAATCTTTTAAATTCTTCACGTATTTTTTTCCTACCTCGCGACAATAACACACGTACATTTGTAGAATTCAATCCTGTAATGTGCTCTATCTCTTCGTAAGAACATCCTTTTACATCTCTAAGCACCACTATTCGTTGCTGCATTTCGGGCAGACGGGTGATGATCTCTTTGATTTGCCTTGCTTCATCTTTCACCGCCAGATCTTCCGGAGGTGAAACATTATGTACCGTAGTAAGTGGTACGGATTGCCGGGCTAGCAAATATTTACCGGAGCGCAACAAATCAAAACACATGTTTTTGACTAAAGTGACACAGAACGCTTCTATATTGGTAATAACGGATAGTCCGTCACGTTTCTCCCAAAGTTTCAGATAAGCCTCCTGAACCAAATCCTCTGCATCGCCGGTATCTTCCAATAGGTGATACGCTATACAATACAGCTTCTGGTGATAAGGCAAAAATTCTTTCTTGAAACTTTCTGCATCCATGGATTATGATCACTTTTATCTTTAAGACGTAAAGGTAGGGATTGTTGTTACAAGAATAACGAAAAATAAATTTAATAAGAGGAATGAAACATACAAAGATCTGTTTTTTCAACGACTTTAATTCATACTAATGTGAGTTCAACACTATATCAAAACCGTACTTGCTCCGTAGTTTCTCCGTATTATTCCCTTATATAGCCTGTTTTACGGAGAAACTACGGAGCAAGTACGGCTTTGGTAAGAAGATGATAATAAACTGAAGAAAATTTGTTAAACATACAAAACGGATTTTTCATACCTTTGGAATATGAAATTAAACTATGGAGTAGAATAAAATGGATTAACTTCAATATCATGGGAAAAATCAAGCAAAACCTTTTTGGAGGATTCTCAGGAAAAGTGGGACCGATAGTAGGTGGTACATGGAAATCGGTCAACTACATACGTGCAAAGGCCGCCAAAGTAAGCAATCCACGTACGGAGAAGCAGCAAAATCAACGGGGAAAGTTTGCTATTGCATTCAATTTTCTAAAGAGCATCGCACCGTTCATCCGTATCGGTTATCAAACGTATGCGCAAGAGAAGACGCCATTTAATGCAGCAATGTCCTACATGCTCAAAAAAGCCATAAAGAGCGACGAAACTGGTGCAATAATAGACTTCAAACGGGTAATGGTATCAACGGGCAGCCTAATGCCTGTATTTGAAGGTAAAGCCACGAAGAAGAATTGCAATATGCTTTTTGACTGGGTAGATAACAGCGGCATGGGAAATGCAGAAACATCTGATGTAGCAATGCTCTTGGTATATAATAAAGACAAGGAAACGGCTGTATATAATACAATCGCTGCGATACGTTCCGATGCTCATGCTGAACTGGCACTACCTGAAAACTGGGATGATGACGAGCTATTTCCCTACCTGAGCTTTATCAACGCAGAAGGAGACAGCGTAGCCAATAGCATCTGCCTGTCTCTATCCGCTAGAACAAAGTAATCGGTGAATAAAAACACAGGCAGAGATGAGATAATGGTAGTCAAGTAATAAAGAAACAAATCAGCGTAAATAAATATAAGCCAACGTACTTAGACTAATTGTAATCCACAACAATACGCCTTGAATCATCGGACGAATGCCGACGGCTTTCAGTACATCACGTGAAAGAGAGGCTCCAATAAAGAATAATGTAATGGTAAGTGTTTTACGTGCAACATGATTAATCCCATCGCCAATCATTATTCCAGTTGATGTACTATTCAAGACATAAGTATTGAAAACCATAGCCAATATAAAAAAGAAGATAAACCAAGGGATGCTTATTTTCCGTCCTTGCTTTTTAAAGAGAAAAGAAGTCACCAAAGCCAATGGTATGATCCATAAAGCACGTGTCAGCTTAATGGTAGTGGCAACCTTAAGTGCCTCTTCACCGTATGCAGCTCCGGCACCAACCACTGAGCTGGTATCGTGAATAGCTATTGCAGCCCATGTTCCAAAATCCTGCTGGGACATATTCAATGCATGACCTATCACCGGGAAAAGGAATAAAGCAATGGCATTGAGTATGAAAATAGTGCCCAACGAAACAGACATTTCCCCATCATCAGCTTTCAGTACGGAACCCACAGCAGCAATGGCACTTCCACCACAAATTGCAGTTCCGGAGCTTATCAAGTATGAAGTATCACGATCCACTTTTAGAAATTTACGACCGAATAGCCAACCGATAAGCATTGTTCCGACTACAGAAAGTATCGTAAACTCCATACCTTGCTTACCCGAAGCCAATGAAGCTTGCAGGTTCATACCAAATCCCAATCCCACCACAGAGTATTGCAGCAAGTATTTAGATACTTTTTTATTAAACTTGGGATGCGCCTGTCCGCAACTTAACGCATAGATAAGGCCAAGGAATAAAGCCACAGGAGGAGTGACCCATGCCGAAAAGACCTGTCCCCCAGGGATGTAATCCAATAATAAAAAGACTGAGAGAATAACCAGAAGTGATACATAGATAATCTTGTTCTTTCTTTTAAGAGTGGCCAACACACTGCTGAAAGCCACTGTCGTTTGATTTGAAGCCATATTTTACAAATTAAGAACTTGCCTGACTGTTCATATTCCAATCTGTCAAGCTCGGGGTAAACAATCTTTTTCCTTTTTACAGGATGCAAAGGTAGACTTCTCCTTGCAAACTTCCCAATTGAATTTATTTATACATCATAACTTTTGGTTATGGAGAGAAGCGAATTGTATAAATTCTTGGGATAATCCAATCTCTTGTCCTTGCAATTGTACAAAACTGAATTCACGCAACATGGGCATCCCCTTTATTTCAACGACTCGCAGTTTACCGGCATAAAGCTCATTACTGACCGATCTAATTGAAACAATGCCCATACATTCGGTATGTTCCAAAAATAACTTTATACTCTCTGTACTCCCCAAATACATTAAAACCCGAAGTGAAGAAAGTTTCATATCACGTTCTTGAAGAGCTTTTTCAAAGACATCCAGCGTCCCCGAACCTCTTTCACGAAGTACCAAAGGAATATTCAATAATTCTTCAGGCATAATTTCCTCTGTCAGGAGCAGCTTTCCCCTACCCCGTGTTACTGCGACTAATTCATCACTCAGAAAAGTTGAATATTTCAAATTTGGTTGGCGAATCACTCCTTCTACAAGTCCCAAGTCAATCCGATGCTCTTGAAGGGCCGTTTCTATTTCACGTGAATTTCCATTCATCAACGAAAGATGGACTTGAGGAAACTTATCGATAAATGATGCTAATAAAGGAGGTAGAACATATTGGGCTATAGTTGTACTTGCTCCAAGACGAAGTTCTCCAGCATAATTATTATTGAGCAAATGCATCTCATATTCCAATCTTTTATATGCATCCAAAATACGCTCAGTATGTTCCAACAGTAATTTCCCTGAATCAGTCAAACTGATTTTTCCTCCCTGCCTATCAAACAAACGTGTTTGATAAGCAATCTCCAATTCATGAATATGTTTTGTTATAGCCGGTTGAGTAATGAACAGTTCCTGAGATGCTTTAGTGAAGCTCAGATTCTTTGCTACGGATTGGAAAACTTTTATACGAAAGTCAGACATGACAGACAGTCTTTATCAACGAATAAGATCGAGATCTTCACTACGAACGCCAAGTGCATGCATCAGCGAAAAGATTAAGACTTCACTCCTATAGCGTGAAGAGACAGACGTTTTTGCCGGGAAAAAACGAATTATATCCTTGTTAGCATCAGGTGAAGTCAAATGCCCGGTATCTTCCAGCAATTCATGAAGACGTTCCCCATATTCATTCTCCGCCGGAAGTAAGATCAATCGTTTTACATCTTCGGAGTTCAGGGTTATTTGCAATAGATCGAAAAACACACTCTCACGTGAAGCCAATCCCTCGGAAGATATTGCCGAAAAGATGAACTCTCCAAACTGATTACGGCATCCCCATCCGTCAACAGACTTGAGTTCGCGAGTCGTGCAATATTCCAAAAAAGAAGCAGTATCATCATAAACAAACAAGATTTGGGTTCTATGCTCACCTTCTCTTAAGCCGGCATCAAGAGCCAAGTCAATGATCCAAGTTTCCAAATCAACTTTATTTAGTTTACGACTAATGCTCCCTTCAAAAAACCGTACCAGATTAATTATCGTTTCATTCAATCCCGGTACATCTATAAGAATTATATTTTCAGCTAGTTTGATATGCTCTGACATAAATGTTTTGTTCTATCTTGGGCATAAAGATACGATAAAGCTTCAAAGTTGAACACATTCCATTCAAATTTTAAACGGCTCTCAATATGTAACAATAGAATATAAGCAGATTCAACCTAGCCTACGATGCTGGATATTTTGAAGAAAAACAACTATAATAAACATTTTCTTTAATAATAAAAGATAAATGTAATATCAATCAGTCATTTTGACATAACATAGTTATAAAATCATGTTATTTTGTCAGTGTCATAAAATTGGCAAATCTTTTGTCCTTTACGATTGTTGAATAAATAAGAAATGAAAGGAGACAACATATGAACTTCAATAATTTTACAATCAAATCGCAGGAAGCTGTCCAAGAGGCAGTCAACCTGACTCAAAGCAAGGGCCAACAGGCTATCGATCCGGTACACTTACTGAGTGGCGTATTGAAGGTCGGCGAAAATGTAGCCAACTTTATCTTTCAGAAATTAGGCTTAAATGGTCAGCAAATTACTTTAATACTCGACAAGCAGATGGACTCCTTACCTAAAGTTTCAGGTGGAGAACCTTATTTAAGTCGCGAGACAAATGAAATCTTGCAAAAAGCAACCCAATACTCTAAGGAGATGGGAGACGAATTTGTTTCTTTGGAGCATATTATTTTAGCTTTATTGAATGTAAAAAGCACAGCGTCCACTATTCTCAAAGATGCCGGAATGACAGAGCGTGAGCTACGTGAAGCAATCAACGAATTGAGAAAAGGTGAAAAAGTAAAATCACAGTCCAGCGAAGATAATTATCAATCGCTTGAGAAATATGCAATCAACCTGAATGAAGCGGCTCGTAGCGGAAAACTTGATCCTGTGATTGGACGTGATGAAGAAATACGACGAGTATTGCAAATCTTAAGCCGTCGAACAAAAAATAATCCTATTCTAATCGGTGAGCCTGGTACGGGTAAAACAGCCATTGTAGAGGGATTAGCACACCGAATTATACGTGGTGATGTTCCTGAAAACTTAAAAAACAGACAAGTTTACTCACTGGATATGGGTGCTCTTGTTGCAGGAGCCAAATATAAAGGAGAATTTGAAGAACGTTTAAAATCGGTTATCAATGAGGTGAAAAAGTCAGAAGGTAATACCATATTGTTCATTGACGAGATTCATACTTTAGTAGGTGCCGGAAAAGGTGAAGGCGCCATGGATGCTGCTAATATACTAAAGCCGGCTCTCGCCCGTGGTGAACTTAGAAGTATCGGAGCCACAACATTAGATGAGTATCAAAAATATTTTGAAAAAGACAAAGCACTCGAACGTCGTTTCCAAATTGTAATGGTCAATGAACCGGACATTCTAAGCACTATCTCTATTCTTCGTGGATTAAAAGAAAGATATGAGAACCACCATCATGTCCGTATCAAAGATGACGCAATTATAGCAGCAGTAGAATTAAGCAACCGGTATATAACAGATCGTTTCCTCCCGGATAAAGCTATTGACTTAATGGATGAAGCTGCGGCTAAATTGCGAATGGAAGTTGATTCAGTCCCGGAAGAATTGGATGAAATATCGCGAAGGATTAAGCAACTCGAAATTGAGCGTGAGGCTATCAAGCGTGAAAATGATAGTGTGAAACTTGAGCAGATAGCAAAAGAGCTTGCTGAATTTAAAGAACAAGAAAGCTCTTATAAAGCAAAATGGCAAAGTGAAAAGACATTAGTAAACAAGATACAACAAAACAAAGTTGAAATAGAGAATTTGAAGTTCGAAGCAGATAAAGCAGAACGTGAGGGTGACTATGGCAAAGTGGCCGAAATACGTTATGGCAAACTACAGGCTTTAAACAAGGAGATTGAAGAGACTCAACAGAAACTTCATACCATGCAAGGTGATAAAGCAATGATTAAAGAAGAAGTTGACTCTGAAGATATCGCCGACGTGGTATCGCGTTGGACTGGCATACCGGTAAGCAAAATGCTACAAAGCGAGAAAGATAAGCTCTTGCATCTGGAAGATGAGTTGCACCAACGAATCGTTGGACAGGATGAGGCAATAGAGGCTGTGGCAGATGCTGTTCGCCGGAGCCGTGCTGGACTACAGGATCCTAGACGACCGATTGGCTCATTCATCTTCCTTGGCACTACCGGTGTGGGTAAAACCGAGTTAGCCAAAGCATTGGCTGAGTTTCTGTTCGATGATGAGACAATGATGACTCGTATTGATATGAGTGAATATCAAGAGAAACATAGTGTATCACGTCTGGTAGGAGCACCTCCGGGATATGTTGGATACGATGAAGGAGGGCAACTTACTGAGGCTATCCGCCGTAAACCATACTCAGTGATCTTATTTGATGAAATAGAGAAAGCGCATCCTGATGTTTTTAACATTCTGCTGCAAGTATTAGATGACGGTCGATTAACTGATAATAAAGGACGCACGGTAAACTTTAAAAATACCATTATTATCATGACCTCCAACATGGGTAGCAACTATATACAAACCCAGATGGAAAAGATAAACGGGCATAACAAGGAACAAATCGTTGAAGAAACAAAGAAAGAAGTGATGAATATGTTGAAAAGGACTATCCGTCCCGAATTTCTAAATCGCATCGACGAAACTATCATGTTTTTGCCACTTACTGAAAAGGAAATCAGACAGATCGTTATACTTCAAATCAATAGTGTACAAAGCATGCTTGCCCAAAACGGAGTGACTCTACGACTAACAGATGCAGCCATTGATTTCTTAAGTAATTCCGGTTATGATCCTGAATTCGGAGCCCGTCCTGTGAAACGTGCTATTCAACGTTATTTATTAAATGATTTATCGAAAAAGCTTTTGGCTCAAGAGGTAGATCGAAGTAATCCTATCGTAGTAGATGCAAAAGGAGAACAACTGGTATTTCATAATTAAAATAGAGTAGTTTTTATATAAAAAAGGCTATCTTATAATCGCAACCACAATGAAGTAGTAAAAGATCATAAGATAGCCTTTTCATTCAAATCGCTATTTTAAGAAAGCCTATTCTGCAGTGCTGCTTTCAGCCTGCTCAGTTTCAAAATCAGTCAGCCCAGCAGCAATAAGAATATTATACCAAGAAATCAATTTCTTAATATCCGATACGTATACACGTTCACGATCAAAAGTAGGAAGCACTTCAGCCAAATAATCACGCAGATCATCCGGGGTGGCCTTTTTCAATTCCATGCTAATAGCGTTCCCCCCTTCTTTCTCTTTAATTGCTTGTAATACATCTTTCAAAGGAACATCATCTGTATCGGTGTACATGGCAATATCTCCCAAAGAGATAATTTTTTCATTGCCGTAAGCTGGAACGCGCTTTTTGTCTATAAGCGACTCCACGATTAACATATTCCTGCCTTGTGAGATGAGTTTATATAACCCAGGTTTTCCAGAGATAGACAAGATAGTCTTCAACATAGTATCTTAATATTTTTTCGTTAATAATTCATTTTTTCGGATGGCAAAGGTAACCATTATTTTCGGATAGAAAAGTTATGAGTTGTAAAACCTGCGGAATTAAGGGAGTTTCACCATCGTTTATGATTAGGAAATCAGCTTGCATACGTTTTTCTTCATCATTCATCTGAGTCCTAACTCTTTGTTCAATCTGCTCTCTGGATACGCCGTCTCTCTTCATAGCTCTTTCAATACGAATATCCTTAGGAGTATAAACCATAACTAAAATATCAACTTCTTGCCGAAAACCGGCTTCTACTAAAATAGCTGACTCCAAGGCTACAAAGGGATTAGCTTGTCTCCCAGCCCATTCCCTAAAATCATTTTTCACACGAGGATGAATAATTCCATTCACAATATCCGCCTGCATTGAAGAAGCAAAAACATAAGAAGCCAATAATGGCTTGTTTAACTGGTCTGCATGGTAAACGTTCTGCCCCAATAATGCAATCAGTTCCTTACGAATAAAAGGATCATAAACAGTTAATCTCTTCGCTTCATCGTCTGAAATGTATACCGGAATTCCGATTACGGTAAACAAACGAGACACAACACTCTTTCCGCTACCTATACCACCGGTAAGGCCTATCTTAATTGCCATGGGATGCAGGATATAATTGTTCAATTAAGAAATCCACCGTTGAAGGACTAAAACGTACGTGTCTTATGCCTTTTGGAGCAGAAGCAAGTTTGACAGTAAACTTATCGGACTTAAGATTCAACAACTCATCATAAGAGATATTTATACGGAAATCTTCCGGATGAACACTGCGAAAATGACTCAATCCCACTTGAAACGTTATATTAATCTTAGAAGGAAATGTCCTCAAAACTTTACCGGATGGAAATTTTACTCCGGATATTGGTACTTCAACAGTTTTATCCGTAAAGAAATCCACGGGAAAAACGATCTCTGCATTTCCGGGAATGAATTTAACGCCCTTACGAGCTATTAATGGTACTGATTTAACCACTGTATCAGTAATATTATCCAATTTAAAATTTTGTGTATAAGCAGCAGTTATGGTATCAAGTATGGGGGAAGGGGCATATACCAGCACCGAATCGGGACGAAAAATCGTATCAGAAATATAATATTGTCTCCCCGCAGTGACTTTACCTTTTAAGCGAACAGGAACTAGCTTATAAGAACCATTAGTATATATATAATCTACAGTATCCGGTTTCACCCATAACAATTTAGTAGACAAATTCAGCTGACCTAGAATTTTCTTCTCGAACTGCGAAGAGTAAATCCTCACATGATTTCCTTCCGACTTATAATCACCATAGTTCAATGTGATGGGAAAGAAGCTTTTTGCGAGCATATAATTTAAGAGGACAGTACCTTTATCTTTGACTCTGATTCGTAATTCGGAAGGTGGGTCAGAAGTAATCACCACACTATTGGGTACGCCCTTTAAACGAACAGGAATAGAAAATTCAACTTCATAATCATCGTTCAAGGTTTGCAATAACCAAAAAGCTCCGGCTATGAAGAAAAAGAATAAAAAAATTAAGAATTCTCTACTCTTCTCACTGAGCAGAAAATTCTTAATGCTTTTAACTATCTTGTAGTATATGTACTTTACGTTCCTACGTCCAGACATAGGCTTATATAAATTACATATTATTTTGCAGCCTGGTTAGTATTCGCATCACCTGCAGCAGCAAAAACAGAGTTTTTATCAATGGTGACTTTCACATTGGAAGCTATTTCCAACACAATATCATTATCATTAATTTCTTTTATAATTCCATGAATTCCACCTGCTGTGATAACTTTTTGATTAACTTGAAGCGACTTACGGAAATTCGCGATTTCTTTCTGTTTCTTATTCTGCGGACGAATCATAAAGAAGTACATGATAGCAAACATTGCAATCAATATAATCCACATCATACTACCGTCGGGACCGGCGGCAGGAGCCTGCAATAATACAGTCATTAAGTTCATAAATTATTCGTTTTTAAAATTTTAATACAGAACAAAGATATTAACTTTTTGCTAACTTCCCGTCTTTTTTCAATTGATTAACTATTCCGTCTAATGTTCCATTAACGAAGCTACCGCTCTTGGCTGTACTATATACTTTAGCTATTTCAACATATTCATTGAGAGATACGCTAACGGGTATATTCGGGAAACTCAATATCTCAGCCAAAGCACATTGCATCACGATAACATCCATAAAAGCAACACGATCCAAATCCCAATTACGTGTATTTTCACTTATCAAATGACGGTAATAATCACAATTTAGAACAGTCCGACGAAACAAACGACGAGCAAATTCCTGATCTTCTTCATCTTTAAACTCAGGTAATAGAGGCTGATCAGCTCCATTCTTCTCATCGAAACGTTTGATTGTTTTCAAAACAAACGTATCAACTATTTCTTTATCATCGTTCCAATACAAACTCTGATCTTCAAGTAAAGCATCGAGAGACTCATTGTTGAATATATATCCTTTATAAAGTTTTCTCCAAAATTCTCTATCGGTTTCATATGAGCTATCTGAAGATGCCATATATTCTTTGTAAATGTCAGATGCAGCAATTTTCTCATATAAACCTTTCACGAAATCTTCATCTGTTGTCCATGAGCGCTTTTGATTAGTAGAAAACTCCAATAGTTGTTTATTTATCTCCAATTGAGAGATAAAACGATTTTCAACAAATTTCATGTTAGGGTGCAAATCTTCTTCCGTAGGTGCAAGTTTAGCTTTAGCAGCATCAATTCGTTTCTGCGCATAATTCGTCAAAGCCACCATCAGCATCAGCATATAGTTGTAGAGGTCATAAGCTTTCGATAAGCTAAAAAACAACTCTTTCTCAGCTGCATCTAAATTTTTACTTCCGTTCTGATAATAAGCATATACAATTTGTATAATCTTGAGACGAATAAGAACTCTGTTAATCATAATCCTATATAATCAATTGTTATTTTGTTAACAAGGTGCAAAAGTAGATATTTTTAATGAGCTTACACAAATAAAACACATTTTTTTATGAAGTTATTCATTATCCGGGGTTTTTCTTTTGACAATTTAAAAAAAATATTCAATTTTGAACCCAATTACAACTAGTAACCTAAAATATGGAAGACTTAAAGAAGAAAAACGTAGTGGAGATGAATGATAAAGAAATTATTTTCTCAAAATCCATTAAAGCCGGCAAGCGAATCTACTATCTGGATGTAAAAAGAAACAGAAAAGATGAGATGTTTCTGGCAATCACAGAAAGCAAAAAAGTCATTACTGGAGAGGGTGAAAACATCCAAGTTAATTTTGAAAAACACAAGATTTTCCTTTATAGGGAAGATTTTGAGAAGTTCATTAACGGTTTGAACGAAGCTATTTCATTTGTCAATGATAATGATAGCACTCCAGAAGACACCATACCTCTGACCGAAGAGAAGGAAAGAAACGATGAAATCAAGATTGATCTGGATTTTGAAGAGCCAACTCTTTGATATATCAAAAAAAAGCTGTACTTTTGCACCGCTTTTTTGCAACATTGTATGGTTTTTACAAATCATACTGTGTGATGGTGAATTAAGCAATAAGTAACTTAATTTAGAGTAACACAAAAATTTAGAAAATGAAAACAATTGAAGTAAAAGGTACTGCAAGAACCATTGCGGAACGTTCTTCCGAACAAGCTAAGGCTTTGAAAACAATTCGTCAAGACAATGGCGTACCTTGCGTTCTTTATGGAGCAGGTGAAAACATCCACTTTACAGTACCTGCAGAGGGTTTGCGTAATTTAGTTTATTCTCCTCATATTTACATTGTAGACCTGATCATTGATGGCAAAAAAATAAATGCTATCATGAAAGATATCCAATTTCACCCTGTAAAAGACACAATCCTTCATGTTGATTTCTACCAAATAGACGAGAGCAAACCTATCGTAATGGAAGTTCCCGTACAGATGGAAGGTTTGGCAGAAGGTGTTAAAGCCGGTGGTAAATTGACACTTCAAATGCGTAAATTGAAAGTTAGAGCTTTATACAACATTATTCCTGAAAGATTGAATGTTAACGTTTCTCATTTAGGATTGGGTAAAACCGTTAAAGTTGGAGAGTTAAGCTATGAAGGATTGGAAATATTGAGTGCTAAAGAAGCTGTGGTATGTGCAGTTAAATTGACTCGTGCAGCTAGAGGAGCAGCAGCTAGCAATAGCTAATCCGGTATAGGCTGATAAAAATATCCGATAAGCGCGGGTTAACGTAAAAACGCAGATTTTTAATCAGCGGGAAGTTGCGTTAATCCGCGCTTCATTTATTACAACACACAACAATATCCTTATACTGTTCGTTACATAGAAAATAGGACGGACAACAAATCAAGAAATAAGAAGGCGTACCAATTTATTCTTGAAAGATTTTTTATTATTATTTTATAGTCAGAGAAAATGAAATACTTAATAGTAGGATTGGGCAATATTGGTCCTGAGTACCATGAAACCCGTCATAATATTGGCTTTATGATCGTTGATGCATTGGCAAAAGCTGCCGGCGTTTCTTTTGTAGATGGCAGATATGGTTTCACTGCAAATATTTCAATCAAAGGACGCCAGATAATCCTGCTAAAACCTTCCACCTTTATGAACCTCAGTGGAAATGCCGTTCGTTATTGGATGCAGAAAGAGAATATAGATCTTGAAAACATGTTAGTTGCTGTAGACGATCTGGCTTTGCCATTCGGCACGCTTAGACTGAAAGGGAAAGGCAGTGATGCCGGACATAACGGGCTTAAACATATCGCAGCTGTATTGGGTACACAAAATTATGCCCGTTTACGTTTCGGCATCGGGAATGATTTCCCACGTGGTGGTCAAATAGATTACGTATTAGGACACTTTGATGATGAGGATTGGAAAACCATGGATAAGCAACTCGAAGCAGCAGGAGAAATCATCAAAAGTTTCTGCTTGGCAGGTCTTGATATTACAATGAATCAATTCAACAAGAAATGAGTGAAGCCAGAATAGACAAATGGATGTGGGCGGTACGAATATTTAAGACGCGCACTATAGCTGCAGAAGCTTGCAAAAAAAGCAGAATAAGCATCAACGGAGCATTGGCTAAAGCTTCCCGTATGGTCAAACCAGGTGATATCATACAAGTTCGAAAACCTCCGGTCACCTACTCTTTCAAAGTGATACAGGCTATTGAAAAACGGGTTGGGGCGAAACTTCTTGTGGACATAATGGAAAATGTAACCACACCGGATCAATACGAACTGCTCGAGATGAGTCGCGTTAGTGGGTTTGTCAACCGCGCAAAAGGCACAGGAAGGCCGACTAAGAAAGACAGACGGACCCTGGAAGACTTTACAATGCCTGAATTCACAGACGGATTTGACTTTGATTTTGACTTTGAAGATAACACATCTGAAGAATAACATTATGGAGCAGAAAACTATTAAATGGGGATTTATTGGTTGTGGAGAAGTAACGAAGCAAAAGAGTGGACCAGCCTTCAAAAAAGTAGAATATTCGGCAGTTACAGCGGTTATGAGTCGTGACCTGAACAAGGCAAAAGCTTACGCCATTGAAAGAAATATTCCAAAATGGTATGATGATGCTCAAGAACTAATCGACGACAATGATGTGAATGCCGTTTATATTGCGACCCCGCCTTCATCACATGCCACTTATGCCATCATGGCTATGAAAGCCGGAAAACCGGTATACATTGAAAAACCAATGGCAGTGACATACGAAGAATGTTGTCGTATTAACCGCATATCTAATGAGACGGGAATCCCTTGTTTTGTGGCATACTACCGACGATACTTACCATATTTTCAAAAAGTAAAAGAATTGATAAAAGAAGGTCATATAGGCAACGTCATCAATGTACAAATACGTTTTGCACAACCCCCACGTGATTTGGACTATAATAAGGCGAACCTTCCTTGGCGAGTACAGCCGGATATTGCAGGCGGAGGGTATTTCTATGATCTCGCTCCACACCAGATAGACCTCTTACAAGATATGTTCGGCTGTATTCTCGAAGCCAGCGGATATAAGAGCAACCAAGAAGGTTTGTACCAGGCAGAAGACACTTTAAGCGCATGTTTCCAGTTTGATAATGGTGTAGTGGGAAGTGGATCATGGTGCTTTGTTGCGCACGACTCAGCGCGGGAAGACCGAATAGAGGTGATTGGTGATAAGGGAATGATTTGCTTCTCGGTATTTACTTACGAGCCCATTGCATTACACACAGAAAACGGTCGGGAAGAAATTGTAGTAGCCAATCCGGAACATGTGCAGCAGCCACTGATACAAGCGGTTGTTGATCACCTAATCGGCAAATCAACATGCACATGTAATGGTGAAAGCGCCACATTAACTAATTGGGTTATGGATAAAATTTTAGGGAAGATTTAAGCTTCATATAATAAGGATATTAATAAAATAAGCAGTGAAAAGTTGAATGAACTTTTCACTGCTTATTTTTATTATGTCAGACTCCATTTATTGGAGCACATCATCAAATACGGGTTTATTTCTTTTTGGATGCACCCGGAGAATATCTAGCGTTCAATCCCTCTATAATATCATTCGTAATATTATATGCACTATCTGCGTACAAAAGATTGTCGAAGCCGGTATTGCTTAAAATCAAGCTGTAACCTTTTGTTTTATTATATTCTTTGAGGAAAGCATTAATAGAATCACGAAGTTGAAGACTGTTTTTGGCATTTTCATTTTGTAATTCTGCAGTCAATTTATTTTGCAAAAGCTGCAAATCCTGTTGCTTTTTAGTTAACCGAGCATTTTCTTGCTCAGCACGTTCACGAGTTACAAACGCATTATTTTGCAACTTACGTTGGAATTCCTGAACCTCACCATCAAGTTCACGAGCTTTCTGATTCAATGTAGCGCGTACATTTTCTTCGCGTTTCATCATTGCTTCATTCAAATCATTCCAAAAGTTGTATTTAGTGAGTAATGTATCTATCTCAACATAAGCGATTTTCATGCCTGACAATCCGGCTTGTACTTTGGGTGTTGCGCTAGATGCTTTATCACCTTTGCCTGAACACTCGGAAAACAAAACGATAAGCGCAAGAGCTGCCAAACCGTTCATGAGGTAGTTTAATCTCTTCATAATTTAAAAATAAGTATCTATTTTAATCTTAATTAATTCATACTATTGTTTAAGGTCGGAATCATGTACTATGAAAACAGTGCAGCATTCAAGATATTGACAAAATGCCTTGTATATATATAAAGACTGAATTTCAGCAGAACATTTAAATCCAAAATAACGGTTTTATTCCTGACTATACGAAGATATTGCAACAATTAACAATGTTATCAAAATTCTATCAGGCATTTCCACTATTTTTGTGGGTGCAAATATAGGGCTTTGTATGGACTAAGTGACTTTTTTCTTCCTAAAAAAAGAGAAAGGAGAACAAGATAGTCAACCGATTTAACCATATTTAGCAATATTCGGAAATAAAACTAACATTCATAACAAATTTAATATGGAAAAGAATGAACTAAAACCGGCAAGTGTATTTCATTATTTCGAAGAAATATGCAAAGTGCCCCGTCCCTCAAAAAAAGAGGAGAAAATAATAGCTTTCTTAAAAGCTTTCGGCGAAGAGCATCATTTGGAAACGCTCACAGACAAAGTTGGTAATATCCTGATCAAAAAGCCTGCCACTCCAGGATTTGAGAACAGAAAAACCGTTGTTCTACAGTCGCATATCGACATGGTATGTGAAAAGAACAGTGATGTAAAGCATGATTTCCTGACAGACCCTATTGAAACTTATATTGATGGTGAATGGCTGAAAGCAAGAGGAACAACTCTCGGTGCTGACAATGGCATAGGAGTAGCAACAGAATTAGCCATACTTGCAGATAATAATATAAAACATGGTCCACTGGAATGTTTATTCACAGTTGATGAAGAAACCGGATTAACCGGTGCTTTTGCTTTGAAAACAGGCTTCCTGAGTGGTGAGATCTTATTAAATCTTGACTCCGAAGATGAAGGAGAATTGTTTATTGGCTGCGCCGGTGGTATAGATTCTGTAGCTGAATTTTCGTACAAAGAAATAGACGTTCCTACCGGATATTTCTTTAGCAAAGTGCAAGTAAAAGGCTTGAAAGGGGGACATTCCGGTGGTGACATTCATTTGGGACTTGGAAATGCTAATAAAATATTAAACCGATTCTTAAGTGAGGCATTCAAAAAATATGATCTTTATCTTTGCGAAATCGAAGGAGGAAATCTGCGTAATGCTATAGCACGTGAAGCTCATGCAGTAATCGCCATTCCCGAAGAGCAAAAGCATGAGATACGCGCTGACTTAAATATCTTTGCAGCAGCTGTTCAAGCTGAATATGCAGTGGTGGATCCTGATTTGAAACTCATTATGGAATCAGAAACCACGCATCCCAAAGCAATTGATAAAGACACCACCAAACGTCTGTTCCAAACCATATATGCATCACCACACGGTGTATTTGCAATGAGCCAGGACATACCGGGGTTAGTAGAAACATCAACCAATCTCGCATCGGTAAAGATGAAACCTAATCATATCATCCGTATCGAAACAAGCCAGCGTAGCTCTACCGCATCTTCAAAAGAGGATATCGCCAATATGGTGAGAACGGTATTTGAGATGGGGGGGGCACAAGTTTCATTTGGCGACGGGTATCCCGGTTGGAAGCCTAATCCACATTCTGAAATATTGGAGATTGCAACAGCTTCATACAAACGTTTATTCGGAACGGAAGCACAAGTTAAAGCCATTCATGCTGGATTGGAATGTGGACTATTCCTCGACAAATATCCTTCACTTGATATGGTCTCATTCGGTCCGACTCTTCGTGGAGTGCACTCACCGGATGAACGGATGCTCATTCCTACAGTAGATAAGTTCTGGAAGCATTTATTAGACATACTGGAGAATATTCCTGAAAAGAAATAATAAGGGCCAATAGATCCGACAGGCTGTTGCATAATATTTAAATTCCTTTAGGAGTCAGCTATGCTAATGGGAATAAGTTTATTGATTTCGCAACAGCCTGTCTCTCTTTAATTATAGCTAAAAACGAAGAGATGAAATTCATTCGTTTGTTTTTTCTTACTTGCATCTTTCCTTTTTCACTCTCACACGGGCAGAGTGTCAAAGACACCGTAACATTCCGCGTGATGAGTTACAACGTGGAGAATTTATTCGATTGTCAGCATGACTCATTAAAGAATGATTATGAATTCATGCCCGATGCCATTCGCCACTGGACTTATAGTAAATATAAAAAGAAACTGGATAATATTGCCCGTGTGATTACAGCTGTTGGAAGATGGAGCCCTCCTGCCCTAGTCGCTCTTTGTGAAGTAGAGAATGATAGTGTCATGCGCGATCTCACCCAACGCTCCATATTACGGGAAGGAGGTTATCAATACGTCATGACCAGCTCTCCCGATCAGAGGGGGATTGATGTTGCATTGCTCTATCAAAGAGGCGTTTTCAAATTATTATCTACACAGAGCATACGAATAATGCCGGGCAGGCATAAAGAGTTTCATCCGACACGGGATATCCTGCATGTTTGCGGTCTATTACCGGACAAAGACTCTTTGGACGTATTTGTGTGCCATCTACCATCCAGATCGGGAGGTGAGAAACAATCGGAACCTTATCGCATCATTGTTGCTGGTGTACTTAAAAACATAGTGGATAGCATCATGCAAATTCGTACCACCCCTCGCATTCTTATCATGGGTGATTTTAACGATTATCCTAATAATAAATCAATCAGACAGGTCCTTGGTGCCAAAGCTCCGCCGCACAACATGAATGAAATACAATCCAAGCAACTTTATCATTTACTTGCTCAGAGGACTGCAGAAGAAGAATTCGGTAGCTACAAATTTCAAGGAGAATGGGGATTGTTAGACCATATCATCGTGTCCGGATCACTACTCAACAAAGATAGCTCATTTCATACCGATCCGTCAAAAGCCGACGTATTCCATGACTCTTTTATTCTAACGGACGATGAGCGCAATGGAGGGAAACAGCCTTTTCGCACATACCAGGGAATGAAATATATAGGGGGATATAGCGATCATCTACCTGTATGGGCAGATTTTACGCTCATCTATTAATTATATTCCATTCGAAAGATATCGTTAGCTGTCAATAATTTAGGCTTAGTAAAGCCCTTTTTATTCCAATCTATAGACTATATATCTTTCAATATATAGCCTTTCTTCATTAGCGATTCAATCTTGATTATCGAATCATGCCGAAGGGCCTTACGTAAATAGGTGATTTGCACATTAAGCGCCAAAGAATTAGCATAGGAGGTATTCCCCCATATTGCTTCAAGCAAAACGTTCCGATCTACTGTTTTATTAAGATTCCTTGCAAGCAGACGAAGTAGGTCCGCTTGACGTGAAGTTATGAGGACTTTATTATTCCCTACCCTAATTTCATTAGTGCTATAATTAAAAACCGAGTGCCCGAAATTATAAATCTCATCTTCTATATTATCGCAGAATGAAAAGGAGAAACGCTCACGAATACGAGCTATAAGTTCTTCCGGATAAAAAGGCTTAGCCAAATAATCGTTTGCTTTCAATTGAAAACCTTGTAAGCGATCCATCTTGTCACTTCTGTCTGATAAAAAGAAAATAAGCACATGCTTGTCTTGTAATCGGATACGCTCAGCAACTTCAAATCCATTATAACCAGGCATATTAATATCAAGCAATACAAGATCCGGCTTTATCACAAGATATTGTTCCAATGCTATATTGCCGTTACCGGCATACGTTACTTCGTATCCCTCCTTTTCCAAAAAGCGTTTCAGTAGCATGGAATACTTTAAATCGTCATCGACAAAAAGAATCTTTAAAGGTTTCATATCTGCAAGAAAAAAGTTGTAAAAGAAAAAACATATATAATATTCTTCTCAGAATCAAACTAATCCAATCATTTTAAATCTACTAATTAGATAAATATACATGAATATATGGTTCTTTAAGCACTGATAAATGATAGAGAGCTCTTACTTTAGTTTCATTGTGGAATACAAATACTCACCTCAGTGCCTTTTCCCGGTTGGCTGATTAAAGATATGGTTCCATGATGAGATTCAACCAAAAGCTTTACGTAACTTAGTCCGAGACCAATTCCTGGTAAAGAGCGACCGTTGACATTACTCGCTCTATAAAACTTATCAAATACCCGCCCTTGCTCAGCAATGGGAACGCCAATTCCATCGTCAGCAACCCGTAACGTCAATAAATGATCGCGTAAGTCACAATTAATTGTAATATGCACGGACTCTTCGGAATATTTTATTGAATTCTCTATTAAATTACTGATCATGTTAGCAATATGTATCGGATCGGCAGTAACCAAAATATTTTCACTGTAATGGGTTTCAACCGAAACTTGTTTTCCTTCAGAAATATGACAAAGACGAAGCAGCTTTTCCACCACTTCTTTTAAATCGAAAGTACGAATAACGAGTTGTGTATGTTCATCATCAGCACGGGTCATATCACGCAATTTAGATAGATATGCGGAAAGGTTGTCCAGTTCGGACATTGAGTCACGTATTACTTCATCCATAGCTTTTTCATCCGTACGTAAAATTTTATCATTCAAAAAAGACACACACATCTTCAGAGCCTGTACCGGACGTTTCAATTCATGAATCATCGTGTTCACAAAACTTTTTCGTAACTCGTCTATCCGTTTTTGCTTCAGGATTGTCTTTATCTGAAGCCAGAGACAAAGGCCTAGCAATAGAATTAAACAAATACTTCCCAATAGTTGCCATCCCATGCGCACCAGCAAAACATGGGGCATAACATCAACGTCAACAACCAAAAACTGATGTTTCAAAGGATTATAAGGATAACGAACCTCCAATTTGGGATGTAACAGCGTATAGGTTTGTTTCATTTTCGGTTCCCACTGAAAAGTCGTATCCTTCGATATTTCAAGCTTTGTAGTAAAAGGGATATTCTTTACCTTCAATGTGAGCAAGGAATCGAAACGTTGCAAGCTAAAGGGTGAGCTCACTTCTAACCGATAAAGTTCAACAAGCAGATTCAAATTGACAGTTGCAAAGGTTGGAAATGCAATCTGAAAAGAATCTTTATACAATACTTTATGAGTTGCAATATATCGAGTCCACGAATCATTAGACGAGTTACGCCTTATGCTATCTACCATTTTATTCAAATCAATATGCTTCTCTATTCCTGAACGTGAAGATCCTATGGCGCTATCTTTCAGAGATACAGCACCCAAAACTAATGTATTTACTATTTTATTTGGTCCCTGCTGAGTCATTTTGATATTATAAAAAGCATGTCCTTTGCCCAGCACTCTTTCCGGTTTCAAGCTACGGATGGAATCATTAAGCTTTGCTGTTTTTAAAATATCATCATAAAGTTCATGCGCCCTTTCATCATTGACATATTTATATTGGTTTATCAGCCAATAGCCTTGTCCGATGGTTATTAGTAACATTGCTAAAATAGAAAGTCCCCATACAATTCTTATTCTACGCTCCATATCACAAAATTATTTAAGATATATACATAAAAAAACATAGACATCCATTGCGACCTATCTGTAAGAATATCTACCTTTATTTATTGAAACATTTTTCAAGCACTCCTCTTTAGAAATTCAGATTTCCTTGTGCAAGCAAAGGTAAACCATTCATTATAAAATAAAGTACGCGCGCAAGAGTTATTATCGCCTACGTAATATTTCAGTAATAACTTTTATTCTATATACTTCGCAAAGGCAAATACATTTGCATAAACAATAAACAAGATGATTATTTATTTATTGACTGTAATACCTACTGAAAAGAGCATCTCCCGTGCATGGATTCAAGAAGTATTCCATCAGGAGTCATCCCACAATCAATGGCATTGATTCTAGGAATCATACGTATTGATTGTGGGAATCATACGCATTGATTGTATCGTCATTCAGTAGATGAGTTGGAATATAATCTGATTCATTCCCAATATCATAGCACAATATATGAATAACCATTAAAATCAAAAAACTCACAAGTATATGAAAACAAAGATTACGATTTTATTCGCTTGCATGAGCATTGTATTTACAATGAAAGCACATGCGCAATTTATCATCAGTGATGGTAGCAAAATAAAGCAAGACACCATTGGAACAGTACGTCTTACAGTACAATACCAGACCCTGATCATACCCGATACATTGAATAAAGATAAAACAAGTGAAGAAAGTATGATGCTGGAAATAGGAAAAGGTATGTCTAAATTTTACAGTTATACCAAGTATGTTCGTGATTCGGTGCTTAATGCCGACTTTGCAAATAAAGTTTCTCAGGAAACCATTAATGATCATCTGAAACAATATGGCAAAAGTAAAATGAACGAAGCTACTTTCAAGGGATATCCTTCGGGAAAAGTCACCACTCTGGATGAAATAGCCGGAATGACTCGTTTGAGTTGCGAAGAACAGGATGAGGTGCCTCAATGGATATTGCAGAATGACACAGCCACTATACTCTCTTTTTCATGTCGTAAAGCGGAATGCAGATTCAAAGGGCGCAATTGGACAGCTTGGTTTACGACCGAAATTCCCATCAGTGAAGGTCCATGGAAGCTATATGGTCTACCTGGGTTAATCATTAAAGCGGAAGACAAAGAAAAACAGTATGTATTTCTCTGCACGGGAATAGAGCAATGCCACGCCAACAAGCCCATCCTGTTTTACGGAAAAAGTTATGAACCGATCAATCGCAAAGCATATAACAAGATACATGAACGTTACAATGCCGACCCGATAGGATTCATCACCAGTTCCAATCCCAATGTAAAAATCAGCATAAGTGATGGACAGGGTAATCCTGCAAAAGGGCCTAAGAACATGCCATATAATCCACTGGAAAGAGAATGAAGCACAGATCAACAACGATCGGGTATATTATCCTATACATATTCATGGCATTGCCAATGCATGCCCAAAGGATAAGCGGCATAGTGACAGATGCTGAAAACCATCAGCCTTTAGAATCTGTAATGATCGGTTTAATACGAAATAAAGTCATGATCGACTATGCACTGACTGATGCAAAAGGACATTATACACTATCTTGGAAGTACAATGAAACATTGCAACTTACCGCCTCGTTATTAGGATACCGGAAAGTAATTCAAGATATACATGATGCAAGTATTTTAAACATCAATCTCCAGCCCGAGGCTATCGCGTTGAAAGAAGTTGTGATACATCCCGGAAGGGTTTATAGCCAGAAAGATACCATACGATATGATTTGTCGGAATTTACTTCTTCAAAAGACGTATACATAAAAGATGTATTAAAAAAGTTACCCGGGATAGATATCGATGAAAATGGACAGGTAAAATATAAAGGGAAGGCTATCGATCATTATTTTGTAGAAGGAATGGATTTAACAGGAGGAAGATACAATCAAATAAATAATAACCTCAGTGCTAAAGCGGTGAAAACTGCCGAAATCATGGAAAATTACCAATCGATAAAAGCGCTGAAAGGTAAGATTAATTCAGATGAGGTGGCATTAAATCTTAAATTAGACCCCAAAGTACGTGATCAGTGGATCGTAAACGGGACATTCGGCACAGGAGTGAGTCAAAGCAACTCTTCTTTATTAAACGATGAAGATCCGACACAAGAGAACACCAATAAACGATGGCTTTGGAAAGGCACTCTCAGTGGACTGCAATTGGGCAAAGGGAATCAGAGCCTCTACGCCTACAAAACAAATAATAACGGGACAGACCTTAGCAATGAACAACGTCTGATGGTAAATTATAACCCCGATGAACCTGCAGCTTTAAGCAGCTTTCTGAGTGTGCCCGATATTAATGCACCTCTTGATAAAACACGTCTATTGTTTAACGAAACCCATACTTTAAACGGTAACCGGATGTATCGTTGGAATGATGAACAATCTTTACGCATTCAAACCGGATATACCCACGATCGTATCCGGCAGCAGAAGCAGAATACACAGCTTTATTATCTGCCGGATGACACAACCCGCATAGATGAAAGCTATCATTATCGGTTAATACGAGATGCTGCAAATATAGATATGGAGTATGAAGACAACAATGCGATGCATTATCTAAAGGATCATTTTAAGGTGGAAGGTGAAACGGAAAAAGGTATCACACCGGAGCTAGAACAAACAATCCGTTCGTCACGAATGACTGTGAATAATATTTTTAGCCTTATCAAAAACCGGAGATCGGAAACTTGGGGATTATACTCAAGCGCTTATTATGCATATCTACCGGCATCGCTCCTTCTGAATACTGGAAAAGAAAACTTTCGTCAACACTGCCTGTCTGGAGACAATTATGTATCCTATCTAAAAAAACATAATGGTTTTACACAGCAGTATAAAGTTGGAATACAAGGAGAATGGAATTCAACACAAATCAACACAAATAATACACTTAAAAACGCTCCATTCGACGCCTCTTACTTGAGTGTATATTTCAACCCTCTATTTCAGATTGAGTATGATAAGATGCTCATTAGTCTCACATTACCAACACAATACAAGCGATACTTTTCATTAAATTACTCATTACCGAATATAAATCCTATATTTTATGGACGTTATCAAATAAACTATCATTGGAAACTTTCTGTCTATGGAAATATAAATCGTAGCGCGGGAGATATTACCGGAATTTATCCTTATCCTCATCGTACTGATTATCGCACTTGGCGAAGCGGAGACGGTACCTTTCCCATAAACACCCGGCAAAGCTATAATCTCTATGGCGAATACAAAAATACTGTGCAAGAGTTTTTTGTGACAGCCCAATTAGGATATAATCGCCTGGAACGTAATACCATTAATGAACAAAACATATCGAATCAAGTCAGCAATTATACCCTACGGAATTTCTCCAACCATATAGATAACTGGCTTTTCAGCAGTACCATTTCTAAAGGAATATACGATTGGCATTTAAAAACATCATTGACCTTACAGGCCAGTCGTAACAAAGGAAAAGAACTTAGTAACAACAACTCACATGCATCTAACTTTTCAAGCAATAATGAGAATTATACTTCAGCGACTTTACAAGCTTACCGATATAATAACATAAGTGCAGAGCCCCAATTAATATGGTCACCTAATAACACTTTTGAAGCGGAATATAATGCTAAGTTAGGATATACCCATAGTAGTGTAGAAGGTCACAAATTACCAACATTAATGAATATACAGCAACATTTGCACCTAACATTTAGTATTGGTAAGATAGACGTTCGACTTTCCGGTGAACACTATCGGAATGAATTAGGGAATGGAACTCTTATTAATACATTGTTTGCTGATGCATCCGTAAAATACAGAAAAAGAAAATGGAATATTAATGCCACACTCAACAATCTTTTTAATAAAAAGAAATATGCATACACTATCTATTCTACAACACAGAGCACTACCTCACAGTTGGATATACGACCACGTGAATTTATGTTTGAAGTAGGTTATCAATTCTAGCCCCACACACTACGAATAATAGAATAACATAGAATGCCGAAAATGGTTACCCCACCAATCAATACAGGCGCATTGATATGCTTCACATGCTCCATGCGGGTATGACCACTCACCCGTCGGAATAAGCGAAACATCAAATAAGCAGCGATCAAACCTAGAATAGTACCGGCTATAATATCGCCGGGATAATGCACGCCCAAGTAGATCCGCGAATAACATGTAAGCAAGGCCCATGCCATCATAAAAAGCGTAAGCCATTGTTTCCTGAATAAAAAGCAAATAAAAAAGGCCAACCCAAATGTATTGGCAGCATGGCATGAAGGAAAACCATAGCGTCCTCCTCGATATCCATCTACAATATGTACCATGCAGGATATAGGATTTTCCAAATGAGCCGGACGGAGACGCTCTACTAAGGGGCGAATCAATGTGGCACCAATCTGATCGGCAATAGTAATGGTTAGTCCCAGCCCAATCATGCAGAGCAATGTCACTTTCCAATGGAAATTACGAATCATGACGTACCAAATGGACAGGTACATTGGAATCCAGATGACTTTACCGCTATATGCACTCATAAACGTGTCCAAAAAAGAACAATGCATCTTGTTGATCAGAAAAAAAGCGTCGGTATCCGCTTCATTTACTTCATGCAGAACATCTAACAGTATCATTGTATTATCTTTTAGCTATATCATCATATATTTTTTGCAAGTATGCTTTAGCCGATTCCAAATTTTTACCTTTAGCAGCTCCTTCATCCACAGCAACACTCTTTGACTCACAATTATACATCACTCTGTTGTCAAGAGTTGCCATACCAAAGGCATCAGGAACGGTAAAGAAAGCAAAATGGGGAGAAAGTGGGTTCAGCATATCTTTACTAAACGTGAACATCGAATGCGGTAAAGCCAGTTGTGCCAGCAATGTTGCTGCAATATCATGTTGGGACCCATAAACAGGAATATGTTTAGGTTCACGAACAGCACCTCCTATCAAAATCAAAGGTATCTGATAGCGTTCGATAGATAAGTTATCTATATGTTCCGGGTATGCTCCCAAGTGATCGGGAACCAATATTATGACAGTATTTTTCCACTGGGGAAGACGACGGAAATGCCTTACGAAATCACCAACACAACTGTCAGTATAAGCAAAAGCATTCAATCGTTTATTCGTCAAACGACGATAGGGTACTTCAAAAGGCTCATGGCTGCTGGATGTCTGAACCACTTTAAAGAAAGGACGTTTGGCAGCTCCAGCTAATTTACTTGAAGCTGTGGATTCAGCATTCAGATCCTGCAATAAACGTTTAAATACAAGATGATCATGTACTCCCCATTTGCTTAAACGTTCCGATACCGGAAAATCAACATCGGAGATCAACTCATCAAATCCGGAAGTTATGACATAAGAACGCATATTGGTAAAATCGGCATCACCTCCATAATAATATTTAGTCCGGTAACCGGCTTTCTTTAAACTACCGGCAATGGAAGGAACCGATTGTATTTTATGAGGATATTTCATGAGACTGGTGGTTGGTTGGGCGGGATATCCACTTAAAACGGCAACCATGCCTCTGTCTGTACGGAAACTGTTTGCATAGAAATTGGTAAACAGCACTCCCTCTTGTGCCAAAGTATCCAAATTGACTGCCACATTTGGCTCACCTCCCAATGATTTCATCAGCTTGGAGGAGAAGCTCTCCATTATGACAAATATTACATTAGGGCGTTTGGTATTAAACAAGACTGTATGTAGAGTGTCGGGCACAACAGCCGTACTATCCAATACTGCAGGATCAAGCATTTTTTTAATCAGCTTATCCGCTTGAGCAGATTCCATAAAACGGTATTGTTTACTAAAGTCCGTCTGCTTGGCCAACGATTCCATCAGGCTGAATACAGGGTTAATCGCAGCATGATTCAGCCGTTGATTTGAACTGAAATAGACCTTTCCTACATTCATTGTAGATACAGTGAAGCCACCACGTATAGGAATAAACAATAAGCCGGTCACCAATAAAAGGATACCTGCCACTTTCAAATAATGGAAAGGGAGTTTCAAGCCGCGCCAGATACTTCGCTGGACAAAATAGAATATGAGATAAAGAACCCCTGCATAGACCAGCATCACTCCTATCCCCACGAACACAACCGACAAACTCACACTCGCTATGGCATCTTTAGGTGAAGAGAAGAAATAAAACAGCGGGGTTGCATCTAAACGGAAACCCCAATATTCATACAATGCCAAATCGATTGTGAAAATCATAGAGAGCAATATAGAAAGTATCAGATAATAAATGTTCCAGATTTTACGAAGTACATCGGAAAGTGCACAAGAAGAAGCGAGAAAAAGAAAACCGGGTATCACACTAAAATAGCCGGCTAAAGAAAGATCTAAAGGAAGTCCATGCCACATCACCTGGAGAATATCCATCGCAGATAATCCGGTGTACATGGAGCTATAATAAAAGATAAATAACGGCTTTTGGATTACAAAAATTACAACAAAAAGTAGATACGTTTTTAACAAACCTAAGAGTCTTTCTCGCATTGGCCTTCAATTTAGATTAAATACGAAAGACAAAAATAGTTCTTTTATGCAATCCTCAACCGTTATTGAGGTTTAATACTGTAAAATAACAGTAGTTAACACAACGACATAACTTTTTTATTCATCATAAGCGTACAACTCCTGTTTTAGACAGCTACAAATACTATCAATTCCGCTTCAACAGAATTTTATCGGTAATAACCGCAGGCAATTCATTTTCATAATGAGTCACCATCACGAGGGTTTTATCCCTACGGGAACAAAAAGCTTCAATAATTTTTTTAACACGAAATCGATTAAAAGTATCCAATCCGTGAAGAGGTTCATCCAATATAAGTAATTCGGGATCTTTCACAAATGCCCTCGCCAATAAAGTCAGTCTTTGCTCTCCACTTGATAGTTGAAGAAAAGGCTTGTATTTCAAACCGACAACTCCAAATATATCCATCCACCATTCACATATTGCCACTTGGTCGGAATGTGTACGCTTATACAGCCCGATACTATCATGAAGACCTGACGCAACAATATCAACAGCCGGTATATTTTTCAGATAAGCCCTATGCATTTCAGGACTGACATAGCCGATATGCTTTTTTATTTCCCAAATACTTTCACCTGTTCCCCGTTTACGTCCGAACAAACTGATGTCGCAAGCATAAGACTGTGGATTATCAGCACAAACCAGGCTGAGTAATGTGGATTTACCCGAACCATTCTCTCCGCTCAATGCCCATTTTTCACCACGCTTCACTGTCCAATCAAGCTCTTTCAATATAGTACGCTCTCCATATCGGATACTGACTTTATTCAGTTTCACCACTTCCTTGGAAGTATAATTAGAATCACTATAAGGCAAGTTTACAATACGCGCATGCAGAAGCTCTGCATCAGAATGATTTTCATTAAAATGAAATTCATTCATATATGTTTCCCGGCTTATCTTCTCCCCAACTGTCATTCCTTGTACAGGTACTACATGAGTAACAAAAGGTGGTATATCATCAAACATGGAAAGTACAAGTACTAACTGCAACGCATGTTTGCGTGACAGATGTTCGAGTAAATCGAGTAAAAGAGTTCTCGTTACAGCATCAAGTCCGATAAAAGGATTATCCATAATCAAGACTCTAGGAGTAGATAATAAAGTCTTGGTCAGTTGAAACTTGCGCAATTCCCCACTGGAAAGAAGAACGATCTTCTTATCCAGCATAGGGTCAATATGAAATAGACTGAAAAGTTCATCCTGTAATTCCTTATCTTTTATATCCCCCAACATTTCACGCACATCCGGAACATCATCCAGATCATGACTGTTCCAACGCTGCTGATAATAATAGTTCGCATCTGCCGTTCCATAAGTATCCCGGAAAGTAATGTATTTTATATTTTCATAAGCCGTACTTGCCGTTGAAGGATAGAAATTATATGTAAGCTTTCCTTCACGTAACGGATATTTGCCAATAAGAAGATCGACCAACAAACTTTTACCTGCACCATTGGGCCCTACGATTGCAATATGTTCTCCCGCAGAAAAATCTAAATTGACAGGATGTGCCAAACGAACAAGCGGGTTGCGCGCTACGCCACCCGCCATGTGTATTATATCTTGTTGCATACTTATTTATAAATGATCAATGCTGACTGAGCAGGAACCGCCACTTCAGGACCATACATCATTCCAAGTCCCTGCAAATTAATCTGTCCATTCCTGCAAACAGCCACATACTTTCCGTCGGGGACTGATTGCTTAATTGATTCTTTGCGAGCATTAAGTACTACAATAATATCTCCCCAACTATCACCGTTAGCATAGTTCTTTAATCGGAAAGCTACGATATTACGAGCTGAAACAGGAAGAAATTCAAGGTTTTTACGAACCATATCACCACTTCCCATACGAAAAGCAGGATGTAGCTTACGCAATAGAATCAACCCTTTATAATATGCAAACACATCAGCATGTTCAGCCTTCCGGTGCCAATCAATCGCATTGATTGAGTCAGGGCTTTGGAAACTATTGTGCACACCTTTCTTATCACGCATGACCTCCTCACCGGCATAAATAAAAGGAATGCCCTGCGAAGTAAACACTGCCGTCTGAGCCAACTTATCCAGATCGATCAATTCTTCCTGTTTGATTCCCGGTATGCTTGCTCTCAGTCGATCGACGAGGCACATATCGTCATGACAGGAAACATAGCTGATCATTTGCGAGGGCTCCATAGCCCATGGCGCTTTGCTATAATTTACCGAATCATTCTTAACTTGAGGATGTCGGATGGCACCGGCAATTCCAAATTTAAGACTCATCTCTTTACCAGGATAACCTGCAAGAAAAGCACCTTTATGATTATCATTGAAAGGTCCGCGAAGAGCATCTCTCAACTCATCAGAGAATGCTGCAATCCCGGGCATTTTATGTATATTGGCTTTCATTGCCAGCGAATCGGCGGAATATCGGGGAGTTTGCGCCGCCCAGCCTTCTCCATAAATAAGAATGGTAGGATCTACCGCCGAGACTGCACTACGGATTTCATTCATCGTTTCAATATCATGGATGCCCATCAAGTCAAAACGGAAACCGTCTACATGGTATTCTTTTATCCAATACAATACAGACTCAACCATGAACTTACGCATCATCGGACGATTGCTTGCCGTCTCATTTCCACATCCTGACCCATCAGCTAAACTGCCATCCTGTTTCAGACGATAGAAATATCCGGGAACAGTACGTTCGAAATTACTTTCCTTAGCATTGAATGTATGATTGTAGACCACATCCATCACCACCCGGATACCGGCTTTGTGGAGAGCCTGTACCATTTGTTTAAATTCCCTGATACGAATCACAGGATTATAGGGGTCTGTCGAATAAGATCCTTCGGGTACATTATAATTTTGCGGATCATACCCCCAATTATATTTATTTTCTCGAAGCTTGGTTTCATCAATGGAAGCAAAGTCGAATGAAGGAAGCAAATGTACATGTGTTACCCCAAGCTCTTTCAAGTGATCAATACCCGTAGAAAGATTTTCCGGACTAACTGTACCCTTTTCCGTCAATGCCAAAAACTTACCTCTATGCTTAATTCCCGAAGAATTGGATATGGAAAAATCACGGAAATGCATTTCATAAATAATGGCATCAGCAGGAGAAGCCAGTTCCGGTCGTCTATCTTCAGCCCAACCCATAGGATCGGTCTTGGTCATATCAATAATGGCGGCACGCTTTCCGTTCACTCCGACTGCTCGGGCATTAATGCCCGGTGTATCCCCCATCCATTTATCTTTGATCTTCACATTAAATGTGTAGAACTTTCCTAACAAATTTCGCTCCACCTTTGCCTTCCACGTGCCATCTTCCGAACATTCCATGTGTACCGTTTCATACGCATGTCCTTTATCACCGGCATCATACAACATTACACGCACTTCATCGGCCGTCGGTGACCATAAATAGAAAGTAGTTGCTTGAGGCGTATATTCCATTTCTAACAAATCTCCCGAACGAACAGGATATGAATCGTACGATCTATATTCTTTTTTCACCGAACTGCACCCGGCTATCGCCACAAGAACAGTCCCAAGCAAAATCCAATTACTCAATTTCATATTACTTTATTTTATCGGGATTCTTAGCCACATAATCTTTCCAGCTATGATACCCTTTTTCTGTTTTGGGACGTCCCATCTGTAAAAAATGACAATATGCTGCCGCCAAGCCATCAGTCGCATCCATAAATGTCGGCATTTCTTCCTTGGGAAAATGAAGCATCCTTTGCAACATGTCTGCGACTTGTTCTTTCGATGCCTGACCGTTACCGGTAATCGCCATTTTTATTTTCAAAGGAGCGTATTCGGTTATGGGAATATCCCGACTCAGAGCCACAGCCATTGCCACTCCTTGCGCCCTGCCCAACTTCAACATGGACTGTACATTCTTTCCAAAGAAAGGAGCTTCAATAGCCATTTCATCGGGTAAATAACTTTCAATAAGACCAAGTACCCGCTCATGGATATGCCGCAACTTAAGATAATGGTCACGATATTTTCTAAGATCAATAATACCCATAGCAACCATTTCCGGTTTTGTACCTTGCACCCTAAGTACTCCATAACCCATAATGGTGGTACCGGGGTCAATGCCCATTATGATTTTCTCCTTAACAGGTTGTATCACTCTATCACCTCCATCAAAGTAGGGAATCCCACAACCTTATCTTTAAAAACCTTTAGCAACTCATCATTTAGTCTGGCTCCATGTTCAAGATGCCAGCGGTGTAACAGACCGGAATTTTCCACTTCAAATTGAAGAGAATAACAGCTACTCCCCTCTTCCCTGTGACTTAACACTCTTGTGATACGGGGGGAAGCCAAAATACCTCCTTTTGCTGCCTCTATTAAATAGCATTCTTTCAACCAGATCAAGAAACTCTGTTCTAACCCTTCTTCCACCTGATAAGTCGTATTGTATATCAACATATTTTTATCTTTAACTTTATAGTGCAAACTTAGCAATTATTTCAGAATTATCCATTATATTTGCCGCATCAAAAAAGACAATGACTTGTCTTTATAAGCGATAATAAGAAAAGGGGTATTAGCTCATCTGGCTAGAGCGCGACACTGGCAGTGTCGAGGTGAGCGGTTCGAGTCCGCTATGCTCCACATACATCGAGTTATTTCAATAAATACTCGATATCTTCACTCTCCACCTGTCTTTCTTTATAAGTATTTCCAGCTTTCCGATACCAGTCATCGTGAAGCATGATGTACTATTCGTGTGTTTTACGATGATTTTAAATATCTAATACTAATTTATATGAGAAAACCTTTTTCCCACATCCTCGCCTTAACGCTTTTTCTGGTACTCAATGCCTGTTCTAATGAAAAAGAGGAAACTCTTACCGCATCTGTACAAACCTTAGAGTTTGAGCCTGACGGAGGCACTCACACCATAACGATTGAATCTAATGTAGAATGGAAGCTTATCTTCCAAGCCGGACAAGCTTGGTGTACCACAAGCCAGCAAGATGGCGATGGGAAAAGCTCTATCGAAATAACCGCACAAACAAATGATCTTAAGATTCAAAGACTTGTAGAATTGTATGTCAAAACGAAAAATAAGTCTCTTATTATCAAAATTAATCAAAAAGGGCAGCCCGCCAATAAAGGGTTTTATTACCCCATTCTGAATATTGAAACAAAGAACCGTCAAGTGATCAATTCCAAAGACATTTATGTGGACGCTACATTCTCAATTGCAGGAAGAAACAATATGGGGGAAAAGACAACTACACTCTCTAATGGGAATATGCAGATCAAAGGACGTGGAAACAGTACATGGGATATGCCCAAGAAGCCCTATCGCATCAAACTAGAGAGTAGCACCGCTATCCTTGACATGCCATTGAGCAAGCATTGGATATTGTTAGCTAACTATTCGGATAAAACGTTATTACGTAATTCCCTGGCGTTTGAAATTAGCCGTCGCATGGGCTTCACCTATACCCCACGCTCCCAATATGTTGATGTAGTATTAAATGGAGATTCCATAGGCAACTACTTGCTTTCCGAGCAAATCAGAATAGACAAAAACAGACTTAATATAAGTTCATTAAAACCGACTGATAACGATATTAGTGGTGGGTATCTGCTAGAAGTGGATGAACGTATGGGTGAGCCTAGTTGGTTTAAGACCCAAAATGCAGAAATGATTTTTTGCATTCAAGATCCTGAAAACATACCGGACAACCAAAAAGGGTATATTACCGACTATATCCAAAACATTGAAAACATCATATATGCCAAAGATGGCATTAACACCATGAATGAATTACCTAAATATGTGGATATGAAATCGTTTGTCGACTACCTCCTTTTAAACGAATTATCAAAAAATGTGGATGGAAACTTGAGGCTAAGCACTTTCGTATTCAAAAACAAAGGTGATGATAAATTATATTTTGGTCCTATATGGGACTACGATTTGGGATTTGGGAATGTGAACTATTACGGCTGCGATAAAACAGCAGGATGGTATGCCAGCAATGCTGCATGGTATCAGAAATTGTTTGCATATCCCGAGTTTCAAAATATGGTAAAAAAACGTTGGAAGGAATTACGAGGTGATAAGCTGAAGGAATTCGACACATTTATCGATACAAATTCAAAGCAAATGGAGATGTCCCAGAAAAAAAATTTCAAACGCTGGAATATTTTAAATCAATACGTTTGGCCAAATGCAGTAGTAACAGGCAGCTACGAGAATGAAATAAAATATTTAAAAAACTGGTTATTCGCAAGACTTACATGGATGGATCAACAATTAAAATAGCATAAATGCAAAATTATCTGTCAATCATTAATCAACAAGAGGGTGTGTCAAAACAGACACATCCTCTTTTCATATCATAGTTGCTTGGGAGTTTGTCTATACAGCAATTTTCTGAACAGGCGACTGCAAAGTCGCCCCATTCATCCCATCAATCGCTCTTAAGTGTCTGTACAGTGGGAAAATTAGTTCAAGAAGTAGTTTAGAAGCTTCCTTGGCAATTTTAGTGCACATTTTTTTTATATTAAAGGCAATGGCAAAGAAGGCAAAGTCCATTGTAACTTTTTCTTTTCCAATATGTCGGAAGCGACGGTATGCCATATTATATTTCATTTGGCCAAATACGGCTTCGGGCTCTATACACCGCCTCCCTCTATGTTTAATCCCTTCTTCTGAAGTTAACCTCTCACGTGCCTGCTGTTTATATTCATTTAATCGATGATTCACTTCGATTATGCGATTTCCGCGTGCTTTAAAGCAACTGCTGCGCAGAGGGCATCCTTCGCATCTTTGGGCTTTATAACGGGCACTTTGAGTAACATATCCACTGGCGGTTTTCTCCCGTTTGGTTCCTATACGATTCATGTGTTGTCCCATGGGGCAAACGTAATAATCCTGCTCAATGTTGTAATACAAGCTTTCTGGATGAAATGGGTTGGGAACATAACGGGAACGCTGCTCTTTATGAAAGAAGTTGTATTTGACAAAGGCCTCTATCCCGTTCTCCTGCATAAACCGATAGTTTTCTTCCGAACCATAACCGGCATCTGCCACACCGGTACCGGGAAGTCTGTTGTAGCGCTCTCGAAATGAATTAAAGAAAGGAATGAGCGTGAGTGTATCCGTTGGATTGGGGAAGAAAGCGAAGTCGGAAATAAACTGATTCTCTGTTCCTATCTGCAAATTGTATCCGGGCTTGGTCTGACCATTGTTCATGGCGTCTTCCTTCATGCGCATGAATGTGGCATCAGGGTCTGTCTTGGAATAGGAGTTGCGATCCCCTAATATCTCCAGATGTTTTTCGTATTCAGCCAGTTTGTCACGATGAGCTTCAAGTTCCTTTATTTGTTTCTTCTTTTCACGATGAGCTTTTTTCTGCTCCTTGTCTCTGGGTTGAGATTCATGTTCCAAGGCATCTTTGAGTTCATCCACTATCTGAGAAAGCATAGCCGGAGTAAATTCTACTGATTCCTCTTTTGGAGTGTTTTCTTGTGCAATGGTCTCATCTACTTGTTCTAAAAGAACACGAATCTTGTTCATCAGTTTTGTCCGGTTTCTTTCAATGCTCTTGCGCCAGATAAAAGTATATTTGTTGGCCTTAGACTCTATCTTGGTACCATCGATATACTCTACTTCAAGGCTGATAAAGCCTTTGTCTGCAAGGATAAGAACCAACTGAGTGAAGACATTATTAATCTCTTCTTTTACACGATTGCGAAAACGGTTGATGGTAATAAAATCGGGGTTCTCATAACCGGCCAGCCAGATGTAATGAATATCACGCAACAATAGCTGCTCTATTTTACGACAGGAGTAGATATTATTCATATAAGCATAGAGAATCACCTTAAGCATCATTTTAGGATGATAAGGACAACGACCTGTTTCCTTGTAGAGTTTCTTGAAATTATCAAGGTTAAGGCTATCGACAATCACATTGATTATGCGAACAGGAGCATTATCCGAAATATCTTCATCGATTCTTTGCGGAAAAAGAACTGTTTGGTTGGGAGTGTAAGGACGAAAATGTAACTTTGCCATAACGAAAAACTTTATGCCTAAAGATACAAAAACTTTAGGTAATAACAAAACCCAGGCTTGTGAAAGTCTGGGCTTTGCGCATAAAAAAAGAGGATATGTCTGTTTTGACACACCCTCTTGTTTTTATAGATCTAAAATCTCTAACTTTAAAGTGATAAATAAAATATCAAAGCTTATTTTGAATTTTCAAGCGTACAAATACTTACTCTGTTCCAATCCGGTTCAGAAAACATATTACCTACGCCTTGTCCTTCAGCAGAAATTCTTGTAGAAGCTATCTTATATTTGCTAACCAACAGATCTTTCACAGCTTCTGCCCGTTGATTTGCAATCTTAGTGTTAATCTCGGCACCACCTTCGGGCGAAGCATAACCTTTAATTACGACTGTTGCATTGGAATGATTTTTCAAATAAGTCGCGATACGTTCCACATTAGGCAATTGAGCAGTATCAACTGTAGCCTTTCCCTGACGGAAGCTTACATAAGATTCCATAGTGGCATTGGTGTTTGTCACAACAGTCGGTTTTTGGCTACGGCAAGCATTTAATGCATTTTGCAACTCATTTATCTTCTGATTAGCAGCTTGCTGAGCAGTTTGTGACTGATTTTGCTGGTCTTGAAGTTCAGAACGCAAATCGTTTACTTTGGAATTCAGTCCATCTACTTCCACCTGATCGTAAGCCTTACCCAGAGTCATATAATGCTTACCATTTGAGTTCTTAAAATGATAAATCAATCCCGCCGTAATTTCTACCGCTGCATTATTAGCATTAAAACGAACACCATGCTCTGGTTTATCTCCCTGCAGATTGTAAACTAAAGCGGGCTTCACAGCAAGTGTCCATGCTTTTTCCTGACCAAGATTGAAATTGAAATTCAATCCCAACTTAGAAGATAAATCGTTCTGGTCACCGTTTCCATTTACATATCCATGCAACCAACCAAAACCGGCTACTGCTTCAACTTCAAACGGACGAGGAGCACCAAGATAGCTTCCAAATAAATTATTCAAATTGAATTTACTCAGAAGGCTCACATTGGAGTTGTCAAATGCAGTACGACTTGCACCGGTATTGACCGACCATAATCCTTCGAGACCAAAACCAACCACCGGCGTTAATTGCTTATTCAACTCCAATCCCATAGTAGGACGTATGTTCGGGAAAAAAGCACTATGTTTAAGAGGGGTAACTCCACCGAAATTAAGCCCAATAGACCAGTTGTCTTTCACTTTATTCCCTAATAAAAGATTCTGTGCAGAACCTGCAACTGATACAATGCCTAATACAGCAACAAATAAAAACTTTTTCATCATAAAAAAATTAATTGATATAAAATAAAATAATTAATAGATATATAAACAACGATATCATAAATATGTTCGCAAATTTAGTTATTTTGTTGTATATATTATCCATTACTTTATTATTTTATCCATTAAAAATAAAAAAAAAACTATTTTCCAGAAATTTAGGATGAAAAATTAAAAGTTTACTTTTTTATTTAAACAGATATCTGTAATAATTCGATAAATAGAGATATATACTATTTGTACATTTTTCATCATAAGGAAAAGAAATAGTTAGTTGCATAAACAAGAAAAAAAATAGACCAAACACTTAACAATCAACAATTTATACCAAAAATATCAAGATAAAAAGTCCGCTAATACTAGCCATTAACTCTTCTACACTATATTATATTACGCGCATGCGTATTATGTTTTATTTTAAAAGACTTTTTCGCCGTACATATATACACTTATGTTTTTAGGGTAAAAAACATGAGTACGCGGCGCGCGCGTACGGCGAAAAGTTTTATAAGAAATTTAAAATATTAGGGGATGCACGCAATGAAAAAGGGCCAAAAAGAGATTTTTGACGATATGAATACCATTCACTGTGCTAACATGTAATATACCACACTATAACAACTATTGTTATATACCAAAACAAGTAATGTAAACGAGCATTATAACTATTGGCATTTTCTTTACAATAAAGCAAAATTCAAAGAAAGAGAGAAGACGGTATCGCAAGAAAATTGTATCTTTGCTGCGTTTTATACATTTCGCAGAAATATAAAAATCAATGATATGATAGCTAAAATCAATGAGCTTTTGCAAGAAGTGGAAGCACTGAAAGCTGCCAACGCCGACGAATTGGAGGCGCTCCGTATTAAATACCTCAGCAAAAAGGGAGCCATTAACGAACTGATGACTGATTTCCGTAATGTGGCTGTGGAGCAGAAAAAAGAGGTAGGAATGAGACTAAACGAACTCAAAAATAAAGCACAGGAAAGAATAGCGGCACTTAAAGAACAGTTTGAATCACAAGACTCCGGTTGTGACGATTTGGATTTGACCCGTTCGGCATACCCCATAAAACTGGGTACCCGCCACCCGCTTTCCATTGTTAAGAATGAAATCATAGATATTTTCGCACGCCTTGGATTCAGCATTGCCGAAGGTCCTGAAGTAGAAGACGACTGGCATGTATTCTCTGCATTGAATTTCGCAGAAGATCATCCGGCACGTGATATGCAAGATACGTTTTTTATTGAATCACATCCCGACATTCTGTTGCGTACCCACACTTCATCTGTGCAAAGTCGTGTAATGGAAGTCTCAGAACCTCCTATCCGCATCATTTGTCCGGGACGCGTATACCGTAATGAGGCAATAAGCTATCGCGCACACTGCTTCTTTCATCAAGTGGAGGCTTTGTATGTAGACAAAAACGTATCCTTTACTGACCTGAAGCAAGTATTATTGCTTTTCGCAAAAGAGATGTTTGGTGCAGATACTAAAATCCGTTTGCGCCCCTCATACTTCCCATTCACAGAACCAAGTGCCGAGATGGATATTAGCTGCAACATTTGCGGTGGAAAAGGATGCCCGTTCTGTAAGCACACCGGATGGGTGGAAATTTTAGGATGCGGAATGGTAGATCCGAATGTGCTTGAGAGCAACGGCATAGACAGTAAAGTATACAGTGGATATGCCCTTGGTATGGGTATAGAACGTATCACAAATCTGAAATATCAGGTAAAAGACCTTCGTATGTTTTCCGAAAACGATACGCGTTTCTTGAAAGAATTCGAAGCCGCATATTAGTTCAGACAAAATACAGGTGGAAAGCTAAATACGAGCTTTGTCTTTAAGTCGACAATGTTCATATTCGGTTTTCCACTTTTTTTAATTCCTTAAGCTTCATATAAATATGAAAGATAGACTAATCACTCCCGGCTATTGTTTTATATTGGCAGCTAATTTCTTGCTTTATTTTGGCTTTTGGTTGCTTATCCCCGTACTTCCTTTCTATCTTTCGGAAATATTCCGTGCCGGAAATTCCACCATCGGCATTATTCTCTCCTGTTACACTATAGCAGCATTATGCATCCGTCCTTTTTCAGGATATTTTCTAGATACGTTTGCACGTAAACCACTCTATTTATTGGCGTATTTTATTTTCACTTCCATGTTTGGAGGATACATCATTGCAGGGTCACTGACACTATTCATTATTTTTAGAATCATTCACGGCCTATCTTTTGGCATGGTTACCGTAAGCGGAAATACGGTGGTAATTGACATTATGCCTTCTTCACGAAGGGGGGAAGGATTAGGATATTATGGGCTGTCCAATAACATCGCAATGGCCTTAGGTCCGATGTCCGGACTCTTCCTACACGATGCAGGAGTAACTTATCCTATCATTTTTTGCACTTCCCTGGCATCCTGCTTTGTAGGTCTATTATGTGCTTCGTTGGTAAAAACGCCCTATAAGCCTCCGATAAAGCGAGAACCAATCTCAATGGACCGGTTTATTCTTCTTAAAGGCATCCCGGCAGGTGTAAGTCTACTACTTCTTTCGATACCCTACGGCATGACTACCAATTATGTAGCAATGTATGCCAAACAAATCGGGGTCAATGCCACTACAGGTTTTTTCTTCACTTTTATGGCAGTCGGTATGGCAATCTCACGTATCTTTTCAGGAAAGATTGTCGATCGTGGAAAAGTAACCCAAGTGATTTCCGCCGGATTATACCTTGTAATTCTCAGCTTTTTTTTACTTTCAGCCTGCGTATACATCATACACTGGAACAGCACTGTATGTACCGTCATATTTTTCACGATTGCCCTGCTGCTAGGGGTAGGATTTGGAGTCATGTTTCCAGCCTACAACACCATTTTTGTCAATCTCGCCCCCAACAGTCAGCGTGGAACAGCTACCTCCACTTATCTGACTTCCTGGGATATTGGAATAGGCATAGGCATGCTTTCCGGTGGGTATATTGCAGAAATCAGCACTTTTGACAAGGCATACTTATTAGGCGCATGCCTGACCATTATATCAGCAGTCTATTTTAACAAAAAAGTAGCACCACATTACGAAAAATATAAGTTGCGATGAGAAAAAAGGAACGATATGAGAAAGTAATCGCATGGTTCCGAGAGAATCGTCCGATAGCCGAAACCGAACTGCACTACGGTAGTCCGTTCGAGTTATTGATAGCCGTTATTCTATCGGCTCAATGTACAGACAAACGGGTAAACATGATCACCCCTGCTTTATATCGTGATTTTCCTACTCCCGAAGCCTTGGCGGCAAGCGCCCCCGAAGTTATTTTCGAGTACATCCGTAGCGTATCCTACCCGAATAACAAATCGAAACATTTAGTTGGAATGGCTCGCATGTTGGTAAAAGACTTCAATAGTCAGGTCCCCGACACTCTTGAAGAATTGATAAAACTACCCGGAGTAGGGCGGAAAACAGCGAATGTAATACAGTCTGTCGTATTCAATAAAGCAACCATGGCAGTAGACACTCATGTATTCCGAGTAAGCCACCGTATCGGACTGGTTTCTGACAGTTGCACTACCCCTTTTAGCGTGGAAAAAGAATTGGTAAAAAACATACCCGCCGACATCATTCCGATAGCCCACCATTGGCTCATCCTGCACGGACGATACATTTGTCAAGCACGTACACCACAGTGTGATACCTGCGGATTGCAAATGATGTGCAGGTATTATTGCACGAAATATAAAGTGGGCAAAATAGCCCCTGAAAAGCAAGAATAAATAACGATTTCGTAGTCGTGAAAAGAAAATAATGCTAACTTTGCAGTCACGAAAAAGATTTAATAACACTTTTAAATAAACTGAATATTATGACGATCGATCAATTCAATTTTGCCGGCAAAAAGGCATTCGTCCGTGTAGATTTCAACGTACCTTTGGACGAAAACTTTAACGTTACAGATGATACTCGTATCCGTGCAGCACTCCCCACATTGAAGAAAATTTTGGCTGATGGTGGAAGCGTCATTATAGGTTCACACCTCGGACGTCCAAAAGGTCCTGCTGACAAGTTCTCTTTAAAGCATATCCTAAAACACATATCCGAGTTATTGGGTGTTGAAGTACAATTTGCCAATGACTGTATGGGTGAAGAAGCTGTTGCTAAATCTGCCGCCTTGAAACCGGGAGAAGCTTTATTGCTCGAGAATCTTCGTTTTTATGCAGAAGAAGAAGGTAAACCCCGTGGTTTGGCAGATGATGCAACCGACGAAGAAAAAGCTGCAGCCAAAAAAGTTGTGAAAGAGAGCCAAAAAGAATTCACCAAGAAATTGGCTTCTTATTCAGATTGCTATGTAAACGATGCTTTTGGTACAGCACACCGCGCACATGCTTCTACAGCTCTTATTGCTAAATATTTCGACAAAGACCACAAAATGTTCGGCTACTTGATGGAAAAAGAGGTTAAAGCCGTAGATAAAGTTTTGAATAATATCCAACGTCCGTTCACAGCTATCATGGGTGGTTCAAAAGTTTCTTCCAAAATAGACATTATAGAAAATCTACTGGGCAAGGTAGACAACCTCATTATTACCGGTGGTATGACTTTCACCTTCACCAAAGCTGAAGGTGGAAAGATTGGAAACTCTATTTGCGAAGCAGACAAATTGGATTTGGCTTTGGAATTGATTGAAAAAGCAAAAGCTAAAGGCGTAAACCTAGTTTTGGCTGTTGATGCCAAAATAGCAGATGCTTTCTCTAACGATGCTAACACTGCTGTTTGCAAAGTAGACGAAATACCTGACGGCTGGCAAGGTTTGGACATTGCTGAAGAGACTGAAAAAATCTTCGCTGATGTGATTAAAAAATCAAAGACTATTCTTTGGAACGGACCTACAGGTGTATTCGAATTCGATAACTTTTCTCAAGGTTCGCGCGTAGTAGGTGAAGCTATTGTCGAAGCAACCAAAAACGGTGCCTTCTCTCTAGTTGGAGGTGGTGATTCCGTTGCATGCGTTAACAAATTTGGTTTAGCCGATGGCGTATCTTATGTATCTACCGGAGGTGGCGCATTGCTTGAAGCAATTGAAGGAAAAGTTCTTCCGGGTATCGCTGCAATACAAGAATAAAAAAGACAAAGATAGCATGAAAGGCAACTCTTTTCACGAAGGGTTGCCTTTTTAATATTAACCTGCACAACACAATCTAAAGAATCTAGTATTATGCTTTTATTCCATTCAATGAAAAGACTTTTACCAGTATTCGTATCTCTGCTCACTACATGCACAATTATGGCGCAGGAAGCCAATCTCAACAAAACGATAAACACGCTGAAAGAACGAATCAACTTATCGGGATATGCACAGACCGGTTTCACCTATGACGACGCCGAAGGTGGTAGCAGTAGCTTTGATATAAAACGCATCATTTTCATGGCCGAAGGCAAGATCACAGATAAATGGTCATGCTACTTTATGTATAACTTCAATAGTGGTGGAAACCTGCTTGAAGTTTATACAGAATATCACTTTATTCCCCAACTCAATGCCAGACTGGGGCAATTCAAGACGGTATTCAGTATTGAAAATCCCCTCTCGCCTTCAACCGTTGAATTAATTAATTGTGCTTCACAATCAGTCAACTATTTAGCCGGGATAAATGGTAGTGATCCGCTATACGGATCGCATAGCGGACGCGATATGGGGCTTCTTATCTATGGAGATTTCTTTAATAAATTTCTTCATTATGATTTTTCCATAATGAATGGACAAGGTATCAATGTCAAAGATAGAAACAAAAATAAAGATATTGTAGGGAACCTCATGATCAACCCGTTGAAATGGCTATCGGTAGGGAGTTCATTTATTAAAGGGAAAGGAAATGCCATCGCAACATCAGCAGCCAATTCCGACATAAAGGTGGGTGACAACTATACGCGCGACCGATGGTCAATCGGGGCAATAATTAAAACCCAACCGATTGATATCCGCACCGAATATCTAACCGGTAAAGACGGTAAAGTCGAAAGCAATGGATACTACGCTACAGCGTGTGCCCATATCTTGCCCAAGCTGGACGCAATCGCATCTTACGACTATTTCAACAAGAACAAGGATATGGACGATAATCAAACCAACTATACCGGTGGATTGCAATATTGGTTCTATCCCCGTTGCCGTATACAGGCACAATATACGCACTGTAACCCTCGCATAGGGAAAAATTCCAATCAACTGCAAGCACAATTGCAAGTGAGGTTCTAATATTGAACATTTTGGCACTTTTTTTGTAGTTTAAGTTAGCGATAAGCTAAAGAAAGGATAGATAATGAACGAACAACTAATACTGAGACAATATCAGCAAATCACAGAATTATTAAGTGAACGTCGGCTAAATGAAGCTTGTACCCAATTGGAATCATTTGTGCGCGACTGTAATAATTGGGCCTTAACAAACCGTCTGGAACAGACACAGACAGCTTATCGTTATATGCTGCAGTATATGCGGCAAGGAATGACAGACCCTAACAGATATGATCTGCATAAAAAGCTTTTGGCAGATACTTGGAAAATAGCCGATCAGGCTCGCGTGCTAATGCTTGACAAAGTGTCCGGTAGTTATTATCATATACTTCGTAATAATCAGAATTCAGCGCCTGAAGGATATGGAATGGACACTCTGCTAAGAGTCCTCGAAGGATTCTCCGACGAAATGGCAGTATGCCGACTGACACCGGGGTTTCAAGGTTTGAATGGAATACTATCACGTCACGAAGATACACACCGTTTTTTATTTCTTATGACATGGAGCAATTCACACTGGACCGCTGAAGAAACTAAACAGGCACAGGCTTTTTTAAAATCGGATCTTTTGCCGGAAAATGACTTATGCCTTTTCATCAGTGCAGTAACCCTCAGTCTAATGGAAGTATTTGACGATCAAAAATTGAATTTTCTCTTGGATGGTATCCAGCATAAGAGTGTGCAAGCCAGCCAAAGAGCTCTGATAGGATTGATATTCACACTACATATTCATCCGCAACGCATTGAGTTATATCCAGCATTAAAAGCCCGTATTTCACTTAATGGCGAGGACCCGGCTTTTGTCAAACAAATCAACCGGGTCTACATCCAACTGCTTCGCAGTCAGGAAACAGAAAAGATAGACAAAAAAATGCGCGATGAGATCATTCCCGAAATGATGAGAAACTCCACTATCATGAGGAATATCAGATTCGGATTTGAAGAATCGGAAGAGAATGATATAAATCCCGATTGGGAGGCAGTATTCGAAAAATCGGGTTTAGATAGCAAAATAAGGGAAATGAATGAACTCCAACTTGAAGGAGCCGACGTATATATGAGTACGTTTTCTCAATTAAAGCGCTTCCCCTTCTTCAAAGAGCCACATAACTGGTTCTATCCTTTCGACCCACAACATTCCAGCGTAATACATCAGGTAGGTATAAATCCCACAGGAGAAAATGCTGTACTTTCAATACTTCTAAGCTCCGGTTTTTTCTGCAATAGCGATAAATATTCATTTTGCTTTACTATTGCCGAATTACCTCAGAAGCAACGTGATATGATGCTTGGACAGTTTAGCGCACAAGATCGCGAGGATATGAAAGATAAGGAAAACAATGCGAGCTTACAAGAATATGCCGCAAGACCTGAAAATATAAGCAATCAATATATACACGACTTATACCGATTCTTTAAATTGAGTCAGCGCAAATCGGAATTCCGGAATATTTTCCAAGAAGAGATTGCTCTGCATCGAAACCCTGTATTAAAAGAAATTTTGAAAGATTCGGCATTACTGAATGCTGTTGCAGACTTTCATTTTAAGAAAGAACGCTTCGTTGAAGCAATCGAACTTTATCAGATTCTGATTGATCGAAAAAGTGCCGATGCAGATATTTTTCAAAAAATCGGATATTGCTTACAGAAGGAAAAACGATATTTTGAAGCAACCAATGCTTATCAGAAAGCAGATGTATTGAAGCCGGATCATTTGTGGACATTACGTCATTTAGCTACATGCTTCAGGCAAATAAAAGATTTTAATTCCGCCTTAAAATACTATCAACGTGTAGAGTCTATTGAACCGGATAATCATAATATCCTTTTCTATACAGGTAGTTGCTTGGCAGAACAAGGTAATTACGAAGAAGCATTAAAATACTTCTTCAAACTGGATTATCTGGAAAATGATTGCGTAAAGGCATGGCGTGGTATAGGATGGTGTTCATTTATCTGCGGAAAATATGAGCAGGCCATGAAGTATTATGACAAGATACTAAATGCCAAGCCACTTACAATAGATTATCTTAACGCAGGACATGTGGCATGGGGAGGCGGAGATATTGAATATGCCGTTACATTGTATAGTAAAGCCATTTTGGAATGTGGAGGTAAAGACATATTCCTGGAAATATTTAATAGAGACCGTAGTAGCCTTATCCGCCAAGGCATCAAGGAAGAAGATATTCCATTGATGCTTGACATGATTTAGGTATATACTGCTATATCTTTTTCAGTTCCTGATACAGCCGCTGTATGGGTAGACCCATGATATTAAAATAGCTGCCGGATATATTCTCTACGGCAATGTAGCCAATCCACTCCTGAACGCCATAGGAACCGGCTTTATCCATAGGTAGGTAGCGGTCAACATAATAAGTGATTTCTTCTTCACTTAGTTCTGCAAATCGGACTTCAGTCGCAGCAATAAAGCTGCGCTGCCATCCCGTCGTAGTCAGGCAAACTCCCGTAAACACTTGATGAGTACGGCCGGATAGAGAACGTAACATACGTAAAGCATCTTCTCTGTCTATCGGTTTGCCCAACACTTCTCCATCCAGCCAGACAATTGTATCAGCTGTTATAATGAGCTCATCAGGATTTATAATTCCGCGATAAGCTTCAGCTTTTTCACGAGCGATGTATAAAGGGATATTACCGGCTTTCAAATCACCGGGGTATGTTTCTTCAATATCAGGAAGAGTCCTCACTTCATAATCAACTCCGAGGCCACTCAACAATTCTTTTCTTCGAGGTGAATTGGATGCCAGGATTACCTTGTATTTATTTAAATTTTTCAACATTCTATTTTTGTCTATATAAAACTTACCATCCAAAAGCATCATCGACCATCCAACGCCCCTGCGTTTTGAGTACTTGCTCCACTACATCACGACCACATCCGTATCCTCCTTCCACATGCGAGATATATCGGGAAACAGATTTAACTTCATTCGCAGCATCCTTGGGACAGCAAGGCAAACCACATTCACGCATCACTTCTATATCCGGGATATCGTCACCCATATAAAGAATTTCTTCATCGGATAAAGCATGACGTTCACGAAAGTCATGATAATCGTGGATTTTGATCGAAGAAGCCATATAAATATCTTCTTCCGGAATGCCCAATGCCAAAAAACGCTTACGTACGGCAGATGTACGACCACCGGTTATAATACCCAACAACAGTCCTTGTTTGGCTGCAAGATGAAGAGCATAACCATCTTTTATATTTACCGTACGCATAGGTTCCCCTTCGGTACTCATAGGAATTACGTTCGCACTTAAGACTCCGTCAACATCAAATAAAAGTGCTTTTATCTTCTTTAAATCATAATTAATGGTACTCACAATTTTGATTTTATTTAGTTGTACTGTTGGCAGAAGAATTCTTATTCGCCAATTCATAAATACTCTCACTTAGTAATTTGTATACCTCCTTGAATCGCGGCTCATCGGACAACATATCTGAATGTTTATCCATCACGTTACGATCAAACCGAATTGCAGGGCCGGTTTGCGCTTGGGCAGGAGTCAACTGATGTACTTTTTCAGCAGTCTCGTCGATGAGAGGAAGCATCACTTCGAAAGGAAGATTATGTTTATTGAGCAGTTCCGCAGCAAGAGCGTACATGTGATTTGCAAAGTTACAAGTAAAAACAGCTGCAAGATGCAAATATCTCCGTTGTTCCGAAGTAGCTTCATAAACTTTTTCAGAAAGAATAGAAGCTACAGCCCTCAATAAACAAGTATCTTCTGCAGAATTACTTTCTACGAAAATAGGTATTGATTTGAAATCCACCTCTCTCTGTTTGCTAAAAGTCTGCATAGGATAAAATACCCCGTACCGTTCAGTCTTGTCCTTCAATATATTCATTGGAATACTCCCGGCTGTATGTACGAGCAATCCACGTTTTCTGCCCCTGACAATATCCGGCAACAATTCAATCAATGCATCATCTTTAACTGACACCACATAAAGTGCAGCGTCATCTCTGACCTCTGAAATTTCGGTAGTGTATGTAGCCTCAACAGCACCAGCTAATGCCGCAGCGGAAGCTTGAGTACGACTATAGACTTGTATAATACGGAATCCACTACGATAGAAAGCTTTTGCCAAGTTCGTAGCAAGATTACCCGCCCCGATAAAAACAATCGGTGTATCTTGAATAAATGTATCCATCTTTATATAAAATTCCTAAAACAGCAAAGTTCGTTCTTTCGAAAGACAAAGCTTTCCGCTTATCTATCTTCCGGACAGCCAATATAAGAGTAATCCGACAAGCAGTAAACCCAAAGGCAATAAATAAGCAGACAGACTCCCAAGCAAAGCAGTAATCAACCCAAAATTAAGAACCAGCCATAAGCCGACTAATATAATGCCAACCGATTTATCACGTTTAAGAATCAGAAAAATCAAGGCTGTATACAATAGAAAATTATCTTTATTCATTACCCAAGGCAAACCAAGAGCAGAAAAGGAAGCTAATTTATCAATCAAATAAAGTATACCAAATACTATTAATGCAATAGCTGCAGCTTTATAAGTATCTCTATTATTATTTACCCTTGATGCACTCACAACTATTGTCCTCCAAACTTATTGACATGAATTTTTTCCCATAACAAATGCTCCTCATCAAATGGTTTGCGTTCCATACCCTTGTGCCCGATAGCAATAATACTGAGCACTTGCATTTGAAGAGGAATATCCAATATATCACGCACCACCTCATCCGCAGGCACGCCCGAAGCTGCAAAACGTTCACGAACTTGTATCCAACAACTTCCGAGTCCTATATCTTCCGCTTGCAATTGTAAAAGAATTGAAGCGATTGAAGCATCTTCTATCCACACATCACTTGCCAAAGGATCCCCAAGGACAACAATGGCAAGAGGAGCTTCTGCTAAAAATTGTCCCCCTTGTGCCTTGCAATGTGACAATTTCTCCAGCTTTTCTTTCTCATCCACCACAACAAATTGCCAACTGTTGGAACGTTTGGAACTAGGAGCCATTAAAGCGGCTTTCAATAAGGTCACTACCTCATCCTGTGACAACTCCTCATTCGTAAATTTACGCATACTGCGACGTTTCTTCAGTAACTCGCCAAAACTTTCCATATTGCAAAATTATAAAGTAATACAATCAATAATGAACAAAATGATAAAAGAGAATGTATCACATTCAGTCTTTTATCATTATTATAGCAGACAAAGATAAGAGATTATTTTCTAAATTTGCAGCAATGCCTTTGAAACTCACCACATACCATCACGGGAGCGAAATACCTATATTGCCGGAAAACGGCACATTTCATTCCACTGAGTTGTTTCACATATATGAAGCAACACGGGGATACACGCCTATGCTTATTGTGGCATACGAAGATGAAAAGCCCGTAGCAAAGGTATTGGCTGTGATACACAAAACACTCCCTTTCAGACTCCCGTTCTTCAAGAAGTGTGTTATATATGGTGAAGGAGAATATTTCAACGAACATACTGATCGCGAAGTGCTTTTCAACCTCATGCTCAGTGAGCTAACAAGAATAGCAATTAAGAAATCTTTTCTGATTGAATTCCGCAATTTGGATAATGCGCTATTTGGCTATAGAGCTTTCAGAGAGAATCATTATTTTGCTATTAATTGGCTGCGTGTCCGTAACTCGCTACATAGCGCCCGTAAAGTAGAAGAACGTTTTAGTCCTTCGAGAAGACGTCAGATAAGAAAGGGGCTGATAAATGGAGCAGAAGTCCGGGAAACGCATTCTACCGAAGAGATTCAATCTTTTGCTCAAATGCTACATCATATCTATTCTTCAAAAATACGTCGCCATTTTCCTAACAAAGATTTCTTCCTTTACATGGAGCAGCAAATGCAAAGCAGCAAAAGAAGCAGGATTTTCATTGTGACCCATAAAAACAAGATTATAGGTGGAAGTGTCTGCATTTACTCAGGTGAAAACGCATATCTCTGGTTTTCGGGAGGAATGAGAAAAACATACGCTCTCCAATATCCGGGGATATTAGCCGTATGGCACGCTTTAATAGATGCCAAGCAACGTGGATATCGCCATTTGGAATTCATAGATGTAGGATTGCCTTTCCGAAAGCATGGTTATCGTGAGTTCGTATTACGGTTCGGAGGAAAGCAAAGCAGTACCCGTCGATGGTTTCATGTCCGTTGGGAATGGCTGAATAAATTAATGAACCGGATGTACGAATAAAAAAAGAAACCACTACTAGCAGCGGTAAACGATTGCAGCATCAAAACAGAAACAAGCTGCTCTAAAAATTAGAACAGCTTGCTTCAATATTAACTATGATCTATTATGAGATTTTTATTCTACCCTTCCCGTATTATTCGTAAAGTTCAAATGAACTTTTTGTCCTGTTTGGCCTTGAACGCGTTCTTGATCACCTCCATTTCCACGATAAGCTATCTTACCCGAAAGAACAATGAACTCGGTTTTCCACCAATCGGTAGCTGCGGTTTCAGGATGAACGCAGATGCGTACTTCACCACTCTTTACAAATGCAGGAGAGACAAATTCACCATCGGCGGCTGTCGGAATAGTAAATAGATCCTGATCAACCAATTGCGAATTCCACCCGTCATAAGAAGTATCACCCATTAAGTAGATATTTGGCTTCTCGAATGCCACTACTCTATCGTTGCCGACAACAGATACATAAACCAAGTACCAACCTGATTTACCGACTTTTATATTACCACCCGAATCGGACAAACCTGCTAGTTGAACAGATGCATCGGAAATTGTAGCAGCAAAACCAAAGTCATTTCCCCATCCGGCTTGCGGAGCAAATTTTACCTCATCATTAGCCGTAAAATAGTATATTCCCCAGAATGCACCCTTTGTACTATTCACAGGAATAAATTGATTCCATGTGCCTCCCCACGCATAAGCGCTACCGGTCATGTAGAGCTCGGTTGGAGCACTGTTATCTTTCACGGTGAAACGATAATTGGTAACATCCAATGTGATCTTTATCTTACCGACCAACTCAGCTTTAATAGCTTGCGTATTAGCCCATACTATAAAATTATCACCAGAAGTATCACCATCCACAGCACTACCTAATGCTTTATCCCAATTCAAATTACTTCCATCAATAGCAGAAGCGGGGAAAAATTTGAAGTACGAATTACCGGTATTATCCAACTCCAATGTATAAAGGTTCTCATTATTAGGATCTTTAGTCATTGCAATTGCACCACTTGCATTCCAGCCCTTAAAGTCTCCCACTACATAATAACCCGCGGGATCAACAGCAGGTGTTGCACCCGGCTTTAAATTGATTGTTACTTCATTTCCAGAAAGTTGAATGCCTTGTCCGGCAGCAGTAGTTGCAGATGCTTTGACTGCAATCTTCAACTCACGGCTAACACTAGCGCGACTTTTATAAGCCAACTGAGTTACACTATCCAACTGAGCCAATGAAACCTTTACTATGTTTCCACTTTTAACTGCGTAGGGCACAGTATAAGTTCCGTTCAATGTCAGAGAATTAATTTTAATCAAGCTACCCGCTTCTGCCGTAGTTGAAGCCATTTTTACAATCTCCACAGAATCGGTTGTAGCCGCATCCATTACAATATTGGCATCCTTTCCCGCCGCATAAGTAGCAGTCAATTGCCCCAGCGCATCCTGCTGAGCATTGGACTGGGGATCAGCCCAGTCCTTAAAATCTTCATCACAAGCAGAGAATCCGATCGCCGCCAGAAATAGCCCTGCATATATTAAATGTTTTCTCATAATGAATCTTCTTTTAAAGGTTAATTACTTAATTTCGCCCGTTCCTGCAGTAAAGTTCAATTGCATTACTTTACCTGCTGCTCCTTGTATAGAATAGTCGGAACCTTTATCTGCATTCCAGCTATCATTAATAGCTTGATTTTCACGATAGAAAATTTCACCTTTATAGAGTGTAAATTCCGTTCTCCACCAATCAACTTCCGTCTTCACACACATACGAACTTCACCGCTTGCCGTCATAGCCGGAGATACGAAGTTACCGTCTTTGGCATTAGGAGCCGTAAATTTCCAAGTATCCGTATAAGCCCATGATCCACCGGTTGAATTACCAAACAAGTAAACTTCACCCGGATAGAATGTCATGGCAAATGCATAATCATTATTTTTAACGGTTGCCTTAACATAGACAATATACCAACCGGCAGTGGTCACTTTAATATTGTCGTCGCCAGCTACTCCGGCATTAGCCTTATCGGTAATGGAAAGTCTCTTGTCTGTTACACCAATATATTCATTTTGTTTGGTTCCAAACTTGAACTCGGAATTTGCATCAAAGTAAATCATTGTCCAGAACTGTCCATCCAAACCGGTAACTGCAACCATTGGTTTCCATAATCCCCAATTGTTGAGCATCGATCCCACAACGAACAATGTCTTAGGAGGAGCTAGAGAGCTAGCCTCTTTAGTACCCAAAACTTTTGGCAAATTAATCACATTAGAGTAGCATACCCCTCTACCACTATCAGTTATAGCCGCCTTCAAGCGCACATATACACTGATCGGGTCGGTAGGAAAAGCAGTAGCCTCACCTTTTGCAGCAGTCCACAAATCCAAAAGTGCACTGTTCAACTCGGAGGCAACCACATTCATCTTAGCCGTAGTATAAGTACTTTCAAGCGCTACATAATTAGCTTTAGCATCAGCTGTAGCATCCTTGAAATTAGCTTCCAAAGAAACCTGCACCGTATAAGTAGTAGACGCAGGAAAACCGTAATCAGGCTGTGAACAAGCCAGCTCCAGCGTCGAAGCATTCTTCAAGTCATACACATTATTAGCAGCATACACAGGCGTATTAAGTACAAATGTGTCAGGCTCATTCAAAACAGGATTGCTGCCGTTATCGGTATTGCAAGCAGTAAAGACTGGCAGTGCAAAAAGGACAGCAAATAATATATTGAATATATTTTTCATAACAATATTCTTTTATAAGATGGTTAGCGACTGATTAATAGTCTTTATTCTGTGACATATTCTTATTATTGTTCAAATCCGATACAGGGATAGGATAAACATTATAGAACGATGCAACACTTGTTCCGTTTGCCACTCCGCCTTTCCAGTCCCAGAGATATTTGCTGGTAGTGAACATACCAAAGCGAACCAAATCGGAACGACGACGTCCTTCCAAATAAAATTCACGTCCCCACTCATTAATAAGTTCCTGTTCGGTAACCGTCTGCACCATTCTTGTGCAATGAGCACGCTTGCGAAGTTCATTGATATCACCGGTTGCATCCTTCCCTTGACGGAAGAGAGCCTCAGCGCGGGTCAGATAAGCCTCAGCCATACGGAACAAAGGTATATCCGTATCAGGATATTCGGTATGATTGGTTGCTTTCCCGTCAGAACGGATATTCTGCCATTTTACAATAGACAGTCCATCATTAAATCCTGTGATGGCATCAGTTTGTAATTTCCGCTTGCCACCACCAATACCGGAATAGAACATGGCACGGTCATCTGCAGCAGCCTTAATCAAATCGGATGTTCTAACGCCATATTGTGCATCGAAAGCATCGATCTTAGCGTCGGTGTCAATATCTGATTTAGCAGGTACAGTCACATCCGAAGGGAGCATAGGTACTTTAGACAGATCCGAGAAAAACATTTGCAACATCGAAGCACGAGCAAAGATACAAGACCAGCCGTTTGTGGTTCCCATACGAGGCATACCACTAGTACGAGTTCCGCAAATCAAATAAGTAGAACCACCATAGTTACGTGTCTTCACACCGTCCTGACGGATAGGAAGAATAATCTCCTGCATAGCATTGGCATTTTCGTCATTATCCGCCATGAATAATAACTTGTAATCAGGACACAATACATAACCCGAATTAATCACTTTGGTAGCGTAAGTCTCGGCATTTACATAATCAGATGTTCCCGTATAAACCGCAGCATTCAGATATAAACGTGCGCGAAGCAACCAGTTTGCAGCCTTGTCTGCACGTCCGAAAGGAGCTTGACGAGGATCATACATATCATTTTCAATTGCAGCCAACTCACTCTGAATATACGTGTAGAGTTCGGTACCTTTCTTTTCAACCGGAAGTTCATTATTGAAGTGTTCCTTAAACGGGGCCTTACCGAATAAATCAAGGAAATACCAGTAATGCAAAGCACGCAAAAAACGTATTTCAGCACGCTGATGTAAAGTTTCCGTATCAGTCTTACCTTCCGTTTGATCCAGGAAGAAATTATATTGTGTAATATCGTAACCTAAACGGACATAAGTCCATTCTGTACGTTGGCTGGAAGAATTCCAACCAATCTTGGTAAACTGAGGAATATCCACATTATCCTGCCATGCCCATACACATTCATCTGTAGGGAGTTCGTTGCAGTTAAAAGTAGTACGATAAAATCCAGATTCTCCTTCATCCTGTCCATCCAAGTCGGGAGAACCTGCAGCCCCCTTCTGTCCGGTAACTCCAAGCATAGCATATCCTTTTACAAAGACTTCATCCTGATTGAATGACGGACTTGTTTGAGGGTCAATCGGACTAATATTCAAATCGTTCACACACGAGGTTACCCCCAAAGCGGCGGTAGCAATCAGTGCGGCAGAAAATATATGTTTTATAGTTCTTGTTTTCATGATAAATACGTTTTATTAGTTAGAATTGCAAGCTCAAACCCAGCAAGAAAGTCACAGCTCTAGGATATAGATTTCTGTCGATACCACCTTTTACTTCAGGATCCAAACCTTTGTATTTACTTATGATAAACGGATTTTGTACAGTAGCATAGATACGTCCGTCAAAGCCTTTATAGGTTGGAGTCTTCCATAAATTCTGGAATGAATATCCCAACGTAACATTATCACAACGCAAGAATGATGCATTACGTACAAAATAATCACTCATGTAGTAATCACCTTTTCCTGCAAATCCAAGAGCTACAGCTTCAGGAGTCGTATTGGAGTACGCATTATTGGAATATAAACCGGAAGTGCTCACATTAGCTTTGTTGCTTAAGAAATCATAGTATACATAGTTATTTAAACTGGCACGCAAAGAGAAACTGAAATCGAAGTCCTTGTACAAAATCTTCGAAGTAAGTCCCATTAAAACATCACCCGCCGGTTTTTTATAGACGTACTTATCGGAGCTGTTGATGATGCCATCTCCATTGCGGTCAACAAACATATTTTCGATAGGCTTTCCATCTTTATCATATACTTGTTGGTAAACGTAGAAAGAGTTTGCGGCATAGCCTACTTTATTCACCTCTATTTTAGTATTATTACCTCTGGAAATCTTATCGCCGGTCTCTACATAATAATTTTTATCATCACCACCGGTCAGCTTGGTAATTTCATTATGATTCCAAGTCACATTATAACTCAAATCCCAGCTAAAGTCTTTTTTTACAATAGGCTTCACATTAACAGAGTATTCAATACCATAATTTTTCAAAGAACCGATATTCTGCATCATTTGTGCATTGAAATTCGTTCCAACAGGGATCTTCACACTGTTCAACAAATCATCCGTCTTACGATAGTAACCATCAATGGCACCATTAATTCTTCCATTCAAGAAACCGAAGTCCAAACCGGCATTCCAAGTAGTCGTTTTTTCCCATTTCAACTCTTCATTGAAAGCTTTCGGACGTGAAGTGGAATAATATGTATCTCCTAAAGGATATTGCGCATAGTCATTATTTGCCACATACAAAGGCAGGTAAGCAAAGTCATCACCGATATCTTGCTGACCAGTGATACCCCAACCCAAACGCAATTTCAAATCAGAGAGATAATTAATGTCTTTAAATAAGCTTTCTTCTTTCATTTTCCAACCCAATGCCAGTGATGGGAATGCACCCCAACGATTGTTTTTAGAGAAACGAGAAGAACCATCCCAACGCATAGTGAAGGTAAACAAATAGCGGCTCAACAAAGAATAATTCAAACGGCCGAAATATGAAACCAATGTATTACGGGTCGCATAAGCGGTCTGCGCACGTAAAGTAGCATCATGAGCCACCTGTGCGTATGAATCCCAGCCTTGTCCTTCGTCAAATCCATTGCGATGGAAATGCTGTTCCTCACCACCGACCATCACATCAAAATCATGAACTCCTAAGGATTTAAGATATTGAGCATATACATTATAAGAAAGGTTGTATTTGTACTGAGTTGCAATACCATTCCAACCATAATAGTTATTACTAAAAGAATAAGGAGAAATTATTGTGGTTTGAGTACCCTCAGCATATTCACCACCCATACTTGCATGTATGTGAAGATCAGGCAGGAAATGCACTTTATAGTCTACATCCACATTTCCCACAAAGTCATTGCTATTGGCTTTATCATTCTTCAAATTAAGTGCAGCCAAAGGATTCTGGGCCGAGTTAGGGTTTACCGTATAATTCCATGCAGGATCACTGAAACCGGTTGTAGCAGCTACATTCTGCCAATATCCACCTGTAAATTTGTAGGGATCACCACTGTCATAAACCGAATGAGTAGGATCGATAGACAAAGCACTACCAATAGAAGCACCCGTATCGGCATAACGATTCTTACCATTCATGTATTTGGCATTGATGTTAAATTTCAAATGATCATCAAAGAATGAAGGAGCCAAATTAATAGATGCAGTGACACGTTGGAAATTAGACGTTTTGACAATACCGTTATTATCGGTGTAGCCTACAGAAAGACGATAGGGCAAGTTTTTTAATCCACCATTAATAGATACATTATGGTCCATACTTGCAGAAGTGCGGAATATTTCATCTTGCCAATTCGTATTTGCCGTACCCAGTTCGCCGGGTAGCTTATCCCCCCACAGTTGTGTGGCATAAGCACGAAAATCATTACCACTCAATACATCATAACGTTTTTGAGTGGTAGAAAAAGACACATAGCCATTATAGCTTACCTTCGGAGCCTGTCCGGATTTACCTTTCTTAGTGGTGATAATAATGACACCATTAGAAGCGCGTGAACCATAGATAGCTGTCGCGGAAGCATCTTTCAATACAGTCATAGTCTCAATATCAGCCGGGTTCACCATGGAAAGACCATTTGCCATACCCTTGATACCTTGGTTGTCAATAGCAAGACCATCAATAACGATCAACGGGTCATTGCTGGCATTCAAAGACGATCCTCCACGAATACGGATTTGTGCACCGGCACCCGGAGTACCATCATTGGATATCACACTCACACCGGCCATTTTACCAGACAACATATCCTGTGGATTGGTAGTGATACCCTTACTCATTTCATCCGGCTTAATAGCCATAACAGAACCTGTTAAGTCGTTTTTCTTCACTGTACCATAACCAATAACCACGGCTTCCTGAAGCATAACCGCATCATCCTGCAAAGTTATATTCATTGAAAGAGTGGCTTTAGCATCCACAGTTTTATATCCGATAAATGAAATTGTGAGGGTCGCATTATTTGCAACTTTTAAAGTGAAGTTACCATCCATGTCGGTAATCGTTCCATTCGTAGTACTTGATTTTTCTACGACATTAGCACCAATCACAGGTTCACCCAGAGCATCTTTGACATGCCCTTTCACGGTAATTTGCTGTGCATAAGCGCCCATTGACAAGAACAACCCTAGTAATAGGGAAAGAACCTTTCGATAGATTCTAAGATTAACTTGCTTCATGCATTTAAAAATTAAAGTTAACAATATGATTCGTTATATTATTTTCAAGAGTTATACTCTGTATCTAAATATAGATAGAGCATATATCTATCCCGATGAGGCAAAAATAGAATTAATCAAGCTAGAGGGAGACATGCAATAAGGAAAATATACACTAGCAAGAGTGCAAACGATTGCATCGAATATAAGCAGTCTTTTCCAACAACCTAAAGGGTAACAAGTTATGCTTTTCATATTTTTGTATTGAGTAAAATTAATAAAGCACCCTTACCATGAAAAAAACAATCTACCTACGTTTATTGTTGTTTACAATTCCATTCTTTTTTGTATCATGTAGCAAAAATGAAGATCCCCTTGTTACTCCTCCAGTTGAAATCAAACCGGGGTTAAACTACTCTCTGACGTCACCGGATGCAGACAAAGAGTTAACTATTACATTCAAAGCAGCTTCCTCATCTCAATTATATAATTATACAGGCGATGTATATATACATATAGGAATTGTGGAAGACGGTACATGGAAGTACGTCCCTGCTGCTTGGGATGAAAACATCAGCAAATGCAAGATGGTGAATAGTGATACTAATACTTGGAATATTACACTCTCACCTTCTATTCGCCAATGGTTTGCATCGGGTGAAACCTCGATACAGAAGCTAGGCATTGTCATCCGTAGCTCCGATGGTACGAAGAAAGGGATAGACTCGGACTCATACGTAACCGTTACCGATTCAAAGTATAAGCCTTTCACTCCTTCGGCAATTAAGAACAAAACCCTCCCAACGGGGGTAAAAGAAGGTATAAACGTGATAGATAACTCTACAGTAACTTTAGTCCTTTATGATAAAGATAAGAGCGGCAATCACAAAGATTATGCTTATGCAGTTGGTGATTTTAACAACTGGAAGCTTGCTAATGATGAGACTTCACAAATGTATCGTGACGATGCAAGCGGATGTTGGTGGATTACCTTAACGGGGCTGACAGCAACCAAAGAATATGCTTTCCAATATTATGTGGGAACCACTGCCGGCGGCTCTTTACGCCTGGCCGACGCTTATACGCGAAAGATACTCGATCCAGATAATGATGCCAGCATACCTGCCTCCACTTACACTGACAATAAGACATACCCTACCGGAGGAGTAGGTATTGTATCCACCTTTAAAATACAGCAAGATACATATAATTGGAAAAACTCATCTTTCAAAGTTGCTGATAAAGATAACCTGGTCATCTACGAAATGTTATTGCGCGACTTTACCGCCACGGGTGATATCAACGGAGCAAAAGAGAAGCTCAGTTACCTGAAATCATTAGGAATAAATGCCATTGAGTTGATGCCTGTACAGGAATTCGACGGTAACGATAGCTGGGGATATAACCCCTCCTTCTACTTTGCTTTGGATAAAGCCTACGGAACGGACAAGATGTATAAAGACTTCATTGATGAATGTCATGCACAAGGTATTGCCGTCATTTTCGATGTGGTATACAACCAGGCTACAGGAAACCAACCTTTTGCCAAGCTATATTGGGATAGCACCAACAGTAAACCTGCATCCAACAATCCTTGGTTCAACACCGATGCTCCCCACCCTTACAGCGTATTCTGTGATTTTAACCACGAATCACCGCTGGTACGTGCATTCGTAAAACGTAACCTACAGTTCTTACTGAGCGAATATAAAATAGACGGATTCCGTTTTGACCTTACCAAAGGATTCACTCAAAACTCAAGCACCGAAGCCACAGCATCCAATTACGATGCAAGCCGTATTGCCATATTAAAGGATTATAATAGTGCAGTAAAAGCAACCAATCCGAATGCCATGGTTATTTTGGAGCACTTCTGCGAGACAAGAGAAGAAGCTGAATTGGCAAATGACGGTATGTATCTGTGGCGAAACATGAATAATGCGTATTGTCAGTCGGCAATGGGATATGTAGATAGCAGTGATTTCTCCGGATTATATTTTGGCAGCACCATGCCTGCCGGCTCACTGGTAAGCTTTATGGAAAGCCATGACGAAGAACGTATGAGTTACAAACAAAAGACGTGGGGTAATTACACCTTCAAGACCAGCCTTAGCGACCGGATGAAAGAATTGGAAGTCAACACAGCATTCTTCCTTACCGTGCCGGGACCTAAAATGATCTGGCAGTTTGGTGAACTGGGTTACGACTACTCCATTGATGAAAATGGAAGAACAGGCAAGAAACCTCTTAAGTGGGATTATTATAGTGATAAAGACAGAAAAGCATTGTATGACACTTATGCCAAAATAATGCAGCTTCGCAATGGCAACGAAGACTTATTCGATACTTCTGCAACATTTAGCTGGCAAGTCGGTACGTCCAATTGGATTAACGGTCGCTTTTTATCGCTACAACACGCCGGCAAAGCTTTGGTAGTAGCCGGCAATTTCACCAGTGATACCGGTAATTACACCGTCACATTCCCGTTCACTGGGACATGGTACAACTACATTACGGGAGAGACAGTAGCCGTTTCATCAACCTCGAAAAATATCAGTGTACCTGCATACGGATTCGTGCTCTATACCAATATTAAGCCGTAATTGCATTGCAAAAGAGGATGATATATAGATAAAAGGCAAAGGCGATATCAACATGGTATCGCCTTTGCCTTTTATCTATATTACCGAATATTAGAATGGCTTATTAATCAACCTTTATGCTATAACACCTCACACTAAAAAGTTACTTTGATACACGAATAACCAATTTACCTGATTTCATCCCTTTAGCTTTTGCTTCAAAAGTTAATTCACCTGCATTCTCACTGCTCTGTACAATAGCTGTTAGCTGACCGTTGAACAGATGCATTTTAGGCAAATGGAAAAGGTCAAGAGATGTCGGGTCTCCATTAGCAGAAGCACGATAAGCACCGGCTCCTTTCACAGAGAAAGAAACAAGACGACCCTCTAAAGGACAAATATTACCGTCCTTATCGACAGCACGTACCGTAATATATGCCAAGTCCTTACCGTCACCGGCAAGATGCATACGATCCGTCGTCAGTTCCAAGTGGTGAGGTGCTCCGGCAGTATGAATGGTCTTTACTTCCACCTCCTTACCCGAAGCGTCATACGCCACGGCTCTCAACTCTCCGGGCTCATAAGCCACATCAGTCCAAATAAGTCGATAACGTCGTTGCAATGCCAGAGAATCTTTACCCTGCAAAGCTTGGCTTTCTTGCGCCATCAGTCTGCGTTGTTTGCCATAACTCTTACCATTGACAAATAATTCGACTGAAGGGTAATTGCTATACACAAAGACCGGAACGTTCTTCCCTTCCCTGCCCTTCCAATTCCAATGCGGAAGAATATGGAGCGTATTAACCTGTTTATTCCATATACTACGATAAAGATAATACCTGTCCTTAGGAATACTTGCCAAATCGATGATACCAAACATTGAACTGTGATTGGGCCACGCATCGGTGTCATAAGGAGACGGTTCTCCCAGATAGTCAAAACCTGTCCATACAAACTGCCCTATAGTCCAGTTATAATCATCGGCAAGTGCAAAGTCCACATCAGGGACATTAGACCACGAACAATATTCCAAATCGTACGAAGACGATTGATGATCAGGATATGTGGCATCCGCCTTTAGAACAGCCGGCAGCTTATAAACTCCTCTCGAACTAACGGTAGAAGATGTCTCGGACCCCAATAGGATATTCTGGGGAAGTTTGTCATATCCTTCAAGATAGCGATGAGCACGATAATTGAATCCGGGTATATCAAGCATAGCGGCAAATCCGTTAGCCAATACACAACTCACCTGATCCATGCCACAGGTCACCGGGCGGGTAGGATCTTCACGATGACAGATATTCTGCAAGAAAGTAGCCACTTTGTAACCTTCGGGGCTGCACTGCGTAGGAACTTCATTGCCAATACTCCACATCACCACAGATGGATTATTGCGGTATTGATGCACCATATTCACCATATCCCTTTCGGCCCATTCGCCGAAGTAACGATGATAGCCATTCTTACATTTTGCAATATCCCACTCATCAAAAGGCTCTATCATTACCATGAATCCCATCTCGTCACAAAGTTCCACAAGCTCGGGAGCAGGCATATTATGGGAGGTTCGTATGGCATCGCAACCCATATCCTTAAGCAAGGTAAGCTGACGGCGCAAAGCAGCCACGTTTACAGCAGCTCCCAACGGCCCAAGATCATGATGATTGCATACCCCCTGAAATTTACGCTGCTTTCCATTCAGAAAGAAACCTTTATCCGCTATAATCTCAATGCTACGTATACCGAAACGAGTTGTATAACGGTCAACCTCTTTGCCATCAAGATAAAGCGTTGAAACAGCCTTATATAGCGATGGGCTCTCGGGAGACCATAATTTCGGAGAATCCACAATAAAGTTCTGTTCAAACGGTTGTGCGTGATTAATACGGCGGATATTATCCTTGCTTGCCACCACCCTACCATCCGGAGCAATAATTTCAGTTTGTATCCTGAGGTCTTTCGAACCCGTATTTTCGACCGTAGTAAGCAGACGTACAGAAGCATATTCGGCAGAGACATGAGGCGTAGTCAGCTGTGTACCCCATACCCCCACATGCACCGAATCGGTGGTGAGGACATGTACATTACGATATAACCCCGCACCGGGATACCAACGCGAAGATTCAGGTTTGTTCTCCAGGCGAACGGCTAACACATTATCTTTCCCATCTTTATTCACGAAAGGAGTCACATCGCAATGAAACGAATTGTAGCCATAAGGCCAAAAACAGGCTTCATTTCCATTCACATACACCCGCGCCTCACTCATTGCCCCATCAAAGACGAGAGTGGTCTGTTTCCCAACAGGCACATTGAATGAAGTACGATACCATCCTACACCCACATAAGGCAAGCCTCCCGTACGACCGGTTTTCACTGAAGCAACCTTTTCAAAGTTTTGTGTAACGGCAACGTTCTGCAAATCATAAGAGCGGTCAAATGGTCCGTATATGGCCCAATCATGAGGAACAGTCACAGTTTGCCACTTGCTATCATCATAACCGGAACTCTCCGCTCCTTCAATATCTCCTTTTGTAAATTTCCAATTCTTTTCAAGCTTGTATTCGCTACGCTGTGCCTTTGCAACGGCAATCGCCAGCAATAAAGAAAAGAATATAAGCAATGTTCGCTTCATTTCATTAAGTATTTAAAGTTTCCTTTTAATAAAATCCTACTTAAAAGCATCCAATGCCACCGTAGGTCTACCTTCGGCACTGAAGGCTCCCAGCGTATATCCTTTCCAACCGGCATAAGCCTCCGGTTCCCAATAGAATATACCCAAGCATTTATCTATGGCTTTGGATTGCGTCATCAATTCCGTGAGAAAACTCTTTGCCGTATCCGCTTCATTCCACGGCATACCCACCTCGCAAATCATCACTTCCTTGCCATAGCGACTTATCATATCTTTCATGTTAGAGACACAATCAACCACCATACCGTTCCAGTTCTCTACCGATGGATAAAGAGACATCCCTATCACGTCATAGTCTACATTATTAACTTTTAGAATATCAAATATCCAGCGATACATGGCATTATCATTTCCACCATGTAAGTGCACGATGACTTTAGCAGAAGGAAACACCTTTTTTACGGCCTTGGCACCGGTAGCGATAAACATTGCAAAATTCGTTTCATTCTTTGCATAAGTTTTACCATCCTTCTCTACATTATAAGTCGCACCACTCACCGCAGCATCCGTATCCCATAACATACCCGGGGCAATCTCATTACCGACCTGTACCCACTCGGGAGTAATTCCTTCCAGCTTTAGCGCATTCAATACTTCTTCCGTATGATTGGTCAAGGCTGATTTCAATTGATCAATAGAATAAGAAAGCCATGCAGCAGGCTTCATTTGTTGTGAAGGGTCCGCCCATGAGTCACTATAATGAAAATCAATCATAATGCGCATACCCAATTGTTTGGCACGTTTAGCTTTAACCAACAAATCATTCTTGTTGCACCAGCCGTCGGATGGATTCACCCAGACACGCAGGCGAACGGAGTTCATTCCAAGATTGCGTAATAAGGTCATACATTCAGTCTCATGCCCGGATGAATTATAAAACTTCACTCCCGACTTTTCCATTTCCGTCAGCCAGCTCACATCGGCACCTTTAGCAAAAGTTACTACCGATGGGGTAAGTTCCGGCTGATTATCATTATGACCGCATGCCATAACAGAACAGAGGATGAAGCTGCAAATAAGATAAATAGATTTCATGGCAGAATATAATTTCTTTAACATAAAACAAATATAAATCTTATGTGATAATAATGCACTACCAATCTCAAGAAACCTATAACCTGCTTTATACGCAATCGTTTGCATAAGCATCTGTCCCAATATGAAAATGATTCAGTATTGTTTGTTCCGGATTATCTTATTTTTGCAAAGAACAAACATGGAGAAATCTCTGTTTATTTTGCAAGGAAATTGAATTCAATTACCTTTGGCTGAAACTAATACCATATTATGAACAAACCGCAGATAACGATAAAGGATATTGCCCGGGCACTGAATGTTTCCCCATCCACTGTGTCGAGAGCACTGAAAGACAATCCGGATATCAGTCAGGAGACCCGCGATTTGATCCATGCTTACGCCCGCGAACACAGTTATAAGCCTAATGTTTTAGCCGTCAACTTGCGCGCCAGCCGTAGCAACACTATCGGAGTAATTGTTCCCCAGTTGGTACATCATTTCTTCTCATGCGTATTAAGCGGCATTGAAACAGCAGCAACCAAAGCCGGATATAACATTCTTCTCGCCCAAAGTAATGAGTCTTACGAGCAGGAAGTAAACATTGTACATTCATTTCTCGCCGCCCGTGTATGTGGAGTCATTGCCTCTTTGGCCAAGGAAACATCGCATTACGAACACTATCAGGAACTCCTGAACAATAATATACCCATTGTATTCTACGACCGTATTTGTACGGGATTGCAGACTGAACGTGTAGTCGTTGACGACTATGCAGGCTCTTTTGCCGCCGTAGAATATATGATACAGACGGGCTGTAAACGTATCTATTTCTATGGTGCCGACCCACACCTAGAGATTACCAAGAATCGTCGTAACGGCTATCTAGACGCTATGAAGAAGTATAAAATACCGGTAGACGACAGCATGATAAAGTTATGCGACACCCGCGAACGCGCCATTGCCATTACTCCCGATATTCTGGAAAGTGATGATAAACCAGACGGCTTCTTTGCCATCAATGATGAAACAGCTTCGGGAATATTGTATGCATGTAAACTAGTAGGAGTCAAAGTACCCGAAGAAGTATCAATCTGTGGATTTACCGACGGAGATATTGCGCAGAATACCGACCCTAAGCTGACTACTGTGGAACAACACGGTGAAGAAGTCGGCAAATGTGCATTCAGTATATTACTCGAAAAAGTAGAAAAGAGTGAAGAACGTGCCAGCAATAAGATTGTCCGTACTAATCTTGTAGTAAGAGGAACGACAAAATAGAACAAGGAACAAAGAGAGATAAAAGAATAGTAAGAAACAAAAATAAAGAGCAAAATGGATAATAGTAGTAACTTAACTTCTCTTCCCACAGAGGAGGGACAGGGAGAAAAAGCACAAACCTCTCAAGAATCTCAGAAGCTCAAACATCGTCCCGATCTGAACTTCTGGAAATTGTGGAACATCAGTTTCGGTTTCTTCGGCGTACAGATTGCTTATGCCTTGCAAAGTGCAAACATCAGTAGAATATTCTCCACTCTAGGTGCCGACCCACATAATTTAAGTTACTTCTGGATACTCCCCCCACTGGCAGGTATCATTGTCCAACCCATTGTAGGAGCAGCCAGTGACAAAACATGGACTCGCTTCGGAAGACGAATACCATATTTATTTGTCGGATCATTGATTGCCGTATTAGTTATGTGCCTGCTACCCAACGCCGGCAGCTTCGGGATGGTGGTAAGCACAGCCATGATATTCGGTTTATTTTCATTGATGCTCCTCGATACCTCTATCAATATGGCTATGCAACCCTTTAAGATGATGGTGGGAGACATGGTCAACGAAAAGCAAAAAGGACTCGCCTACTCCATTCAAAGTTTCTTGTGCAATGCCGGAAGTCTGGTCGGTTACCTGTTCCCATTCGTTTTCACTTGGATAGGAATCAGTAACATAGCTCCAAAAGGAGTTGTCCCCGACTCCGTCATTTACTCATTCTATATTGGAGCGGCAATACTTATCCTTTGTGTCATTTACACTTCATTTAAAGTAAAAGAGATGCCTCCGGCAGAATATGCAGAATACCATGGCATCACCGAAAAGGAAAAGACAGAGAAAAGCAACATGATACAACTGCTGATTAAAGCGCCAAAAGCATTTTGGACAGTCGGTCTTGTACAATTCTTCTGTTGGTTTGCCTTCATGTTTATGTGGACCTATACCAACGGAAGTGTAGCAGCCAATGTATTCGGCACTCCGGCGATAGAAAATGTAGTAAATGGTGTCAGTAGAGTTGTGCTTGACACAAAGAGTGTACAATACCAAAGTGCAGCGGACTGGGTTGGTGTACTGTTTGCGGTACAAGCCATAGGCTCTGTTGTGTGGGCTATATTCATCCCGGTGTTCAAGAACCGCAAATTTATCTATGCCCTTAGTTTGGTATTAGGTGGAATCGGTTTTATATCCACCTATTTCATTCACGACCAATATTTACTTTTTGCATCATTCATACTGATAGGTTGTGCATGGGCAGCCATGTTGGCATTACCTTTCACCATATTAACCAATGCACTCTCCGGTAGCCACATGGGCACCTATCTGGGACTGTTTAACGGTACCATTTGCATCCCGCAAATAGTGGCTGCATCTTTAGGTGGAAGCATACTGGGAATATTCACAACAAAAGGCATGTTTCCTCCCGAGATAAACATGCTGGTGATAGCCGGTATCATGCTGATTATCGGAGCAATTTGCGTATTCTTAGTAAAAGAAACAAAAGGAGAATAATAATTATATCCGCATATTTATTCAATGTAATGCATGATATGACCGGACATGGCCTCTCATTCTTCATTTTTATTCTTTTCTTGTATAATCTTTAGATTACTTATCTAAAGATTTATATATCTTTACGAACGTAACTATCACACGAATATACGCCATGAGAAGATACCTTAAAACGGATGAATGGAATATTATTGAAGAGAACTTTCAGGCAGACAACTTGAGAATGTCAGAAAGTATTTTCAGTCTCGGTAACGGTCATTTTGGACAAAGAGGCTATTTCCAAGAACCTTATCGCAGCGACAGCTACCGCGGCTCTTTTGTTGCAGGTATCACTTTTCTGGATAAGACACGTGTTGGATGGTGGAAGAACGGTTTTCCACGCTTTTATTCGCGTGTGCCTAATGCAGCCGATTGGAATTCCATAAACATACGCCTCATTGATGAAGAACTGGACTTGTCGCAGTGGGATGTAAACAGTTTCCGCAGACGTCTCGATATGAAAGAAGGAATATCCTATCGTGATGTTGAAGTCACTTCGCCCAAAGGCAATCACCTCACTCTACGTGTGGAGCATCTCAACAGCATGTCCCACCCCGATCTTTGCCTAATCCGTTACGCCATCACCTCAGTAGATTATAGCGGGAAAGTCTCATTTGTCCCCAACATCAACCTTGAGTCCGGGAATAAGGAAGACGAAACTGATGAGAAGGTCTGGAATATCCTTCGCTCGGGCGTTACCCACGATTGTGCGTATATGTGGACGCAGACTCGCAAAGAAGACGGTCAGGTATGCTACGCCATGACTTATCAGTTCTTCAAGAACAATAAGGAGACCGCAACCAATCCCATACGTATTGAGAAAAAGCAACAAACCGGATTCAGCGTTGGTGCCGATATCAGACCCGGTGAGACCGTCACTCTGATTAAATATGTCACTATTGCCTCCTCACTCTATTATGAGCGTCAAGAGTTGGTGGACATATCCATGGATCTGGCACGACGCGCAAAAGCGCAAGGCTGGGATGCCCTGGTGGAAGAACATCGTAATGCATGGAAAGAGATATGGAAAGAGACCGATGTGATTATTGAAGGTGATCCGGAGGCACAACAAGGTATCCGCTATAATATCTTCCAACTGTATCAGACTTACCGGGGGGATGACTCCCGCCTGAATATCGGCCCGAAAGGCTTTACCGGAGAAAAGTATGGAGGGAATACCTATTGGAACACAGAGCTGTGTTGCGTACCTTTCTTTATGCTGTCCACTTCTAAAAAGATAGCAGAAAACCTGCTGATGTATCGCTACCGACAGCTGCCCAAGGCCATAGAGAATGCCCGTAAACTAGGATTCAAAGATGGAGCCGCACTATTTCCGCAAGTCACCAGTAGTGGTGAAGAGTGTCACAGCGAATGGGAAATCACATTTGAAGAGATACATCGTAACAATATCATCATATATGCCATTTCACAACATGCCATATTGAGTGGAAGCCTCAAGTACATTGCGAAGTACGGATTGGAAGTGATGATTGCCATCTGCCGATTCTGGAGTCAACGGGTCTCTTTCTCACAGCCCAAACAAAAGTATGTCATACTTGGCGTGACCGGCCCAAACGAATACGAGAACAATGTCGACAATAACTGGTACACCAACTATTCCTGCGTACAATGCCTCAAAACATCATTGGAATATCTAAAAATAGTAGCAGAGAAATATCCCGATGCCTACGCCCATATCCGTCGGATTACCAACTTTAAATATGCCGAAGAGACGGCGCGATGGGAAGAGATCATTGACCGCATGTATCTGCCCGAAGATCAGGAACATGGCGTTTTTGTACAAAATGACGGTTATATGGATAAGGTCTTGGAAGCCACTACTGCCATCCCCAAAGAAGAACTCCCCATCAATCAACATTGGTCGTGGGACAGGATACTGCGCTCCTGCTACATCAAACAAAGCGACGTACTCTTAGGACTATACCTGTACTATTACAATTTCGACGATGCAACCGTACAGCGTAATTTCGATTTTTATGAACCCATGACAGTGCACGAGTCCTCTCTATCCCCCCATATCCATTCTATTCTGGCTTCACGAATAGGCTATGTAGAGAAAGCCTACGACCTGTTTATACACGCCACCAGACTGGATTTGGATGATTATAATAACGAGACGGAACAAGGCCTACACATCACCAGTATGCCGGGAAGCTGGCTTACCATAGTGAAAGGATTTGCCGGAATGCAGATACAAGACAGAAGCACATTATGCTTCTCACCCGTCTTACCCCAAAAGTGGAAAAGCTATTCATTTAAAACGAATTATCAAGGTAATACGCTGCGCATATCGGTTGGTGAGAAAATCGAGATATCACTCGCATCCGGCAACGGACTGAGTATAAAAGTATATCAAGACACCTATAATCTGACACAAGCCGCCGCTATATCAATTCCGAGAAAGCAGAGTAGAAACCAATAGATAACTCCATAAAACAAATGAGACTGTACTTCAATAGCACAGTCTCATTCACTAACCTACAAAGCAACTATTAGCCCAGCGGATCATCATCTTTTCCATCACCGCTACCGGAGCCATTACCGCCCGTATTACCATTACCTCCATTATCGGGAGAAGCAGTCGTCTTACCCCACTCTTCCCAAATAATATTAGTATCTACCATGGAGCGAGTAGCAACTTTTCCTCCGCTATTACGCCCCACTTCAGGGATAAAGCGAACACGAACACCCTTAATCAACGAAGCTGTTACATCCTCAGCCTTCGCCACCCCACATTTATTGGCGGAAGCCGTGTAATAAAAGGTTCCTACTCCATCAATTTTTACCGTACGTCCTTGCCCCATATAGCTGCTCAATACCTGTCCAAGGTTTTCCATTACTGCATACGTATCACCACGCGTGACAGTAGAAATCGCAGATAACTGATCGGCTACTTCACGAGTACTTATGGGTTTGCCGACTGTTATAGATTGAGGATACCATAAGTTGTTTACCTTCTTTTGAATCTTTTTATAAAAACTCATTTTCTTAATTTTTTAAATGATTAATAATATGTGATTAATTTTCATTATCACACTCGGGAAGTGAATTTATCTATCGTGAGGCCTCAACGATAAAGTCATTTACTTTTCTCAAATGCGATGTTGCAAAGTTAAGGTGGGATGATAGGGAATGCAAGAAATTGGCATCTACAGCCCAGTCAGATAACATACTAATAAACAAGATATTATCAATTACATATCTCTACAATTAGTAACACAGGATTCAATAACGACAGACAATAAATAAGGCTATACTTTTATAATCTCTACAAGCGTGAAATATAAATCGCTGATTATAAGGAAAGAGTATTTATATAAGCTCTACACATACGCTTATAAGAAAAATTCTTTCTAAGATTAACCATACCTCTCATCTATTCACAATAAAAATAAATAGGCTGCCGAAATACAACAGCGGATTAATTATATATCTGTAGAAAAGAGCATTTATTTTAATGTTCAAGGATTCAACATATAAAAATGAAAAACATCGTACTATTTTGTATTGCATTATTAATGAGTGCATGCAATCACTCTGAGAACAGTAAGAAATCGGAGAATGAAATGGATATAAAGCTGTTAAGTGATTCCATTGTTCAAATGATTCTAACCTTTGAACAAAATAAAGATTCTATTTCTTTAAATCATGCTTTATTATTAAGTGATAAAGTAATGGCTTTAGATTCTGCCAACAACCATCTTCTCTATAATTTGAATACCAGGATTCAGATCTTGGGATTACTGAATAAGAAAAAAGATGATTTTGACGAATATTATAAAATATCAAACGAGTTGTTTGACAATATAAAATTATGATATAAGCAAGAGGCTTTATTTCTCACATATCTTCGCATTTCGTTCATACGATTTTCCACAAGCTGCTATCATCAGTATAGGACTGATCTATGATAAATATAGGAGTGATATAGGATCTGTATACGACTAATGTAAAATCAGTATATCAACTTATCCAGCCCCTTTCGGAGAAGCATCACAAAGAGCTCCTCTGAAGTAAAGAAAATGTAAGGTTATAATGATTCTTTTTTCTTTAATAACTCCAAATCAACATATCTACCGTTTCACCCTCTTTAAAGAGGGTGTCGTCCATTTGCAGAAGCCGTTTCTTCAACCGGAATTTCTGTTGTGAGACCGAAGCCGGAGAGACTGCGGTAAGCGTCGCAATCTGGGCATTGGAGAAACGCAAGCGGATTAACAGACAAAGCTGCATGTCGGCGGTGGTAAGAAGTGGAAAGCGGTCGGTAAGTGTACGGGTGAATTCATCGTAGACTTTATCCACCAATTGATGGAGATGATTCCACTGGGCATCGGAAAGGAACTTGGGCTCGACACGCAGATGTGACACCATCTCGTCACGGTCTATCAGCACGGAGGTAAGTGTTTGCACTTTGTCATCGAGTACACGGGCACGTTCGCTTTGCTCTTTCAATAGGGTCAGTTCGCCGGACAAGGCACGCTTTTCATAGTTTTTGAGGCGGGTACGAAGGGATTCATTTTCATTGCGCAAAGTCTCGCCATGAGCAATAAGATTGATCAATGACTGGCGCACTTCTTCACGTTCTTCATCAGTCAGTGACATTTCATTCAGGCATTCTTCCAAATCAACCCGCTCACGTTCGTTGTTACGCAAACGCTGTTCATTCTTGCTTAAATCTACGAGGTAGCGGCGATGTTTGCGGTCGTCCACAAATTTGATGTCTCTTATGGAGAGCCACACGTTCAAGGCAAGCATCGCAACAGAAAATATCCACAACAGGGAGTGTTTCAAGCCACCGGCAGGCATTAGGCGTACGCGTTTACCACCGGAAAGTTGTTTTGCATGGTCATATTGGTGATGCAGGTCAGCTACCAGACGCGGCATATCGGCACTATCGACACCACCGGCTTGCAGGAGCGAGTCCGTACGGCTTAGCGAGTGTTCGTAGTCAAGCATGTTTTTATCGGCGGGAGATGAGCAGGCGCCCAATACGGAAAGGAGAAAAAGAAAAGAGAGAAAGATTGTATATTTCATCATTGTTTTAGGGGCTTGCTCCAAAAGTATTTAAAGCAAGAAACCACCCTTATTACAGTATTTGTAGCGAGGGTGGTTTCTTAAAACTGAGACTCTCAGATGATCCCCGTTTTTATTATTTCTCTTATTATATCATCAAAATTCGCTGGTAAAGTGGAACTTGATGTGTTTAAAATCGATCTGCGCCATTTGCAGTACGTAGGAACTGTCGGCCAGGAAGACATTCCGTCCTTCGCGATCTTTGGCCATGTATTGGTATTTCCGCTTCATAAATGCTTCAAGCTCGGCGGCATCATCACTTTCCACCCAGCAAGCTTTATAAAGACTGAGCGGTTCCCAACGACAGGAAGCGTTGTACTCGTTCAGTAAACGGTACTGGATAACTTCGAACTGCAACTGCCCCACCGTACCGATAATTTTACGCCCGTTAAACTGATTGACAAACAACTGGGCTACACCTTCGTCCATAAGTTGGTCTATCCCCTTTGCCAATTGTTTTTGCTTCATCGGGTCGGCATTCTCAATGTATTTAAACATCTCGGGAGAGAAGCTCGGTATTCCGCGGAAATGCAGCGCTTCACCTTCGGTAAGGGTGTCACCGATCTTAAATGTTCCGTTATCGGGTAGTCCGACAATATCACCTGCCCAAGCCTCATCGATGGTAGTCTTACGCTGTGCCATAAACTGTGTGGGAGATGAAAAGCGCACAGTCTTTCCATGGCGAACATGGTAATAGGGTGCATTACGAACAAATTTCCCAGAGCATATCTTACAGAAAGCTACGCATGAACGGTGATTCGGGTCAATATTAGCGGTTATCTTGAAGATGAAACCGGTAAACTTCGATTCTTCGGGTTTCACTTCGCGTTCTTCGGTATGCACTGAGCGTGGACTGGGTGCAATCTCTACAAAGCAGTCGAGCAATTCATGTACTCCGAAATTATTCAATGCCGAGCCGAAAAACACCGGTGCAAGTTCACCATTCAGATAATTTTCGGCAGAGAACTCAGGATATACTCCGGCTATTAGCTCAAGATCGGAACGTAATTTATCGGCTAGAGTAACGCCAATATGGTTATCTAACTCGGAAGAATGGATGTCGACTTCGACCTTTTCGGTAACCACCTGTTTGGAAGGCTGATAAAGATCGAGCTTTTGTTCGTAGATGTTATATACTCCTTTAAAGCGTGCACCTTGTTCGATAGGCCACGATAGAGGACGTACGGCTATACTTAGTTCTTCTTCAAGTTCATCGAGCAAATCAAAAGGGTCTTTACCCTCACGGTCCATCTTATTGACAAAAATGATAACCGGAGTGTTGCGCATACGGCAGACCTCCATCAACTTACGGGTTTGAGATTCCACACCTTTTGCTCCGTCAACCACTATGATTACACTGTCCACGGCAGTCAGCGTACGATAGGTATCTTCGGCAAAGTCCTGGTGGCCGGGAGTATCAAGAATATTGATTTTGTAGTCTTTGTAGTCGAACTCCATCACAGAGGTCGTTACAGAGATACCACGTTGTTTTTCAATATCCATCCAGTCGGACGTAGCAGTCTTTTTTATTTTATTACTCTTTACTGCACCGGCAACTTGTATCTGACCTCCAAACAACAATAATTTTTCGGTCAGTGATGTTTTACCGGCATCAGGATGCGCAATAATCGCAAAGGTGCGTCTTCTTTCTATTTCGTTCATACTTTATTTTCAACTATCATTTATCAACAACTATCAACTGAGAAACACAATTTCTCAAGCTTTCTTCCCAATGAGGAATTTCTATTCCGAATGTATTTTTGATTTTACTCTTATCGAGCACGGAATATTGCGGGCGTGCTGCTTTTGCGGGATACTCACTGGTATGCAAAGGCTTTACCTTGCAAGTGGTTATACCGGCTGCACGGTGGATGGCAATGGTGAAATCGTACCAAGAACAGACCCCTTCATTACTGAAATGATAGATACCGGGCACTATACCTTGATTGATTGCGGCAAAGACCGCCCGACCTAAATCATTAGCATAAGTCGGCGTACCAATCTGGTCGAATACCACTCCCAATGTATCACGGTCGCCACCCAAACGAATCATGGTTTTGACGAAGTTATTCCCAAAGGTGGAGTACAGCCATGCCGTACGGATAATCATCGCCTTCTTACAATATTGCATAACTTGCAATTCACCGTCAAGCTTGGTAGAGCCATACACGGAGTTAGGACACGGAGTACATTCTTCCGTATAAGGGATATGAGCAGTCCCGTCGAACACATAATCAGTGGATATCTGAATCAGTGCCGCGTGATTAGCTTCGGCAGCACGCGCCAATATACCGGGAGCATCCGAATTGAGCTTACGGCAAAGTTCTTCATTATCTTCTGCTTTATCTACAGCCGTATAAGCCGCGCAGTTTACAATAATATCAATGCGATTGTCTGCTACATAAGCCGAAACGGCGTTACTGTCACAAATGTCCAGTTCGTTGACATCCGTAATATAATAGGTATGTTGCGGGTTCTCTTTAGCAAGGACTTGCAGCTCATTGCCGAGTTGACCGCCGGCACCGGTTATCAAAATTCTCATCGAATTATCTTAAGTTTACTGTATTTTTAAAGACTGCTTACAATCAATCTTCAAGCTTTAATTCCCCTTTTTTATCTTTATCGTAATAGTTGGCCAGCAAAGAAACAAAAGCACTAATGGCCTCCATTGCTTTTTCCGTACCCGGAGTGATCTCTTTTTTCTGCAAACGCAGCAAGAGTAATCCATACAAAGCCTCAAAGCATGTTTCAAGCTCGGGTTCTTCTTTCTTACCGTTCTTCTGGCGCAATTCCACTATAAAAGGCAGGGCTTTATAATATGCTGCACTATAGTAAGGGAACTTTGGCGAGGCAAGCAGCTGTACATGCAGGTCGGTCATCGACAAAATCACATTCCGGTTGATCTGTAGATGTCCGCTTTCCATCACCCCTTCGATGCGCATCATCTCAATAAGATTGGCATACCATTCGGTCAATTCAGCGCGTTCCTCTTCGGGATAGCGGGACACAATATTATCATTTATTTTATCAGAATCACACCCATTGGCACGGATCAGATCTTCTATCTGCCACATGTATATAAGGTATTCCGCAATGTTATTTTCTTTCAGTTGCCGTGCAATTTTCATCATAACCAAGCTTTTATTCTCAATATAGAGACTCGCCCATTAAAGTAAAAATGAACCCTAAAATGGAAACAATAATAACGATCGTTCCAATGATACGATTCAACATCCAAATGCCACGCAAATTGAACTGACGACGTACTTTATTCACAAAGTACGTAATGCCAAGCCACCACAGCAAAGCTCCCAGCGCAATGGCTATATATCCGGTTACCGCCTCAAATACCAACACACCTTCACTGACGAAAGCAAAGCGGGCGAAAAGACCGATATATAGGAATATAATCAACGGATTGGATAGTGTCACGGCAAAGGCCGTGATAAAATTATGGAAATAAGTCCCCTTATTTGTAGATATGGGACGGATGGAATGGACCGGATTACTCCGGAAAGTATATATACCAAACCCTAGCAGCATAATACTGCCAAATAGCTGAAGATAGAAGATATTCTTATTCACATAATCGAACACAAAGCTCATTCCGTAACCGGTAAGTAAAGCATAGGCAATGTCGCTGAGAGCAGCTCCAAGCCCTGTCACAAAGCCATACCAGCGGCCTTTGTTCAATGTACGTTGAATACATAATACCCCTACAGGGCCCAATGGAGCAGACACAACCACGCCAATAATGAACCCTTTCCATATTATGCTTAACACGGTTTCAATTTGTACCATGGCGCAAATATCGTACTTTTTTATGAGACAGAGCAATAGCGTTAACGTTTTTTCGACAGCTTTCGTAAGTTTATGCCAATATTTACAACAGAGTTTCGGTCGCCCCAACATTTTTTTATTTATCTTTGCCGAAAATTAGGCGGGAGCCTCCGCAAACAGTTTTCTTGTTTTACCGGAACATCATATCCGGAGGTCTAAACAGTAAATCGTCAAATCGATATAGAACTATGATTCTTTTTTTCAGAACCCTATCCAAAAGCGTAATTGCCGTAGAATGTGATTGCGCACTTTCTCAACAAGACAGTGATAAACTCTGCTGGCTCTTCGGAGAAGCCAAGCCTGAAAGTGAAGATGACCTTAGTGGTTATTTCGTCGGGCCACGTCGTGAAATGATTACTCCATGGAGTACAAATGCCGTAGAAATCACTCAAAACATGGGATTGAACGGCATTTCGCGTATTGAAGAGTACTTCCCGGTGAAGGATGAGAAGGCAGATCATGATCCGATGTTGCAAAGAATGTACAAAGGTCTCGACCAGTTGGTTTTTACGACCAACCGTCAGCCGGAGCCCATCGTACATATCAAGGATCTGGAAGCTTATAATGAACAAGAAGGATTAGCCCTTTCACAGGAAGAAATGGAATACCTCAAAAAAGTGGAGAAAGACCTCGGTCGTCCTCTTACCGACTCTGAAGTATTCGGCTTTGCGCAAATCAATTCGGAACATTGCCGCCATAAAATATTCGGGGGTACATTCGTGATTGATGGCGTGGAACAAGAGTCATCATTGTTCCAGATGATTAAGAAAACCACTCAAGAGAATCCCAATAAAATAATCTCGGCGTATAAAGATAATGTAGCTTTTGCCGAAGGACCGGTCATTGAACAATTTGCACCGGCAGATCAATCCAAATCGGATTATTTCCAAGTCAAAGACATCAAGAGTGTAATTTCACTAAAAGCGGAAACTCACAACTTCCCTACTACCGTGGAGCCTTTCAATGGTGCTTCGACCGGAACCGGTGGTGAAATTCGCGACCGTATGGGTGGTGGTAAAGGTTCTTGGCCTATTGCCGGTACGGCGGTATACATGACTTCGTATCCACGCACCGACGAGAGACGTGGTTGGGAAGATCTTTTGCCCATTCGCAAATGGTTGTACCAGACTCCGGAGCAAATCTTAATCAAAGCATCAAATGGAGCAAGCGACTTTGGTAACAAGTTCGGGCAACCGCTGATCTGTGGTTCGGTACTGACTTTTGAGCATAAGGAAAACGAAGAGACTTACGGATATGATAAAGTAATCATGCTTGCCGGTGGTGTGGGTTATGGTACTCAGCGCGACTGCCTGAAAGGTAGTCCCGAAAAAGGCAACAAGGTTGTGCTCATCGGTGGTGACAATTATCGTATCGGCCTTGGAGGCGGTTCGGTATCTTCGGTGGATACCGGTCGTTACAGCAGCGGTATTGAGCTGAACGCCGTGCAACGTGCCAATGCCGAAATGCAGAAACGTGCATACAATGTGGTACGTGCACTCTGTGAAGAAGAATCCAATCCGATCGTTTCTATTCACGACCATGGTTCGGCAGGACATGTCAACTGTCTGTCGGAATTGGTTGAAGAATGCGGTGGAGTTATTGATATGAGCAAATTGCCGATAGGAGACAAAACTCTCTCGGCTAAAGAAATTATAGCGAACGAAAGTCAGGAACGTATGGGTCTCTTGGTTCGCGAAGAAGCCATCGAACATGTACGTAAAGTCGCCGAACGTGAGCGTGCTCCGATGTATGTGGTTGGTGAAACCACCGGAGATCATCGTTTTGCTTTCGAGCAGGCAGACGGTATACGTCCGTTCGATTTGGCTGTCGATCAAATGTTCGGTTCTTCACCAAAGACTTACATGGTGGACAAAACGGTGGAACGCCATTATGAAATGCCGAAACTTGAACACGGAAAATTACACGAGTATCTTACAAATGTATTGCAGCTCGAAGCTGTGGCATGTAAGGACTGGTTAACAAATAAAGTGGACCGCTCGGTTACCGGTAAGATAGCCCGTCAGCAATGTCAGGGTGAGATTCAGTTGCCGTTAAGCGACTGTGGCGTAGTAGCGCTCGACTATCGTGGAGTGAAAGGTATTGCGACTTCTATCGGTCATGCCCCTCAGGCTGCTCTTGCCGATCCGGCTGCGGGTTCTATTCTTGCAGTGAGCGAAGCGCTGACCAACTTGGTTTGGGCTCCTCTAGCCGAAGGTCTCGATAGTGTATCGTTATCTGCTAACTGGATGTGGCCTTGCCGCTCTCAGGAAGGAGAAGACGCACGTCTGTACACCGCCGTAAAAGCGCTCAGCGACTTCTGCTGCGCATTGCAAATCAATGTTCCGACAGGCAAGGACTCGTTGTCCATGACTCAAAAGTACCCCGATGGCAGCAAAGTGATCTCTCCGGGAACTGTTATTGTTTCTGCCGGTGGTGAAGTATCCGACGTGAAGAAAGTGGTATCTCCGGTACTTGTCAACGATGCCAAATCGTCTTTATATCATATTGATTTCAGCTTCGATTCGCTTAAATTGGGAGGGTCGGCATTTGCCCAGTCTCTGGGTAAAGTGGGCGACGAAGTCCCTTGCGTACAAGATGCCGAGTATTTCCGCGATGCTTTCCTTGCTGTACAGGAATTGATCGAAAAGAAATTAATCCTCGCCGGACACGATATTTCGGCAGGAGGTTTGATCACGACTTTATTGGAGATGTGTTTCGCTAATGTGGACGGTGGCTTGGAAATCAACCTCGACAAAATGAGTGAAAGAAATCTTGTGAAGATTTTGTTTGCCGAAAATCCGGGTATCGTGATACAGGTTAGTGATCGTCATAAGGAAGAATTCAAGAAGATTTTGGACGAAGCCGGCGTAGGTTATGTCAAGATAGGTAAGCCGACGGACGAACGCCACATTTTGGTAAGTAAGGATGGAGCAGTCTACCAGTTCGGAATTGACTATATGCGTGATGTATGGTACTCCAGTTCTTATTTGCTCGACCGTAAGCAATCGATGAATGGTTGTGCCAAGAAGCGTTTTGAAAATTATAAGATGCAACCGATGGAATTCGCATTCTTACCTGAATTCAAAGGCAAATTCTCACAATATGGCATTAGTCCCGACCGTCGTACCCCTAATGGTATCCGTGCCGCTATCATCCGCGAAAAAGGAACTAATGGCGAACGCGAAATGGCTTATTCACTCTACTTAGCCGGATTCGACGTAAAAGATGTGACGATGACCGACCTGATCAGTGGAAGGGAAACATTGGAAGATATCAACATGATTGTCTACTGTGGTGGTTTCTCCAACTCCGACGTATTGGGCTCTGCCAAAGGATGGGCAGGCGGATTCTTATTCAACGAGAAAGCCAAGGAGGCTTTGGATAAGTTCTACGCACGTCAGGACACTCTTTCTTTGGGTATATGCAACGGTTGCCAATTGATGATGGAGCTTGGATTGATTAATCCGGAACATAAGAAGAAAGGCAAAATGCTACATAATGATTCTCATAAATTTGAGTCGACTTTCCTTGGAGTTACCATACCGACCAACCGCAGCGTAATGTTCGGTTCATTAAGCGGTAGCAAACTGGGGATTTGGGTGGCTCATGGAGAAGGTAAATTCTCTTTGCCTTATGATGAAGATCAGTATAATGTGGTAGCTAAATACAGTTACGATGAATATCCGGGTAATCCTAACGGTTCCGACTATAGCGTAGCTGCACTCGCTAGTGCCGATGGGCGTCATCTGGCCATGATGCCTCACTTGGAGCGTGCTATCTTCCCATGGCAGAATGCTTATTATCCTAACGACCGGATAAATAACGATCAGGTTACCCCATGGATTGAAGCATTTGTCAATGCCCGTAAATGGATAGAGGAAAAGAAGAAATAAAAGTGATAGACAATGCTGTAAAATAAAAAAAATAGAACTGCTTCACCGCGGTTCTATTTTTTTATTTTACAAGCTGTTCTCACAGCTTTATTCCAAATATTCAAAAGTGCTAGCTATTACGCAATAAATCAGCGTTCACTGCACAAGACCCAAAAGAAACCGAGACTTTCCAGGTGCATCATTTTGTATTTATCAACTTATTTACTTAGATTTGTGAGACTTTCATAAGATGGCATAATAGCAATTAATAAACTCTGACTGTGATGAATAAGCTACTTCATATCTCTTGCCTCCTGTGTATTTCCAATATTTGTTATGCACAACCACAGAATTATAATGAGATGAACACGACTACAGCGGAGACGTGGATGTTTATTATTGCAGCAGTCTTTTTTATTACGATCGGGTGGTATACACAATATTTCTTCACAAAATGGAAGCAACGTAAGACGCTGGATGACAGAATAAAGTTTTATATCAATACAGCGCACGATATACGGACTCCATTAACCCTCATCAAAGCTCCGCTCGAAGATCTTCTGGATAAGGAAGCATTGAGCGAAAGTGGGTCGAGAAACGTGAATACCGCATTGAGGAATGTGGAATCGCTACTTCGCCTTACTTCTAACTTTATTAATCTCGAACGGGCTGAATCAGGCTCGGCGTCGTTGTATGTAGCGGAATATGAACTAGGCTCGTATTTACAAAAGACGATTGATTCTTTTCATTCTCTTGCCGAGATGAAGCGCATAAACCTAACTTACGAAAGTAACTTCAAGTTCCTCAACACATGGATTGATAAGGAGAAAATGGATTCCATACTGAAGAATGTGATCTCGAATGCCTTGAAATATACCCCCGAAGGCAAAGATGTGCATATCATCTCTATCGAGACCGATAGTGCATGGAGTATCGAGGTGAGAGATACCGGCATTGGAATACCGATAGCCGAGCAAAAGAAAATATTCAAAGCTCATTTCAGGGGAAGCAATGTGATCAACACCCAGACTGCCGGGAGTGGAATTGGTCTGCTATTAGTATGGAAGTTAGTACAGTTACATAAAGGAAAAATAACATTCAACAGTACAGAAAATGAAGGAACGTACTTTAGAATGACATTTCCAAAGAGCGAAACCCATTATAAAGAGGCTACGCATACTACAAAACCGGAGAATGAGCAAGTGGTTTATTCAAAGTCGGGAGTACCCCAAAATGTGTCTGCCGAAAGCATTCCTGCTAAACAAATCGAGCCGAAGAGTAACTCTCCCAGACTACTGATAGCTGAGGATAATGATGAACTACGGGAGTATTTGCAACATACATTATCGGACAATTATACGGTTAAGACATGTTCCAACGGTAAGGAAGCACAAGATCTGGTTGAAAGTTATTCACCCGATTTGGTTATTGCAGACATGATGATGCCCGAAGTCTCTGGAAGCGAGTTGTGTACTACGCTGAAGAATAATATCGAAACATCCCATATCCCCATTATTCTCATCACTTCCATGGATAATGACAAGAGCATTATTGAAGGTATGAGCACTGGTGCCGATGAATATATTGTCAAGCCTTTCAATATCAGCATTCTCCGGATGACGATATCCAATCTATTGATCAATCGCGCACTGCTGCGACAAAAATATGGCAATTTGGAACTGACCGAGGATCAGAATGGGCCAGACTGCATCAACTGTTCCACCGATATAGAATGGAATTTTATTGCCAATGTGAAGAAAAATGTGGAAGACAATCTTGATAATCCGGACTTTAATGTGGATGTATTATGTGGTATGCTGAATATGAGCCGTACGAGTTTCTATAATAAAATAAAAGCTCTAACCGATCAGGCACCCGCAGATTATATCAGACTGATCCGATTGAAGCGTGCCGCATGCCTGCTTAAAGAACAACAGTACAGCGTCACGGAAATAGCAGAAAAGACAGGATTTAGTGATGCGAAATACTTCCGCGAAGTATTCAAAAAGCATTTCAAAGTCAGCCCAAGCCAATATGCCAAGAAAGGAGACTCTGCTTCCGAATAAAAGTGAAGCTTTAAAGCTTCACTTTCTTTGATTTCGACTTTGATTCATTGTGTATTCTGTCAAGCGCAGTAACCACATAACGATATTTGGTTTTACCGTCATTATAAGGCAACTTATAGAAGCTGTCTCTGGTTATGGCAACAATATGCGAAGGATCGTCAATATTTACTTTTTCTTTCGAATCAAAACGATAAACGACATATTGAACGGCACGGTTCATCTCATCTTTGTATTTAGGAGCTGTCCAGAATAGAATATAACCATCTGCCGTCCAAACCGGCTTCATTTTCTTTACTTTATCGGGAGCAACGTTGTCCATAAAGTCGAATACCGGAGGTAAAGCCGGATATTTATGATACTCGGTTATAAGCGCGTCACGATAGTTACCGGCATTTTCCACCACTGCACTTGCAGGCCACTGGCAACTGCCTTCAATGGTCTGGAATGCACGCTGTAATGCCATCTTACGAGGTAACTGGTTGATAGACGGATTCTGTGGATCAGCATTCTGTACGGTATTCATCACCGATTGTCCGATAAATAAAGGACGGTTCTCGGTATTCTTAGCCCACCATCTCACTAAGGTATCATAATCGGCTACAGGATGCCCGATCTGCCAATATATCTGCGGAATATTATAGTCAATCCAACCGTTACGAGCCCAAAGTAACACGTCGGCATACAAATCATCATAATTTTGCAAACCATTAGTCTTGCTGCCTAACGGATCACTCGACTGGTTACGATAGATACCAAAAGGAGAAACGCCGAATTTCACCCATGGCTTTAATTCGTGAATAGTCTCGTGAATTTTCTTAATCAAAATGTTCACATTACTACGACGCCAATCTCCCCTGTTGGAGAAACCTCCCCCATAACGGGCAAAACTTGCATCATCCGGGAAATCTTTGCCTTTAGCCGGATAGGGATAAAAATAATCATCCATGTGAATGGCATCAACATCATATCGAGACACGATATCACTGATCACCATACAGATATGGCGGCGACTCTCGGGAAGAGCCGGATCAAAATATAACTGGTCACCGTAAGTCACGAACCAGTCGGGATGGATATTGTAAAGATGAATAGGAGACAACTCGCTTTTCAAAGTCGTTTTCACCCGATAAGGATTTATCCAGGCATGGAACTCCATGCCACGCTTATGGCATTCTTCAATCATAAAAGCCATAGGATCCCAGTAAGGATCGGGAGCTTTACCCTGAACGCCAGTCAGGAAACGGCTCCATGGTTCCAATTGTGATGCGTATAACGCATCAGCCTCAGGACGAACCTGAAAAATAATAGCATTAATGCCGGCACCTTGCAGGGAGTTCAGCTGATCAATCAGCATCTGTTTTAACTTCTCGGTAGGAATACCTTTAAATTGTCCGTTCACGGTCTGTATCCAGGCGCCACGGAACTCTCTTTTCGGATATCTCTCGGACTGAGCACGTAACAGCCCCATCCCAACAAAAAGCATGCAGAATAAACATGCAAGGAATTTACTTCTCATTTTCTCCATCAATTATTTTTTTGATTCTGTAATTTTTTCATTTTACCTTCTAAAAGGGCTTCTTTAGGCATTTGCCGCGGATAAAAATACAATATTTTGCATTGGAAACTCCGATCATATTTAAAAGTATAACAAATCTTAACCAAGGCTTCATGTGTCATATTTAAGCTATAGTAACTATCTTTGTAGCTTCAATTTATATATCCATTCCTGAACATGTCAGAAGAAAACTCTATAATCATCAAAGGGGCACGCGTCAATAACCTGAAGAATATAGACGTAGAAATACCTCGAAATAAGCTTGTCGTTATAACCGGGCTATCAGGATCGGGAAAATCATCCTTAGCTTTCGATACGCTATATGCCGAAGGGCAAAGGCGTTATGTGGAGAGCTTAAGTAGTTATGCCCGTCAGTTTCTCGGAAGAATGAGCAAGCCGGAGTGTGACTTTATTAAAGGAATACCCCCCGCTATTGCCATAGAGCAGAAGGTTAACAGTCGCAATCCACGCTCCACAGTGGGAACATCCACTGAAATATATGAATATCTCCGGTTGCTATACGCCCGCATAGGACGGACTTTCAGCCCCATAAGCGGGAATGAAGTGAAAAAGCATTCGGTAGAAGATATTGTAGCATGCGTGTGCGGGCATCCCGAGGGGACAAGGTATACCATTCTTACTCCCGTATTATTGCAGGAGGGACGTACAATGGAGCAACAACTGGAAGTGGATATGAAACAAGGGTTCAACCGCTTGGAAGTAAACGGCGAAATGGTACGCATAGAAGAATATTCGCCCAAGAAGAATGATACGGTCTACCTAATGATTGACCGTATGACGGTTGCTTCAACAAAAGATGCAATCAGCCGGTTGACTGACTCCGCTGAAACTGCAATGTATGAAGGCGATGGCAACTGTCTTTTGCGCTTTTACCCGGAAGGTGGTACCAATCATCTACATCGTTTCAGCAAGAAGTTTGAAGCTGATGGTATGACATTCGAAGAACCGAATGATCAGATGTTCTCATTCAACTCTCCTATCGGTGCTTGCCCCGAATGTGAAGGATTCGGTAAAGTGATAGGGATAGATGAACGCCTTGTGATCCCTAATCGTTCATTATCAATATACGACGGAGCCGTAGTGTGTTGGCGAGGCGAGAAAATGGGAGAATGGAGGGAGCAGATCATTCACCATGCCGAACAAGCCGGATTCCCTCTTTTTACTCCTTATTTTGAATTAACCGACGAACAACGCCGGATGCTATGGGAGGGCACTCCTTACTTTGAAGGTATCAACGGCTTCTTCAGAATGCTGGAGGAGAATCAATATAAAATACAATACCGCGTCATGCTGGCTCGATACAGAGGAAAAACTCTTTGTCCTAAATGTCATGGTACACGTTTGAAACCGGAAGCCGGCTATGTACGCGTAGGCGGAAAAAGTATCTCACAATTGGTCGATTTACCGATAACAGAGCTAAAGCGATTCTTTGATAATCTGAAGTTAAATAAGCATGACAGTGAGGTAGCCAACCGAATACTTACCGAAATCAATAGTCGAATTCGTTTTTTGATCGATGTAGGCTTGGGTTATCTGACATTAAACCGCCTCAGCAACTCGTTATCGGGTGGTGAAAGTCAACGTATTAATCTGGCAACTTCTCTGGGAAGTAGTTTGGTAGGTTCGTTGTATATATTGGACGAGCCAAGTATCGGCTTACACAGCCGTGACACCGATCGCCTCATTAAAGTGCTACGCCAATTGCAACAGTTGGGCAATACCGTTGTAGTAGTGGAGCATGATGAAGAAATAATCCGTGCCGCCGATTATATTATAGATATCGGTCCGAAAGCAGGAAGGCTGGGTGGACAGGTGATTTACGCGGGTGATATGCGCAATTTGCAAAAAGGTAGCGAAAGTTATACTGTCCGGTATTTATTAGGGGAAGATAGAATACCCATTCCCGAGCACCGCCGTTCATGGAACAATTATATCGAAATAAAAAGTGCGCGCGAAAACAATTTGAAGGGTGTGGATGTGCGTTTTCCGCTCAACATCATGACGGTTGTCACCGGCGTTAGCGGTTCGGGTAAGAGTACCTTGGTCAGAGACATTTTCTACAGGGCACTTAAACGTGAATTGGATGAATGCAATGAATCACCGGGAGAATTCGGATCAATTGGAGGCGACATAAAGAGCTTGAAGAACATTGAATTTGTTGATCAAAACCCCATTGGTAAATCATCACGTTCGAACCCTGTAACCTACATAAAAGCCTATGATGAAATAAGGAAGCTATGGTCCGATCAGCCTTTGGCTAAACAGATGGGTTATACTGCAGGACACTTCAGCTTCAATAGTGAAGGAGGAAGATGCGAGGAATGTAAAGGCGAAGGAGTGATTACTGTCGAAATGCAGTTTATGGCTGATTTGGTACTGGAATGTGAATCGTGCCATGGCAAACGTTTCAAATCGGACATACTGGAAGTCAGATACCAAGGCATCAACATCTATGAATTATTAGGCATGACTGTGAACCAGGCAATCGACTTTTTCACCGAGCATGGTCAAAAGAAGATTGTGAAGAAACTCACGCCATTGCAAGATGTGGGATTGGGATATATCAGACTGGGACAGTCATCATCCACTCTATCGGGAGGTGAGAATCAACGTGTGAAACTGGCATATTATCTCAGTCAGGAGAAAGCGGAACCAACCTTATTCATCTTCGACGAGCCGACCACCGGTTTGCATTTCCATGATATCCGCAAGTTACTCGAAGCATTCGATGCTTTAATACGACGCGGGCATTCCATCGTTATTATAGAGCACAACATGGATGTTATTAAATGCGCGGATCATGTGATTGATCTCGGTCCGGAAGGTGGAGATAAAGGCGGCAATATTGTTGTGACTGGAACTCCTGAAGAAGTTGCTAAATGTGCGGCAAGCTATACGGGACAGTTTCTGCAAGAGAAACTGCGGGAAGAATAAACCGCTCGACCCTAACATTCATATTCGTACTTCATTCGTACCAAGTTCGTACCCTGTTCGAAGCAAAGCCGTTTCATCCGGCTGCCAACTCCGTCTGTATAAACCGAAGAAAATACGAATGGAGTACGATCTTGTTCCCTACCCGGACCGCCCGGAAAATCTGTCCCCTAAAACCGACGGAAACTTACTAAAACGGAAATAAACGTAAATAACGCGCAAAAACGTTACTGAAACTTACTGAAACTTACTAAACACGATTTTGCCTTTTCCCCCTGTTGTAACTTCACCGCCATAATCAATTACAAAAATCGAAGAACAAACATTATGGCCACAGTAAAAGTAAAATTTCGCAAATCAACAGTAAACGGGAAAACCGGAGTAATCTATTATCAGCTATGCCACAAACAAAAAATAGCACAGCTCACCACGAACATCCGTTTATTTCCCCACCAGTGGGACACAGACAAGACAGCAGTCATCATTTCCGATCCGGGAGTGCAAAGCGATTTGCAGGCCTGCCAACAACGGATAGACAACGACATCATTCTCTTGCATACCATCATATCCAATTTGGATTGCCTCGGTAAAGCATATTCCCTTACAGACATCATCAAGGCATTCCGTTCGCCCGACAGGCGGATCAGCCTGTTCACCTACATTGAAGAGCAGATAGCTCACCTCAAAACCGCCGGCAAGCTGGGTACCGCACGCAACTACCGCCGGGCCTTAAGCAGCTTTTCAGCCTTTCTAAACGATCATGATATTCCCCTCTCTTTATTTAACGAACAAGTTATCTTGAAATATAATGACTGGCTCCGCATCAGACAAGTGGTGCGCAACACCAGTTCCTTCTACATGAGGATACTGCGGGCTATCTATAATAAAGCGGTGCATCAACATCTTGTCAACCAGACCTTTCCCTTCCAAAATGTATATACCGGCGTGGAGCGTACCCGCAAGCGTGCTGTCGACGAAGAGGTAATCATGGATCTTTTAAAACTGGATCTGAGCTTCTCCCCTTCCCTATCTCTGGTCCGTGACATTTTCATCTTCAGCTATTGCACACGCGGGATGGCTTTTGTAGACATTGCATTTCTGCAAAGACAAAGCATTGACGGGGATATGATCACCTACATCCGCCGCAAGACCGGACAGCGACTGATTATACACATTGAGCCGTGTATTAGCAAAATCCTGCAACGTTATACCGCAAAAAACCGGAATTCACCGTATATATTCCCTATCCTCAAATCCATAGATCCTTCCCGGGCCTTTATGCAATATCAAACGGCACTGGGCTACTACAACCGCCGGTTGAAACAGCTGGCCAAAATGTTAGGGGTACAGACAGCACTTACTTCATATACCTCCCGGCATACGTGGGCAACCACAGCACGCAATCATAACGTACCGTTATCAATAATTAGTGCAGGGATGGGACATACTTCAGAAAAGACGACACAAATCTATCTGGCATCACTCGAAAATTCGGTTATAGATCAGGCCAATCAAAGTCTTTTAGCGGGATTGAATCTTTGAGTTCTCATATTACATAAATAAGTTATCCGATCACTAATCTGTTCACTTTATCGTCATTAAGTACTGACAGTAACTTTTTTGACAGAATGCCAATATTTTTAGTACTTTTGTAATTTCTTATAATACGTATTATCGAAATATTATAGATATGAATCGTGATATAGAGAAGAAAATTGACGAACAGATAGAAATCCTGTTCGACAAAATATCGTCACTAGTAGAGACTATCCGCAAAAGAGTAGTTTCTACCGTGAATACTGCTATGGTATATGCTAATTATGAAACCGGAAGGTATATCATAGAAGATGAACAATTGGGTCTTTATAGGGCTGAATATGGAAAATCTGTCCTCAAAAAGCTATCCAACAAATTATCCATAAGGTTCGGAAGAGGTTATTCTGTTGATAATCTCGAAAATATGAGAAATTTTTATCTCATTTACTCAAAATCCGAAACAGCGTCTCGGAATTTTAAAATAGAACAAATTGGTATCGGAAATAATGTCTCCAATAAGATTGCAGGAAAATCCGAAACACTGTCCCGGATTTCGGAACCGGATTTTACACTCAGTTGGTCTCATTACCTTGTACTGATGCGCATCGATAATCTGGACGAACGAAATTTTTACGAAATAGAATGTGCCCAACAGCAATGGAGTGTCAGACAACTCAGCCGTCAAGTAGGTTCAAGTTTATATGAACGACTAGCATTAAGCAGGAATAAAAATGAAGTCATACGTTTGACGCGAGATGGACAAACACTTGAAAAAGCTTCGGATATCATTAAGAATCCACTTACTTTAGAATTCTTGGGTCTAAAGCCAGAATCAGTCTATTTGGAAAACAAATTGGAAAATGCCATAATCAGCAAGCTACAGGACTTTCTACTCGAATTAGGAAAAGGTTTTCTGTTTGAATCCAGACAAAAGCGGTTTACATTCAATGAACAGCACTTCTTTGTCGATTTAGTTTTCTATAATCGTCTTTTACAGTGCTATGTTCTTATTGATTTGAAAGTAGACAAGCTTACTCATCAAGATTTGGGACAGATGCAGATGTATGTCAATTACTTTGACCGATATGTGAAACAAGAATACGAAAAGCCTACTATTGGTATATTACTCTGCCAAGAGAAAAACGATGCGTTGGTAAAGCTAACCCTACCTAAAGATGCTAACATTTATGCAACGGAATATGCTCTCTATTTACCAGATAAACGATTATTACAAGCGAAACTAAAAGAATGGGTAGAGGAGTACGAAGAGTACAAAAGTGAAAGAATATAAATGGAAAAACAACTGATATTTGCACGAAAATATAAACACACAGTTGGACTTCTGCCATCTGCTGCTCTTCATTTCTATTGTACCACTCTCTATGTAAGAGACGTTCTAACTTCGCAGCAAAAATATGAATAATTGAGAATACAAGCAAGTAAATTAATAAATATTTATAGCTTTAAATTATACGGAAATATACAAAGTATTAATAGTAAATGGATTATGCCATATTTTCCATACATAGAGAAATAAATATTTAAGCTATACGAAAAATCAAATCTAAAACTAACCGGATTTTATAAATTGGAGAGCTTATAAAAGCACTTTGTAACTCTTAAATAAATCAGTTGTATACCTTATGTATACAACTGATTTTTAGTTTATTATATGTCATTGTCGTCTCTTACATAGAGACCACATATATAGCCTCTGATATCTATACGAGCAAGAGCATAACTAATTGAAATACAGTAATATATAGCTATTTCAAAGCCCCAAAAATATGTCTTTTATTCAAAAAAGGCTAAAAAAGTAATCGAATAAATAAAGGACATGGATAAAACGGAAGAAGCAGTTTGGTATGCCATGCGAGCTACTTATCGTAGAGAGTTATATGTAAAGCAACTTCTCGACAAGAAATCTATCGGAAATTTTATTCCCATGCGTTATGAAATAAGAACAGTAAGAAACAGGAAAATACGTGAGCTTGTTCCAGCCGTTCGCAATCTGCTCTTTGTCCATGCCACTTCTTCGGAGATCAAAGAAGCTAAAGAGAAAATACCCTACCTTCAATACATCACTGATTCAAGGGAGAAACAGAAGATTATCGTGCCCAACGATCAGATGCGGAGCTTTATCGCCGTATCCGGAACCTACAATGACCAATTGCTCTATTTCCAACCCGGAGAAGTGAATCTGACCAAAGGGACTAAAGTTCGTATCACCGGCGGAGAACTGGAAGGACAGGAAGGGATATTCGTCAAAGTCAAAGGAGCACGGGACAGACGCGTAGTCATAGCCATTCAAGGTGTCATTGCCGTAGCCATGGCAACCATCCATCCCGACCTGATAGAAGTGATTCCCGAGAAGAAGAAATAAAGCAACATTCCATGAATGAAGAAAACCTATTAAAAGCTTTACTGCCTTCCTTGCAGGCTATCATACCTCTGGCATCGGACAGCACCATGCGGCTGCTGTCACTGGCACGTATCTATGCCGCCCTCTACCAGATGATTATAATTGATAATTCCGATGAAGAATTTAGCGACAGAGAGGAATATGCCCACAAAGCAGACAAGCTGTTTCACATCTTGCTCGATAAGGCAAACCGGACAAACGATATTGCCACAAGAAGCGAACTCGTTTCCGCGCTTTTCACCTTGACGGAAGGAACTTCCATTATTCGTGATGAAAAAAGGATGAACAGTTGCTACAATGCAGTAATTGGATTGATGAAGCAGTATGAGCAAACCGACAGCATTGATACCCGGACACAGGCATACCTTTGCCGGAGCCTCATCCCTTTCTTCGCCCCCGAAGCCGTAGAAGACGACGAATGGTTTATCCTCCTACGTAGTACCATGGCAGATTGGGCAAAAGCACAATCATCAAACGGTAGTTGGGAAGAAATCTCTTCCACCGTAGCCTTGAAACGCATAGAAGTAATGAACAGTTATTCCTATTCTTTCCTCGACAGCCGTTTGGACGAAAAGACTCGGCAAGCATACGACTATTATCGCACGCATATTTCCACACGCAGAGGAAAGGAAACATTCATAAGCAAAGAACGCCTGCAAACGCTGGGACAACTATACGAAATAATCAAGCAAGGCAACGCCTGTCCTATGGATTGGAAGCTGGCGGATAAAATTGCCGGTATCATGGAAGACCAAAGTAAAGCTTACCCATTCGGAAGTGACGGATGGCTTTACTGCATATCCTTTCTAGTGAAAGATTGGTGCGAAAAAGTTGCAGAACAGATTCAGCCGGAAATGTTTGCTGACTAAGGTGTAGCCATCCGCTTGTTCAAAGCTGTCGGTCAAATAACATCTCACCGATACAATATATCGGTTTTCTTCTGGATAAATTGTCGGATAAGGCAGTGGACAGGACTACACTTTTTCCCTGTTATTATGAACTCTAAAGTTAAACTTGTTTTTAAATATATATATAATTTGAATCATGAACACTGATTCTATAGTATCTTTTGGTCCTCTGCAGAGAAGTGGATGGTTACTACCTAGTGCAAAAGTTATATAAAATGAGGTATCCAACTTTGCCTTTACCTGAGAAGAATCCTATACCTCATCCTATTGATGCTTACTTCAAGGATTGGAAAGGCTCAAGCATCCTATCTCCAAGAAAAGTATTGATAAATCAAAATACACAGGTAATCAGAAATGGTTAATGCGGCGTCTTGAGGAATATATCTGCTTAACTGACTATTAATCAACAATTTTAAGCAAAATCTATTTATCAATGTTGATAGACAAAATTAGTAATTATAAGAATATAGCTAAAGCTATGACTAATAACTTAAAATTGAAAATCTCAATTTTAAAAAATGATTTGCTATACCATATTCTATGGCTTTTTCCTATAAAAAGAAATAAAGTTGTAATATCTAATTTTTTAGGGAAAGGATATGGAGATAATTGCAAATATATTTGCGAAGAACTCCTAAAAAACAAAGGGAGATATGATATAGTATGGTTGTTAAATGATTGTTCAACACCCTTACCAACAGAGATACGAGGCGTGAAGATTTTCACATTAAAATATCTATACGAATTGGCAACCGCAAAAGTATGGATAGATAATTGTAGAAAGCCATTTACCGTAAAAAAAAGGAAGGGACAATACTATATCCAAACATGGCATGGAGATATGCCAATAAAGAAAATCGAAGCGGACACTATAAGCAACTTATCAAAAGAATACATTTTAAATGCAAAAAAAGATAGTAAAATAGCTGATCTATTTATATCAGGAAGCTATTTTATGAGTTCTTTGTATAAAAATTCTTGTTGGTATAATGGTGAAATTGCAGAGATAGGAATTCCTAGAGACGACATTCTCTATAATAGCAACGAAGATTATATCAAATTTATTAAAAATAAATTAGGAATTCCAGTTTCTTGTAAAATTGTATTTTATGCCCCTACATTCCGGGATAATCTTACCAAAGAAACCTTAAATGTATATGAAATTGGCTGGAATAAGATATTAGAATCACTTAAAGAGAAATTTGGTGGAGATTGGATTGGACTAATTAGGCTGCATCCCAATATATCTTCGATAGCTCAGTATTTAAGTCTCCCAAATTCTGTTATTGATGTTACACAATATTATGATATACAAGACTTGTTGATGATTTCAGACATTTGTATATCTGATTATTCCTCATGTTTGTTTGAATTTGCATTAACAGGAAAACCAGGATTTATATTCGCGGTCGATTTCGATACATATAAAAACGAGAGAAACGTATATATAAATCTTGAAGACACTCCGTTTGATGTCGCTTATTCTATAAATAATTTAAAGAGAGCTATTTCGAATTTTGATGCTCATGTATATGAAAATAAGAGATTGCAATACTTTGAGCAATTAGGTGTCGTTTTCAACGGTAACTCCTCACAAATCATTGCTGAAAGAATAAACAAAATTTGTGAAGGCTACGTCTTCTAATTTTAATTTTATGCCATCAAGGGATACTGTAATATCCAATCTGTTTTGGAAATTTAGCGAAAGGGTGTCAACACAATTGGCGTCTTTCATAATCTCTATTGTTTTGGCACGTATATTATTACCGGAAGATTTTGGGGTTGTTGCTATTCTAATGGTATTAATATTAATATCAGATGTGTTTGTAGTCAGTGGATTCTCCACCGCTTTGATTCAAAAGAAAGATGCTGATGATATTGATTTTTCAACAATATTCTGGTGTAGCTTAGGAGTCTCACTTTTAATTTACGTATTATTCTATTTCGCAGCGCCTTTTATTGCCTCCTTTTATAATCAGCCAATATTAGCACCTTTGCTAAGAGTATTTGCGCTAAAAGTTCCGGTAAGTGCCTTTAATTCCATACAGCACGCATATGCATCAAGACATATGCTATTTAGGCGATTCTTTTATTCTACATTATCCGGAACTTTTGTATCTGGTATTATAGGTGTTGCAATTGCATATAATAGTGGTGGAGCTTGGGCATTAGTTGCACAATATATATCATGTGCGATTGTAGATTCTATAGTTTTGTTATTTACTATTTCTTGGAGACCCCAATGCGTCTTTTCCGTTAGTGCCGCCAAGAAGCTGGTAGCTTACGGATGGAAAGTGTTGGCTGCAGATTTGATGGGTACATTTTTTGAGCAATTGCGAACGCTATTAATTGGTAAGACCTACAATGCTTCTCAGCTTGCATATTACAATAGAGGGCAGTCATTTCCTTCAATGTTCTCTGATAATGTTACAACATCAATAATGGCTGTATTGTTTCCTGCTTTATCCAATCATTCAGATAACGTGGATGTTGTAAAGCAAATGGTAAGAAGAGCTGTCAGAATAATTTCGTTTGTCGTATTTCCCCTTTTAGGTGGTTGTGCGATAGTTGCAAAACCCTTGGTACATATGTTACTTACTAAAAAATGGGAAGAATGTATTCCTTTTATCCAAGTCCTTTGTGTATCACAAGCGGTGTCAATGATTGGCGCTACATCAATCCAATCAATTAAAGCAATAGGTAGAAGTGACATACTGCTTAAAATTGAGATTATCAAAAAACCTATATTCATAATCTTATTAATCATTGGCATGAAGATATCTGTTCTGGCAGTAGCTGTCACAGGATTAATTTATAGTTTTTACGCAACATTTGTAAATGCAAATACTTTGAAGAAGCTAATATACTATAGTTTTCGAGAACAAATATTAGACCTTTATCCTGCGACCATTTGTACATTGATAATGGCTCTTTTGTGTACCGGTACTTTGTATTTGTCTATTTCTGATTATATGATTTTATGTATCCAAATGCTTGTTGGGGTAATAAGCTATTGGATCATGTCAATAATAACCAAAAATGACTCTTATTTATACCTAAAAGATTATGTTACAGCAAAAATCAAGAAATAGACAATTTATGAATATAATAGATTCACCATTATTTAGTATAATTGTCCCATGTTACAATTCGACTGAATACATAGAGAGTTGTTTCACAGGCTTACGAAAACAAACTATAGACCCTAATTTTTTTGAGATATTATTCATCGATGACTGCTCTTCTGACGATACAGTACAAAAATTAAATAAGTTTAAAGAAAGTGCTGATTTCAACGTAATAGTATTACAAAATGCTAATAACTTAGGTCCTAGTTTGTCTCGTAGGAAAGGAGCTGAGGTTGCAAGCGGAGAATTTTTGTGTTTTTGTGATAGCGACGATTGGTATTCGGCCAACTGCCTAGATGAATTAAGGGAAGAGATTGATAAGAGTGCAGCAGATCTGGTTATTTTTGATATGTCTTATATACTCAGAGGGAAAACGATAGTAAAACGTGTGACTTCTAAGTTTGTTTATGGCGATAAATCATCATATTTGGCATACTGCGGAGAGTCGTTGTGTAATATGGTAGTGCGTAAAACGATATTTCTTTCTGTTCAACCTATTGACATTCGACATGGCGAAGACTTGGCGCTTGTTCCATCTATAATTATGAAATCAAATATTATCACTCATCTTGACAAACCGATGTATAACTATATTATGCGTGGTTCGTCAGTATCTATGGGTAAAGTAAATCGTGATGCCTACATAAACATGCTTAAAGCCTACGCATATATTCGTAATGGAGTTTCGAATGATGATGAGTCTTTAGATAAATGTATAGAATTCCTTGGTATAAAAATAATATTGTACGATTCAACATTAATGGCTGTTAAAGGAAATAATGAAAACTCTGTATTATGTGGACTCGTGTCAGATTTTGAAAAACAATATGCGTATTGGTGTCATAACTCACATCAACATGCCTTGAGTATTTCTAAAAGGATTTATCTCTGGGCTGTGCGCGAGAGATTATGGTTTTTGATAAGATTATATGCTAAGTTGCATTCGTTAGTTTTGTTATAGCACTAGTGTCCCATTAAAATGAGACGATTAAAATTTAGTCAAACAAACCTGACTCACAAGAGCCATATTGTACTTTGCTACATTGAAAACTAGTTTTGTTAACGAGCTGAAAATTGAAATCCGTTTAATCCAAATCACTGCGTAATAAACTATATTTCAATAGATTGAAAGGGCATCTTCTGATTTTAATGGGACACTAATGAAATTAGTTAATTAATAAATAATACTTTTTGTAATCGATTACGGTGGCGAAGTTACAGCGGGGAGAAGAGGTGAAATCGTGCTTAGTCAGTTTTAGTAAGTTTCAGTAACGTTTTTGCGTGTTATTTAAGTTTCAGTAAGTTTCAGTCCGCTTTGTAATGAGAAGATTCTACTTTAATGTGATGTCCTACATGCTCTTCCAACACCTGGTTGCCGAGGCCAAGTTCAACTACAGCGATGTTTAGCCTTTACATTTCTTATGTACTAAGCGCAAACCGCTGCCTATCCTTTGAGGATATTCTTCAGTCCAATACTTTTCATAGTGATAAGCCATATTGTACATATTGTATTGGAGTATTATCTATCAAAAAGATCTGATTTCGCATTACTCTATCGAAACAAGAACGACTGGGTAGCGACAGGGTAATGACAAAGTAGAATATTTCATTGCCTTTTTAAAGATTTCCCTTGATTTCTTCTTTTATTTCAGAAAATAGATATATTTTTGCTTTCATAAAACCAATTATGTTTTATTTTATTGTCTAAATATAGACTTAAATTCAATTTTAATTTATATTAAAAATAGATGTATGGTGGATTATTATGAGTATTCGGTACCGGAATTAGTTCGACTTCTAGGTTCTCGTTTTAAGGAGTACCGAATGAGAGCTAATATGACACAGAAAGAGGTTGCCGAACAAGCAGGTCTTACTGTTTATACTGTTCAAAAGTTTGAGAGCGGTACGGCAGGTAATGTTTCGTTGGGTACATTCTTACTTTTGTTAAAGACTATTGGACAAATTGATGGTCTTGATGAATTGTTGCCCAATTTACCAGAATCGCCTTATTTGTATAAAGAAGAAAAGAAAGTTCAACGTATCCGCCATAAGAAGCCATGAAGGAATCATTGAAAGTTATGCTATGGAATAATGAAATAGGTCGTCTTGCGTGGGATAAACGCAGGAATCGTACATACTTTACATATAATCCGGTTTTCTTGGAAGGTGGATTGGATATTGCTCCGTTGGTTGCCCCAATAAAAGGCGTTCGGAGTAGATTGCCTATCTATGGCGAGGACGATAGTGTATTTCAGAAGCTCCCTTCTTTTTTGGCCGATTCGTTGCCCGATGATTGGGGAAACCGTTTGTTCGAATGTTGGCGAACGGAAAACAAAATAGCCAATGCGGATGTAACTCCACTTGAAAAGCTATCATTCATCGGCAAGCGCGGTATGGGGGCTTTGGAATTTGAACCTGAAGTTTCACGTTTCAACTCAAGAGATAAGATTGATGTAGAGTCATTGATTAACCTGGCACAACGCATTTTTGCAGAACGTGAGAATGTATGTATCCTACCCGAAGAGTCATTAACATTGCAGTCTTTGATAGCGGTAGGCACATCAGCAGGTGGCCGGCAACCCAAAGCGATTATTGCTATCAACCATGAGACTGGTGAGATTCGTTCGGGACAGATTGCAGGTCTCGAAGGATATGACTATTGCATCTTGAAGTTTGGTGATCCCGAGCGTTCGTCAGCAGAACTCGAAATGGTATATTATGAAATGTCTCGTTTGGCCGGTATCCAAATGATGGAATCACGTTTGATGGATGTTGAAGGTCTCAAGCATTTCCTTACTAAACGATTTGACCGTGATGAGACGAAGAGACTTCATACCCAGACACTGGCTGCACTCTACCCCGAAACCGACAGTTATGAAAAGCTGCTTTGGGTTTGCCGCAAGATGCGTCTATCGGAAAAAGATTGTGAAGAGGTTTTCAGACGTCTGGTCTTCAATTTGCTGGCCCATAACACGGATGACCACAACAAGAACTTTTCGTTTATAATGGACGAAAAGGGAAATTGGAGGCTTTCACCCGCCTACGATATGACGTTTGTATTCAATAAGGGAGGATTCCAACCACAAGAAGAACGTTGTTTTATGATCAGAGGTAAGTTGATAAATATCACCAAGCAGGATGTTCTTGATTTTGCCAAAGACAATGGCATCCGTCGTCCGGATTCTATTATCAATGAAGTTGCAAGGGCTGTTGCTTCTTTCCGTGAGCTTGCTATTAAGTACAATGTAAAGGAAGAATGGACAACCCGTATCGAGGCGTGTCTGTCAGTTCACTTGGCTGATTGGGAATTTGCTTCTACCTCCGAAGATGTATCATTTGAATTAGATGGGCACAAGATTGCCAATGCCAGCATAGAGCAGGCCTATAGAGGTAATCTACATTTGTTGGCATCCATTGATGGGAGAGAGTTAAAATATGTTTTCCGTCAAGGCACAGAAGAGTATGGGCGAGTTAAGGAGAATGGTATTACCAATTTGCCTAAGGAAATTCTAATGGAATTGGTGGAGAAATATCTGCTATCGAAGATTAAGTAAAAACGTTGACTGACATTGTAGATTTGATTAACGATAGGAACAAATCTGGTGGCTTACAATAAAACAAGAACATTGAAGTATTTGGTTAGCATCCAATTTTGGAGTGTCTTATAGTGAAAGCCGCATTTAAGCGGTTTCATTATATGTCAAAAATAAGGAAAAGCCTATTCTTTGCGCAAAGAATAGGCTTATCATTTCCTTTTAGCGTGCAGTAAAAAAGCATATAGCTTAAGAGTGCACTTGGTTAAAACCACTGCAAAAGTACAATATTTAAATTAAATGGAAGCTATTTCCTCAATTATTTTTTGAGATTACTGAAATCAATACCTGAGTTATCTCTAATGATAGCTTTTACTTCTTCATACTCAATGATTTCAAAGGCTCTATAAAGAGCTCTGTCCATATCTGTAGTCCTATTAAGAGAAATTCTTCCCAATATATATTGCAATACCATATAGGCACCGGAAAGCATTGTTTTTCTTGCTCCTAAATTCCCGGCAGGTCCACTTGTGCTGATAGCCTCTGGAAAATTTATATCAAAAAGAACTTTTCCATGAGCGCAATAATTTCTGAGTCGTCTTATTGTATTTATATAATTTGAAAACTGATTTGGTGACTGGATGCCATAGGATTTTGCAATTTTGGCTTTGAGACCTCCATCCTTTAAGTTGTCGTATAGTTGGATGACATTACCAAAAGACAAATACTCAATGGTTTTCCATGCAGGAGCGTACTCATGATCATGATGATTTCTCAGATCTCTTTTTATGACTTCTTCCTTTTTTGTATCGGTCAAGGCTGCTTTGTATTTTTTGTCATTGATATAAGACTCGTCAATTATCGCTTTGTCAACATACCAAAAAGGGTTATCACAATACTTGTTGGAAACCATATATATTAGTTGTGTACGGAAGTTGATTTCAATACGACTGATATATCGCAACAAGATATTTCGCAAGTCAAAGTCAAAATAATAAAGCTGAATAATAAATTCAAATTTCGTATCCGGTTTTAGCTTATGGTTTCTATTATCCTTACGAGGATAGGTACATTCAAATGGGAACCAATAAAAGCCCAATCTGAAATAGCCTATGTCCAGAAGATTCTCCATAGCTTTTTCTCCGTTTTCAAATATCATTCCTCTGGTCTGAAGCTTTTCCAGCTGTTGTTCTATTGTTGTTGCTGTTTTCTTAAAATTCATACGATATATGTTTGGCTGCAAATGTGTTGTTTTTATATCTTGAATTATTACAAAATAATATGTCTACACAATATTATATGGTTATGAAATACATTGTATTTTATATAATACAATTCGGTCTCCCATAGCATTGATTTTGTGTTATATAGTTAGTTTTGATTGATATAAAAAAACGACTGCAAAGTTAAGAAATATTTCTTAACTTTGCGGTCGTTGATAGTTTTTTAAGAAAGTAGTGCCTGCTCTATCTCATTACTTGCAGCACCCCTTTATTTTCTCCACAATATACGCCACGTCCTCATCCGTTACCATGGGACCGACAGGAATGCATAAGCCCATGTTGAAGAGCTTTTCCGATGTGCCGATGCCTGCACAGATGTTACTCATCCTGTAATTGCAGCCTATCTTTTCATGCTGATAGTAGGAGAAAGCCTCACGGGCCTGTATGGCATAAAACATCGTTAGCTTCTTGGCCGCTTCATCCTTCACCACCAATGCACCACCGCCCGATGTCGTAATCATCTTGTTACCGTTGAACGACAATGTTCCGAATGTAGCGAATGTCTCGTATTTTCGTCCCTTCTTCAATCTAAATCATTGTTTTAGTAGCCAGGGTTTTGTATTATACGGGGATTGGTCTGTAATTCACTTTCTGGGATAGGGAGAAGTAATAAATGATTGTCTATATTTAAAATAGGAATGGCTAACTCCAAGCGTTTCAATAGTGAGTAATATCCATAATCCATACCTATAATTTTATTCCATAAGAAAGCTATTTCCCTTGCTATATCGTTTGTAGGAGAAAGAGCTTCTATGCCAATTTGTTGTCTGATTGAATTAATACTATCCACAGTTTCCTCTTTGTGTCCTATTCTGTACAGGGCCTCAATATAGTTTATGCATATACCTGCATACCTATAGAGTGGATGTCTGAATCCCTTTTTTATTTGCATAAATAAAGGGAAGTTACTTTTTTCGTCAGCTGAATAAGACAAAGAGAACAGAGAATCCTTATTCCTCTCATTATAAATGGTTGATCCAGTGACTAACTGATATGTATTTGAATCAATAATTTCTTTCAATAGCTTTGTAGCAATGTGTACCTCTTTTTTTTCTAGATGGATGATAGCCATTACATATTGAGCCAAAAAAGGAGCCACAAACAATTCATCATTTTCGTTATTACTCTGTTTTAGTCCATGCATAGAGCTCTTTAAATCATCTATCAACCTATCCCAGATTTTTTCTTTCTGCTCTCGCGGGAAAAGCATCTCTGCTGTTGGAGGCATCATTATAAAAGGAATGTCTCCCCAATGTTGAGTCATGTCAAGGTACAAAACAGCGCGTAGCACTCTTGCCGTACTTATATACTTAGTACAGTCAAAAGGTGATTCATCCTTTCTTTCGATGATGATATTTAATTGACTGATAGATTTATAACCAATTCTCCATGCTGCCTCAATTTCCCTATTTTGGGCATTTATGGGGATGGGATTAGGCAGTTGCTTGCATATACTAGCATCTAACGTACAAATGTATTCAAAGTAGGAATGTACTGATTGATAGCTTTGTGTCAATATGGCTCTGTAATTTTTCTCGGAATTAAAAAAGGTATCTGTTTTAAGTGTCATTACAGGTTGGGGAGCAATTGATTTCTCTGTTCTTGTGTCTCCTTTCTTGTATAGAGCTTTTATCTTTTCTGTTATTTTCTTTTTGAGTTCTGAGAAATCACTTGGCGAATTATTTTGATAAAATATAGTCGCTAGATGAGATATATCGAATGGCAGTTTATCCCTTTTTCGATTACATACTATAACAACATTTTTACCACATGCTCTAGCGTATCCCAATTCATACCATACGTTAGGATTATTTTCCGTTATATCAGCAAAACAGATAACACTGTTTTTAATATGTTGTTCTATTGAGTCAATAAGAATAGTAACTTCTGGATCCTCATCTACTCTGTACGCTGATATTCCTGTTTCATCTTCAATGGCAGGTTTGTAAATCTCTTGGTAAAGTTGATTGTACTCCTTATCGAAAGGCTGAATTACAAAACATAATTTGTTATCCATATTATTATCAGATTTTGTTAATCTTATATTATTAGTAGTTATCAAGGCTCACTAGTGTCCCATTAAAATTGGGACGTTATTAAAATTAAAATAAACTTGGCTCATTAGAGTCGTCTCGTTCTTTGTCGTATTGAAAATTAGTTTTGTTAAAGAGGTCTTTTAAGTGAGTTTTATC